>Ga0268386_10000089_pt1 | contig 49026 bp, 45 predicted proteins | sample RVTome_15_FD_200260 | JGI IMG/M metagenome (GOLD analysis project Ga0268386, IMG submission 200260) | Soil microbial communities from uranium-contaminated site in the Upper Colorado River Basin, Wyoming, United States - RVT150D86... ... | reverse complement strand
CGCACTTTCGCAGCCGGATGACCGCGGCCGGCTTCGATCTGGTCCCCGGTGAACATCCAATCATCCCGGTCATGCTCGGCGACGCCAAACTGGCCGCAGCGTTCGCAGAGAAGTTGCTGGAACGTGGCGTGTACGCGGTCGGGTTCTCCTACCCGGTGGTGCCGCACGGCAAGGCGCGGATCAGAACGCAGATGTCCGCGGGTCATGATCGGGCACAGCTCGACAAGGCCATTGATGCTTTCGTCGCGGTAGGACGCGAACTCGGCGTGCTCGGCGCGTCGCAAGGGGCGCAGCCGTGAAAGCCCTCGTCAAGGAACGCGCGGAGCCAGGCATCTGGCTTGCCGATATCGACAAACCCAGGGTCGGACCGAACGACGTGCTGATCCGGGTGCGTCGCAGCGCCATCTGCGGTACCGACATGCACATCTACAATTGGGATGCCTGGGCGGCACGTACGATCCCGGTGCCGATGGCGGTCGGACACGAGTACTGCGGCGAGATCGTCGAGATCGGCAGTGAAGTCGCCGGACTGCAGCCCGGCGATCGAGTCTCCGGGGAAGGTCACATCACCTGCGGCTACTGTCGCAATTGTCGCGCCGGCCGTCGTCACCTGTGTCGCAACACCGTAGGCGTCGGCGTGAACCGACCCGGCTCGTTCGCCGAGTACGTCGTGATTCCGGCGTTCAATGCTTTCAAACTGCCCGATTCGATCGATGACGATGTGGCTGCGATTCTCGATCCGCTCGGCAATGCCGTGCACACGGCGCTCGCGTTCAACGTCGTCGGCGAGGACGTGCTGATCACCGGTGCCGGTCCGATCGGCATCATGGCCGTCGCGGTCGTGCGCTTCGTCGGTGCGCGTCATGTCGTGATCACCGATGTCAACGACTACCGCCTCGATCTGGCGCGTCGAATGGGAGCGAGCCGTGCGTTGAACGTGACGCGCGACTCGATCGACGCCGCGATGCACGACCTCGGCATGCAGGAGGGTTTCGACGTCGGGCTCGAGATGTCCGGTAATGCGAGCGCCCTGCACGAGATGCTGCGCACGATGCATCACGGCGGCAGCGTGGCGCTGCTCGGCATCCCCCCGGAAGAGGTCGCGATCGACTGGAATCAGGTGATCTTCAAGGGACTCACGCTGAAAGGGATCTATGGGCGCGAGATGTTCGAAACCTGGTACAAGATGTCGAGCTTGCTGCAATCGGGGCTCGACGTCGCGCCGGTCATCACGCACCGGCTGCCGTATACACAGTTCGCGCAAGCCTTCGAGATCATGGGCAGCGGTCGATCGGGCAAGGTCGTCATGGACTGGTCCCCGCAGTCGGCGCAGGCCTGAGACAGGAGCGTTGCGCCGTCAACGATCGATCGTACAGGGACAGTAGTAGTACGTTGCGCGGCTGTCGCTCAGGCGCGCGATCCGCTCGAGTTCGCTGAGGAGCGGCGACCAGCGCTGCACGAGTGTGTTCGGGCTGCCGAGTCCACGCCGCTCGAGCAGGCCGACGAAGTGCCCGATCGCCGCCCGGAACTGCAGCGCGAGCTCCTGACGCCAGGTTCTCGACGGTTCGAGAAAGCGCACGTCATACTCGTCCCCGAGATCCGCCAGCGCGGCCGCCGCGTCCACCGCCTGATCGAATGAACCCAGATGGTCGACGAGCCCCCGCTCCTCGGCGTCCATGCCGGCCCAGACCCGGCCTTGCGCCACCGCATCGGCCTCTTCGAATGACATGTTCCGTGCTTCGGCGACGTGGGTCACAAAGCGGCGATAGTCCGCATCGACGCGCAGTTGCAGCAAGCGTGCCGAAGCCTCGCCGAGCGGGCGGTCGGGGCGGAAAGCGCCCGAGAAGTCGGTGGTCCCGAGCCCGTCGACGTGGACACCGAGTTTGGCGAGCGTCCGCTCGAAGGTCGGAAACACGGCGAAGACGCCGATCGAACCCGTCAGCGTCGCAGGATTCGCCCAGATCTCGTCCGCCTCGGTCGCGATGTAGTATGCGGCGGACGCGGCCGTGCTGCTCATCGAGGCCACGACCGGCTTGCCGGCGAGACGCAAGGCCTCGACCTCCCGCCGGATCAGTTCGGACGCGAAGACGCTCCCCCCCGGACTGTCGATTCGCAGCACGACAGCACGGATGGACTCATCGAGCCGCGCCTCACGCAGCAGTCGCGCCATGGACTCGCCACCCACCGTGCCCGGCGGATGATCGCCGTCGAGAAATACGCCCGAGGCGACGACGATACCGACGGTCTCATCGCCCTGGGGCTCCAGCACTTCGTGTCCATGCACGGCCAGTAGATAGTCGTCGTGAGAAATGCCGACGTAGCGTTCCTCGTCGCCGTTTTCGCCGGTCAGCGCCACCAGCCGTTCACCCACTTCGGCTCGAGACTTTATTTCCGTGACGAGACCGTACTCGAGCGCGACCGAGGCAAGATCGCCCGCGTTGCGCTGCATGCCCGGCACCAGATCGGCGACGTAATCACCGATCGCCCCCGGGTCGAGACCTCGCGCCGCTTCTACGTTCGCCTGATAGCTGCGCCACAATGCGTCCGTCCACGCGAGCGTCTCCTCCCGTTCCGCCTCCGACATGTCGTTGCGGCTGAACATCTCGGTATAAGACTTGTAGCGTCCGGCCCGGAATATGTGCACGTCGATGCCGAGCTTTTCGATCGCCTCCTGCAGATACGTGCGGTAGTAGCCGTAACCATCGACGAGCAGCACGCCCTGGGGATCGAGATAGATCTCGTCGGCCTGCGCCGCCAGGTAATACTGTGATTGGTCGTAGTAGTCAGCCATCGCGATGACCGGACGACCTGTCGCACGATATCGCTGGATCGCCGCAGCGATCTCTTCGAGTTTCGCGATCCCGCCGCCGAGCAGGCTGCCCGGCTCGATCACCAGTGCGACGATTCGTTCATCATCCGCGGCCGCATCGATCGCATCGACGAGATCATGCACGAGCGTCTCGGCGCGATCCTGCCCGGCAAACTCGGCCAAGGCGCGCTCGAGCGGATCGCCGGACAACTGCTCGACGAGCACGCCCTGCGGTGCGATGACGAGGGCAGCCCGAGCGGGCACCAGTGGGATCCTGGGAGACAGGCTTGCGAGCACGATCAGAAAGAAGCCGAGCAGCAGAACGAGATGCAGGACCTTGCGCAGCCCGTCGAGGGCCCGCCAGATACCCCTCAGAATGCCTGTCAACGTGCTCACGTGTCCTCATCCGTGCCGTCGGCGCGATAACTGATTCGATAGATGGCGCCGGCATGGTCGTCCGAGACCAGCACCGAGCCGTCGTCCATGATCAGCAGATCCACAGGTCGCCCGTAGACTTCGTCACCGTTCGCGAAGCCGGTGGCGAACGGTTCGTAGCCGACGGCCTGGTGGCCGTCGAGCGTGATGCGGGTCAGCCGATAGCCGCTCTTGACGCTGCGATTCCACGAGCCGTGTTCAGCAATCAGCAGTTGGTTGCGATATTCGGCAGGAAACGCCGAGCCGGTGTAGAACTTGACGCCAAGCGGCGCCACGTGCGCATCGAGCGACTGCACGGGGGGAACGACTCCGGTGCACGCGCCTGCGCTGCCGAATTCCGGATCGACGACGTCGACACCATGGCAGCGCGGGAAGCCGAAATCGAGGCCGGCCCGGTCCGCCCGGTTCAACTCGCAGGGCGGCAGATCGTCACCGAGCCAGTCCCGGCCGTTATCGGTAAACCAGAATTCGCCGGTCTGCGGATGCCAGGTGAATCCCACCGTGTTACGCACCCCTCGTGCGAACACTTCGCGACCCGAACCGTCGATGTTCATCCGCAGGAGGACGGCGTAACCCTCCTGGTCGCAGACGTTGCACGGCGCGCCGATCGGGACGTACAAGCGACCGTCGGGTCCGAACGCAATGTACTTCCAGCCGTGATACCGATCTGTCGGGAGTCGGTCGGTGACGATCCGCGGCTCGGGCGGCGCATCCAGGCTTTCTTCGATGCGGTCGTATCGCAGGATACGGTTGACCTCCGCCACGAACAACGCGCCGTCTCTGAAGGCCACCCCGTTTGGCATGTTGAGGCCGTCGGCAATCACGCGCACCGAGGCCTGCTGTCCCCGCGCAATGTCCGTGACGGCGTAGACGCGGCCCGCGTTGCGGGTGCCGACGAATAGCGTCTCGTCCTGCCCAAGTGCGAGCGAACGGGCATTCGGCACTTGATCGGTAATGAGTTCGATCACGAAACCTGGCGGCAGAGATACGTGTTCGAGCACTGCGGTCGCCGGCCCTACTGATTCCGCACGCTCAACGCACCCGGTGCCGAGCGCGATTGCGATCAGCAGGATCTTCATCCTCGAAGCTGACATACCGCGTCCGTGATGGGAGGTCTCATGCGGTTCGGAGCTGTTGGACGTCCCGCGCCGAATGACGCCGACCGCACGCTGCGCCGCGGTCAGACCTTCTCTTCGATGCGCGCTGCCTTGCCGGTGCGATCGCGCAGGTAATACAGCTTCGCGCGACGAACGTTGCCACGACGCTTCACCGTGATGGCACCAATCGCCGGGCTGTAGGTCTGGAAAACCCGCTCGACGCCCTCGCCATGCGACATCTTGCGCACGGTGAACGACGAATTGAGGCCACGATTGCGACGTGCAATGACTACGCCTTCGTAGGCCTGCACGCGCTCGCGCTCGCCTTCCTTCACCTTGACCTCGACGACGACCGTATCACCCGGTCCAAAGTCGGGAATCTCCCGGCCGATGGCTTCTTTCTCGAGTTCCGAAATGATGTTGCTCATGTTCTGATCCATCTCACGTTGGGCAGGCTTGCGGGTTACACCGGCTCGCCCGCCCGGTCCCGCTCCAGCAGAAACTCATCGAGCAGCGTTCGCTGCTCGGCATCGAGACACACTTTCCTCAGCAAATCGGGACGCCGCAACCACGTGCGCCCGAGCGATTGCTTCATACGCCAGCGACGTATCGCGGCGTGATGCCCGCCGAGCAGCACCGCCGGGACGTCGAGCCCATCCACGCTCTCCGGCCGCGTGTAGTGCGGCCAATCGAGCAGACCGGCTGCATAGCTGTCCTCGGCCGCCGATTCCGACGCGCCGAGCGCTCCCGGCAGCAGTCGCACCACGGCGTCGATCAGCACCAGCGCTGGCAACTCACCCCCGGAGAGCACGTAGTCGCCGATCGAGACGCACTCATCGGTTTCGGTCGCAATCAGTCGCTCGTCGATGCCCTCATAGCGTCCGGCGAGCAGCACCATGCCGGGCAATGCCGCGAGCTCCGCGGCCTTGCGATGGTCGAACCGCACACCGTCGGCGGCGAGACAGATCCGCCGGCTGCCTGCAGGTACGTCCGCCATCGCCGCCCGCACTGCCGTGCGCGTGGGCTCGATGCCGAGGACCATGCCAGGTCCGCCGCCATAAGGACGATCATCGACTGTGCGTCGCATGTCCGCTGCATAGTCACGCGGACTTCGTGCGCCGACCGCCACCCGACCTTGCTCGACCGCGCGTCCGACCACGCCGTAGCCGCCCAGCGACCGCAGCCACTCCGGAAACAGCGTCACCACCTCGATGCGCATCCCCGGATCCTCGCGTCGCCGGCTACCAGTCAGGCTGCCAGTCGACGGTGATACGACCGTTCGCCAGATCCACCTCGAGCAGGCGATCCGGCACGACCGGAACGAGGTGCTCGCGCTCGCCGCGGATCACCATCACCGGGTGACTGCCGGTGTCGATGAAGTGACTCACCGTACCGAGCATCGCCCCCTGTGGCGACAGGACCTCGAGCCCCTCGAGATCGGTCAGGTAGTACCGCCCCCGAGCCAGTGCCGGCAATGCCGACCGCGGCACTGCAATCTCCGCACCTCGCAACGCGCTCGCCTGATCGCGATCGTCAACCCCAGCCAGCTTGAGCTGAACCCCACGCGCGCTGCATCCGCCGGATTCGACCGTGTGCCTCCGCCATTCCGCTCCGTGGCGCAGCCACAGAGGCCCGTAGCCGAGCAGTGCCCCAGGCGGATCGGTATAGCTGCGCGCCTTCACCCATCCTTTGACACCGAACGCCCCGCCGACCCGCCCGAGCACCACCAGACGCTCATCACGCGTCGGTTGCTTCATCCGCCCACCACAGCCGCAGGCCGCCGCCTCGTGGCGCCGGTGTGCGCGTCAGGCAGCCGCAGCCTGCGATGTCTTGCGGACGGCAGCCACCAGCTGCGCGACCCGGTCGGACGGCTTCGCGCCCTGACTGACCCAGTGATCGATACGCGCGAGATCGAGATCGACCTTGCGTTCATTGCCACGTGCGATCGGGTTGAAAAATCCGACCTGTTCGAGCGCCCTGCCGCCCTGCCGCTGGCGGCTGTCGGTCACGACGACGTGATAGAAAGGCTGCTTTTTTGCGCCGCGACGCGTCAGCCGGATGGTAACCATGAGTTCGGAAAACCTCGAAAGCCAGTCGTGCAAAAGCAATCCCGCGACGCGCCGCCCGACCATTCGGACAGGATGACGAGCACGCGGCCAGGCAAAAGCGAGCCGCGAATCATACCGAAACACAGGAAAAAGTGAAACGAACAGGGAACTTGCGCCGCTTCGAGGTGACTCGAAAGGTTCGCTCCCAGGGCTGTTCGCAACGGGCTGCACGCAGGACGCAATTTTCGCTTGGCCCCTGAATCAACGACTTGGAAGTCGTCGATTGCGCCGAGCCGTCTGGCTCGGCGCACCCGCTCAATTCTGGCCGAACGGCCCGCCCGGGGGCATCCGGCCTCCCAGGCCGCGCATCAGGCGACTCATACCGCCCTTCCCGGACATGCTTTTCATCATTTTCTGCATCTGCAGGAAGCTCTTGAGCAGACGGTTCACGTCGGCGACCTGCACGCCGGAGCCTGCGGCGATGCGTCGCTTGCGAGAACCATCGATCGTCTTCGGATACCGGCGCTCGGACGGCGTCATCGAGCGGATGATCGCCACCTGCCGTCGGACTTCGCGATCGTCGGGCGCGGCCCCCGACAACGCTTTGCCGAACATCCGGGAGGGCAGCTTGTCGATCAGTGCCCCGAGACCGCCGAGTTGCTGGATCTGTCCGAGCTGATCGTGCAGGTCGGTGAGATCGAAGTCCCGACCCTTCTGCAATTTCCGCGCGAGCTTTTCGGCCTGCACGCGGTCGACCTTGCGGGTGACGTCGGCGACGAGGGACAGCACATCCCCCATGCCGAGCACACGCGACGCAATCCGTTGCGGATCGAACGCCTCGAGCGCATCGATCTTCTCACCAGTCCCGACGAACAGGATGGGCCGGCCGGTCACGTGTCGAACGGACAACGCAGCACCGCCGCGCGCATCGCCGTCCGCTTTCGTCAGAATGATGCCGGTCAGATCGAGCGCCTCACCGAAAGCGCGTGCAGCGTTCACCGCATCCTGCCCGGCCATGCTGTCAACGACGAACAGAGTCTCGATCGGCTGCACCGCTGCGGCAACGTCGCGGACCTCCTGCATCATCTGCGCGTCGACGTGCAGTCGGCCCGCCGTGTCAACGATCAACACGTCACTGACCGAGCGCCGCGCCTCGATCAACGCATCACGCGCAAGCTCAACGGGTGTCCGGTGGGTGGCCGCGGGTGCGAAGCCGACCCCAAGCTGCTGCGCGAGTCGCTCGAGTTGCAGAATCGCAGCTGGTCGATAGACGTCCGTGCTCGCGAGCATCACGCGCTTGCGCTCGTGCTCCCGCAGCCATCCGGCCAGCTTGCCGGCCGTGGTCGTCTTGCCGGCACCCTGCAACCCTGCGAGCAGGATCACCGCCGGCGGCTGCACACGCAGATCGAGCGCGCGTGCACCTTCGCCCATGATCGCGACGAGTTCAGCGTGGATCAGCCGTATGAATGCCTGACCCGGTGTGAGGCTGCGGTCGACTTCGAGACCGACGGCCTTGCTGCGCACGCCGTCGATGAACGCCTTGACGACGGGCAACGCGACGTCGGCCTCCAGCAGCGCCATGCGCACCTGCCGCAAGGCATCGGCAATGTTTTCCTCGGTCAGGCGACCGCGGCCGCGCAGACCGTCCATGACGCCCTGCAGGCGCTGACTCAATTGTTCGAACACGAAGTCAACCTGATCTGAATGCTGCGAGGCGGCAGTATACCCGGCGCACGGCCCGCGCCGGGACGCGCTTCTATTGCCTCCTGCCTTGTGACATCATCGCGCCCGCCTGCAATCCGGTGTTCGACCTTCTACACGTGCTGCCGATCCTTGCACTCGCCTGTTATGCCGCCTCGGCGATCTGTCTCGGCGCGGCAGCGGCAGGCGCCGGCTCACAGGCGGCGGAAGGCCGTCGCCTCGCGGGCCTCGCGATCGGAATCGTCGCGATCGCATTTCACGCATTCGGTATCTGGCGTGAAGTGTTCGTCCCGAGCGAACTCGCACTCAATGCCACCGACACAGCGTCACTGGTTGCGCTCGGCATCGCCCTGATCGCGGTGGGCAGCGTTGTGGTGCGGCCACGATTCGCCGGCGCGAGCGCGGTGCTGCTGCTGCTCGCTGGCCTGCTCGCAGCGATGACCGACCGCGGAGCACGCGAATTCGCGGCAGATCATGGCGGTTGGGAGCTTGCAGCGCACGTGCTGCTCGCTACGCTCGCGTTCGCCTTCATGACGGTTGCGGCGGTGCTCGCGATCTCGCTCGCCACAGTTGAAAGGCGGCTGCGACGACGCCAGCCACTCGGACCCCTTGCTGCGCTGCCGGCGATGGACACGCTCGAAACGAGCATGTTCCAGTCGATCGGGGCAGGCTTCGCCCTGCTTTCGCTCGCGCTGTTCAGTGGATTCTTTTTCGTCGATAACCTGTTTGCGCAACATCTCGTCCACAAGACGGTGCTTGCGTGCGCTGCGTGGCTGATCTTCGGTGTTTTGCTCGCCGGACGTGCCCGGTTCGGCTGGCGCGGCCGCACCGCGATCCACTGGACGCTCGGCGGATTCGCACTGCTCGGCCTCGCCTATTTCGGCAGCAAGCTGGTGCTCGAAAACGTGCTCGGGAGACACTGGGGCTGACAGCTCCGGATCGTTGCGTTTCCCGCATCAACTCGGCAACTTCTCGAGCTTTCGTCGGTCGCGTCATCCGAGTCTGCTTGTCACCACCGTTACAACGATGCGACCATTCAAGTCGTCTCCACGACCGCGTCGGTGCCCAGGTTGAGTGATCTCCCTCTGAGCAGTCTGCTCGCACTGCTCGTCGTGCTGCTCGTGCTGTCGGGCTTTTTCTCGAGCACCGAAACCGCGATGATGAGCCTGAACCGCTATCGGTTGCGGCATCGGGCGAGTACCGGCCATCTCGGCGCACGACTCACTGAACGCTTGCTCGCGAGACCCGATCGGCTGATCGGGCTGATCCTGCTCGGCAACAATCTCGTGAACATCCTCGCCGCATCACTCGTTACGGTGATATCGCTGAACGTAGGCGGCGAGCCAGCGGTCGCGGTTGGCGCGCTGCTGCTCACGATCGTACTGCTGATCTTCAGCGAAGTGGCGCCCAAGACCTACGGAGCGCTGCACCCGGAGCAACTCGCGCTGCCGGCGTCGTATGTCTATACCGCACTGATGAAAGTCGCGTATCCGCTCGTCTGGGTCACGAACCTGCTCGCGAACGGCGTGCTGCGGTTGCTGGGAGTTTCCGCGGAACAGGCCGCATCGCATTCGCTCAGCACGGAAGAGCTGCGTACCGTCGTGGCCGAAGCGAGCACGGTGATTCCGCACCGACATCAGCGGATGTTGCTCAGCATTCTGGATCTGGAACGCATCACCGTCGACGACATCATGGTACCCCGCAGCGAAATCGCGGCGATCGATGTCACCGACAGCTGGGACGACATCCTCGAACAGATCGGCTCGAGTCCGCACACGCGGATGCCGGTGTACGAAGAGGAGCTCGAGAACATCATCGGCATGCTGCACATGAAGCGCATCGTGCACGAGCTCGCGAATGGTGAGCTGACACGGGAACGGCTGCTCGAGCTGGCCCGGGCGCGCGAACCCTACTTCGTTCCCGAAGGGACGACGCTGAACACGCAGCTGCTGAATTTTCAGCGCCAGCGTCGTCGCATCGCATTCGTCGTCGACGAGTATGGAGATATCCAGGGGCTCGTGACGCTCGAAGACATCCTCGAAGAGATCGTCGGCGAGTTCACGACCGACCCGGGGGAGATCCATCGCGACGTGCATCGCGACCCGGACGGCAGCTATGTGGTCAGCGGCTCGACCGGCGTACGCGCGCTCAACCGGCGACTCGGCTGGGCACTGCCGATCGAAGGTCCGCGCACGCTGAACGGGTTGATCGTCGAGCGTCTCGAACGCATCCCCGAAGCGGGCACGGTACTCGAGCTCGGCGAGTATTCAGTCGAAATCCTGCAGACCACCGACAATGCCGTCAAAACCGCTCGCATCCGCGTGCCCGCGCGCGCCGGGAACTGGGGCTTGGAACGCAGCAGCTGACGCACCTTGCGTGGCGAGAACGTTCGAAGCGCTGTCGCCAGCTGGCTAGCTGGACATCGAAAGTGGCTAATCCCAGGCCTTCTCGAGTGCTTCGGGGAGCCGCTCGACACCGTCGATCTCGAGGCCTGCGATCGCTTTTCTTGGCACATTCGCCGTCGGCACGATGGCCCGGCGAAAACCGTGCTTCGCCGCCTCGTGCAACCGCTCCTCGCCATAGGGGACCGGGCGCACTTCACCTGCGAGGCCGAGTTCCCCGAAGCTGATCAGCCCTGCGGGGAATGGCGCGGACCGCAGGCTCGACATCACGGCCAGCAGCACGGGGAGATCGGCTGCCGTTTCGGCGATGCGCACGCCACCGACGACGTTCAGAAAGACGTCCTGTCCGGCTGTCGCGACGCCGGCGTGCCGATGCAGCACCGCGAGCAGCAGCGCCAGCCTGTTTTGCTCGAAGCCCACGGCGACCCGCCGCGGATTCATGCCCTGGGCATCGTCGACGAGTGCTTGCACTTCCACGAGCAAAGGACGACTACCCTCACGCGCGACCATCACCAGACTCCCTGGCACCGGTGCGGCATGCTGCGACAGGAAGATCGAAGACGGATTGCGCACCTCGCGCAGGCCTTCCTCCAGCATCGCGAACACGCCGATCTCGTTCGCCGCGCCGAAGCGATTCTTGACCGCCCGCACGAGCCGGTAACGGCTGCCGGCATCGCTTTCGAAGTACAGCACCGTATCGACCATGTGTTCGACGATGCGAGGTCCGGCGATCTGACCTTCCTTGGTCACGTGCCCGATGATCACAACGGACGTGCCACTCGTCTTGGCGTGCTGGACGAGTCGGGCGGCGACCTCGCGAACCTGCGAAGCGGAGCCCGGGGCGGATTCGACTACGTCCGTGAACATCGTCTGAATCGAGTCGACAATGATCACCTTCGCACTGCTTCGTGTCGCCGCTTCGAGCACGTTCTCGATGCCCGTCTCCGCTAGCACATGGAGCTTCGCCGTCCCGAGCGAGAGCCGACGCGCCCGTAGACCCACCTGGCGCAAGGACTCCTCGCCCGTGGCATACAGCGTGGCGACGTCGGTGGAGAAAGCCGCCGCCGCCTGCAGCAGCAACGTCGACTTGCCGATGCCCGGATCACCACCGAGCAATGTGACCGAACCAGCGACGAGTCCACCTCCGAGCACGCGATCGAACTCGCCGATACGGCTCGCGATTCGTGCGTCGAGCGCATCGCCGACATCCGCCAGGATGGCAACGCTGGAGCTGGGCGTCAGCGACGCGCGCGCAGGCCGGGACCGCGGCGTTGCCGCGACGAGGGTATTCCACGCCGCGCAGGCGGGACATTGGCCCTGCCACTTCAGGGTTTCCGCGCCGCAGTCGTCGCAGATGAAAACGGCGCGATTCTTCGCCATTGGCACGGGCGCCCGCACGTCAGCAGATGTGACCGAGTTCGCGGATCGTAGCACGCAGGATCCAGCGGCCCGTGCTCGCCCCGGCAGCGGCGGACTCGCGAAAACTGCAAACCTGAGGGCCGCCGGTGCTCAGGCTGTGGGCTGTAGGTCGGAAAAGCAGCCCGTCATCGGCGCAACCGCCCCTTAGCGCACCACTTAGCGTGACCGTCGCCACGATTCGGGGGCCGGGGGTCGCTTATACTCCGGCCGTCCCGCGAAAGAGATACCGGGTGCCGCGTTCGATTCCCAAATCCGTGCGAGCCCGCTGGGCAGGCATTATTGCGACCGCAGCCGTCGTTATCCTCGGCTGGGGCGTATGGCCCGGATTCGGCCAGCATCTCGATGGCGTGCTGTACGATCGCGCGGTGCGGGCGCTGCCTGCGTCGTCCCCGACCAGTTTATCGATCGTCGCGATTGATGGTCCGAGCACGGCGCGCGTCGGTCCATGGCCCTGGCCCGATGACATTCTCGCCCGCCTGGTCGAGTCCTTGACCGCGCGTGGCGCGCGTGTGATCGCTTTTGCAACCACCCTGCCCTGGTCCGGCGCGGGCTCACCGCTAACGACGGCGATGTTCACGCACGGCAGCGTCGTCATCGCAGCAGGTGAGGTCGATCCGACAGCCCCGGCACCTTCGCAGCAGGCGGGACACCTCGGCCATCTGATCCTGACGCGCGAGGCCGACGGCGTGGTCCGCAGCATGCCGGCGCAGGTGCCTTGGCAAGACGCGACGGTGTCAGCGCTGCCTCTGGTCGTCGCCGCACGCGCACTCGACCTGCATCCGTCAGCTATCGTGGAGCAATCTTCCCGTCGCCTGCGGCTTGGCACGCTCGAGCTCCCGCTCGACCGGGGTGCACTACGACCGAGGTTGCTGCTCGATCGGGCTGTCGACATCGAGGAGGTGCCTGCGTGGCAGGTGCTCGAATCAGACATGACCGAGCGCGATCTCGCAGACCGGATCGTTGTGATCGGCCACGCCGGCGAGCGAGTCGCGACCCCCGTTTCGCAGAGCCAGCCCGTTGCTCAAATCGCTGCAGCAGTCGTTGCGAGCGTTTTGTCCGAGTCGATGATCGCGCACCCGCTCTGGGCACGTATCCTCGAATGGGTCGCGGCACTGGCGGCAGTCGCACTTGCGGGCATCGTGCTGCCGCGGCTCGGGCCGTGGCGTTCCCTCGCCGCCGTGGCGATTGCGGCCGGCGCTCTGTTCGCAGCAGAGCTCGCTTTGCTGACTGTCGCGGACACCTGGATCGCGTTGGCGGTGCCTGCCGCAGCGCTGTTTGCCGGATGGGGAGCCTCCCGGGCGGCATTTCTCGACGTCACTCGATCGGAAGCATCAGGCGCGATCACAGACCAGACGGACAGCATGCGTCTGCTCGCACAGACCTTCCGCTCGCAAGGTCGTCTCGAGCTCGCCTTCGAAACACTGCGTCAGTGTCCGGCCGACCGGAGCACGCTCGAAGGACTCTACGCGATCGGGCTCGAGTTCGAGCGCAACGGGCAACCGCAGGAAGCGGCGAACATCTTCGCTCACATCGCCAGCATCGACCCGGCGTTTCGCGACGCCGCCGCCCGGGTCGTCGTCGATCGCGCCGTCGACACTCACGGTGTCAAGCCGTCCGAAGAGACAAGCAGCTCCGACACGCTCCCGTTTGACGAGCCCGCCGCCCCCGAGCCCGAAGTGCTGCGTCTCGGTCGGTATGAGATCGAGCGCGAGCTCGGCAAAGGGGCCATGGGTGTCGTGTATCTCGGTCGCGATCCCCGCATCAATCGCGTCGTCGCAATCAAGGCCATCGCGCTGGCGGACGAATTCGAGGAGGCGGATCTCGCGGAAGCCAAGGCCCGATTCTTCCGGGAAGCGGAAATGGCAGGCCGGCTCAATCATCCCGGCATCGTGACGATCTACGACGTCGGAGAGGACGGCCGTCTCGCGTTCATCGCGATGGAGCTGCTGCGCGGTGCGCATCTCAGCCACCATACCGAGCCCGACAACCTGCTGCCGCCCGACCAGGTCCTCGAGCTCATCGCCCGTGTCGCCGATGCGCTGCAGTATGCGCATCAGCAGAACGTAGTTCACCGCGACATCAAACCCGCTAATATAATGTTCAATGGCGCGACCGATGAGCTCAAGATCACCGACTTCGGCATCGCCAGACTGACGGACACGAGCAGAACCAAAACCGGTATCGTGCTCGGCACGCCGTCATTCATGTCCCCCGAGCAGCTCGAGGGGCGGAGGCTCGATGGAAGGTCAGATCTGTTCTCGCTCGGCGTCAGTCTGTATCAGTTGCTCACGGGCGAGCTGCCCTTCCGTGCCGAGTCGATGAACCGACTGATGCAGAAGATCGCAACCGAAGCGCATACCCCTGCACGAGCGCTGCGTCCCGAGCTTCCGGACTCCGTCGAGTCCGTCATCGAAAAGGCCCTCGCCAAGAACCCGGACGACCGATTCCAGACAGGCAGCGAGTTCGCGTCTGCCCTGCGTGACTGCGCGGCAAGGGTCGCGGCCTGAGCCGGCTTCATGGTGCTGCGCGGCAAGATACGATCGGTGGGCTTGACCGATGCCGGGCGGGTCCGCGAGCACAATGAAGATACGATCGGCTCCGATCCGGACATGGGTCTGTTCGTGCTCGCAGATGGCATGGGAGGCTACAACGCCGGCGAGGTCGCGAGCGGTATCGCGGTCAAGACGATCATGAGTCTGGTCAAGGAGGCCGTCGAGCGCCAGGACCTCACACTCGCAGATCGCGAATCGCGCCTGTCGCGTCCGAGCATCGTGCTGCGGGATTCGATCATGCGCGCGAACAAGATCATCTATCAGACCGCGAAGACGCAGCCACAGTGCGAAGGCATGGGGACTACGATCGTGGCCTGCATGTTCTTCGACAATCGGGTTTCGATCGCGCATGTCGGGGACTCGCGGATGTATCGCCTGCGCGCTGGTCGCTTCGAGCGGATGACGATGGACCATTCCCTGCTCCAGGAATTGATCGACCGCGGCTTTTACACGCCCGAGGAGGCGCAGCGTGCGGCGAACAAGAACTACGTGACGCGCGCGCTCGGCGTAGAGCCGACGGTCGAGGTCGAGCTCTCGGAACAGGTCGTTCAGAAGGGTGACTTTTACATTCTGTGCTCCGACGGGCTGTCCGATATGGTCGAGGACGAAGATATCCACTTAACGATAAGCACCTTTGGTGCTAGTCTGGAGACCGTCGCTAAACAGCTGATCCAGCTGGCAAATGACAATGGCGGGCGCGACAATATTTCGCTGATACTGTCGCAGGTCGTGGACTCGTTCGCAGCGCGCAAGGGCGTCGTCGATAGAATACTTGGCTGGTTCAGCTGATCGCACCGAGGCAGACAGATGGCACGCTTGATACTCAGCCTGGATGGTCAGGTGCTGGCCGAATACAACATGAACAAGGAGCGTTACACGATCGGCCGTCTGCCGGACAACGACATCCGGATCGACAATCCGGCCGTGAGCGGGCACCACTCGCTGATCATCAACATCCTCAACGACTCGTTCCTCGAGGATCTGAACAGCACGAATGGGACCTACGTCAACGGCAAGCTGATCAAGAAGCACGCGCTGCAGCACGGCGACGTGATTACCGTCGGCCATCACCAGCTGCGGTTTGCCGACACGCAGAGCGAAGCTGCGGAACCGGACGAGTTCGAAAAAACCATGGTGATCACCCCGGGCTCGACGAGCGGCATTGCCGCTGCCCGTAAGGCTGCACTGGTTGCTGATGGGCCGCGTACCGAGAGTGGCCCGCGACCGGACGCTTCCGCAGCGCCGCCGAAAGCCAAGCTGCAGGTCTTGAGTGGCGCGTTTGCGGGTCGGGAGCTCGAACTGAACAAGGCGCTGACCACGCTCGGGCGGCCAGGCGTGCAAGTCGCCGCAATTACGCGGCGTGCCGACGGCTACTTCATCGTCAACGTCGATGGCGGTTCCGAAGGCGGCTCACCGCTCGTCAACGGCACTGCGATCGGTGCTCAGGCGCGCAAGCTCGAAGACAACGACGTGATCCAGCTCGCCGGTGTCAAGATGGGCTTTTTCGAATCCTGACTCGGCGAGAGGCAGCGCGGTCCGTCACCGGCGCGCTGCATCCTCACCCCCAGGCAACCGACACTCGCTGGCTGATACCACACACGAGCTCGTAGGAGATCGTGCCCGCCGCCGCCGCCACGCGCTCAACCGGTAGACCGCGCCCCCAGAGCTCGACGGTGTCCCCGACGCGCGCCGCAGGGATGTGGCTGACATCGATCGCGATCATGTCCATCGACACCCTGCCCGCGATCCCCGCCTCGATGCCACGGACGAGGACCGGTGCACCGCTCGGCAGGTGACGGGGATAACCATCTCCGTAACCGATCGCCGCGATCGCGATTCGTGCGTCGGCGGATGCCCGCCATGTCGCCCCGTAGCCCACGCCTTCGCCGGCTCGTACCGCACGCAGCGCGATTACACTGGTCTCGAGCGACATCGCCGGTTCGAGACCCAACGAGATCGCATCGCGGTCAGGCAGGGGCGAGATTCCATAGAGCATGATGCCGGGCCGTACCCACTCGAGATGAGTCTCGGGCCAGGCGAGCACCCCCGCCGAGTTCGCGACGCTGCGCTCGAGGTGACCGAAATCGCGTCCGAGCGCCAGGAAGCACTCGACCTGCATCCGCGTCATCGGATCGTCGAGCTCATCGGCGGTCGCCAGATGCGTCATCAGCCGCGGCGCCTCGGCAACGATGCGACACCTCGACAGTCGATCGAGCGCTGCAGCGGTTTCCTCGACGCGCAGGCCCAGACGGTTCATGCCGGTGTCCACTTTGACCCAGACGCGGATGCGCTCGCCCGCATGGCGTGCCTCGAGCATCTCGATCTGCCACTCGGCATGAACGACGATGTCGAGTCGGTGAGCGGCCGCGGCGTCCAGCTCGTCCACGCGAAAGGCGCCTTCGAGCACGACGATCGGCGTCGATAAGCCCGCTTCCCGCAGCGCGAGCGCCTCACCGAGACGGGCAACGCCCAGCCCATCGCACTGCTCGAGCGCCCGCGCAACCGGCACCAGCCCGTGTCCATACGCGTTCGCCTTCACGACCGCGAGCACCTGCGCGGCAGGAGCAGCGCGGCGCACCGCCTGCAGGTTGCGACGCAGCGCCTCGAGGCGCACGTGCGCGCGCGGGCCTTCGATCACCTGAATACGCCGTCGCCGTAGGATTCTGCGACGAGATTCTCGAAGCGGGTGAACTCGCCGAGAAAGGTCAGATGGACTTCACCGGTCGGACCATTGCGCTGTTTGGCGATGATGATGTCCGCGATGCCCTTACGGGTCGTGTTCGGGTCGTACACTTCCTCGCGATAGATCAGTGTGATCAGATCGGCATCCTGCTCGATCGCGCCGGATTCACGCAGGTCGGACATCACGGGTTTCTTGTCGGTGCGCTGCTCGACACCGCGGTTCAGCTGCGACAGTGCGATGACCGGCACGTGCAGTTCCTTCGCGAGCGCCTTCAGCGAACGGGAGATTTCCGAGATCTCAGTCGCCCTGTTTTCCTTGTTTCCCGGCACCTGCATCAGCTGCAGGTAGTCGACGACCACGAGTCCCAGGCCGTGATAGCGCTTCAGCCGGCGGGCACGTGCGCGCACGTCGGTGGGCGTGAGCGCGGGAGTATCATCGATGAAGATCGGCGCGGTCTTCATCATGCTGATTGCGGCATTGATCCGCGACCAGTCCTCGTCGCCGAACTGCCCGGTACGCAGATGGCTCTGATTCACGCGCCCGAGTGACGAAATCATACGGAACGCGATCTGCTCGCGGGACATCTCCATACTGAACACGGCGACCGGCACGTTCGCACCGATCGCAGCGTTCTCTGCCATGTTGATTGCGAGCGTCGTCTTCCCCATCGAGGGCCGACCCGCAACGATGATCAGGTCACCGGGCTGCAGACCCGCCGTCATCCGATCGAGATCGACGAATCCGGTCGAGACACCGGTGAGATGTCCCTGCGACTGGTGCAACATGTCCAGCCGGTCGATCGTAGGCCCGAGGATCTCTTTCAGCGCAACGAATCCGGAGCCCGTCCGATGCCCGGCCTCCGCGATCTCGAACACCCTGCGCTCGGCCTCGTCGACGAGTTCACTCGCGGAACGCCCTTCGCACTCGAAAGCACTGCCCGCAATCTCCCCGCCCGCCCTGATCAGCTCGCGCAGCAGCGAGCGCTCCCGGACGATGTCCGCATAGGCGCGGATGTTGGCAGCGCTCGGCGTATCCCGCGATAGAGTCGCGAGATACGGCAGACCGCCGGCTTGCTCGAGCTCGTCGCGCCGCGCCAGATACTCCGACACGGTCACGGCGTCGCACGGATCACCGCGGCCGACGAGCTCGCTGATCGCGCTGAAGATTCGCTGATGGTCGGCGCGGTAGAAATCGTGGGCTGTGATCCGATCGGCGACGGCGTCCCATGCCGAGTTGTCGAGCATCAGGCCGCCGAGCACCGCCTGCTCCGCCTCGACCGAATGCGGCGGAACGCGCACCGCATCGGTCGCCGAGGACTCGCGGTGCGAACGTCGCGCAAGGTCAGGCATGACGATTGATGACCCGTCGAGTGGCGATCAGTCCTCGGCCTCGATAACCACCGGCAGGTCGACGGTCACGTCGGTGTGGAATTGCAGGTGGACGACATGCTCGCCGACGTGCCGGATCGGACCCGATGCGAGCCGCACCTCGCTGCGCTCGATTTCGTGTCCCGCTTCAGTACAGCCGTCGGCAATGTCCGCCGTGCCGATCGAACCGAAGAGCTTGCCCTCCGAGCCAGCCTTGGCACGCAGCACGAGCGTGAATCCCTCGAGCGCGCTCGCACGCGCCTGCGCCGCCGACAGCTCGTCCTGCGCCGCCCGTTCGATGTCCGCACGCCGGGCTTCGAACTTTGCGACGTTGTCGGCCGTCGCGAGAGTCGCTTTGCCCTGCGGCAGGAGATAGTTTCTCCCATAGCCCGACTTCACCTTGACCCGATCGCCGATGTTGCCGAGGTTGGCGACCTTCTGCAGCAGTATGACTTCCATCATGACACCTAATCAGATTAGCAATTGATCTTCGCCTGCCGCGAAAGCAACGAGCATACGGTCGCCGCTCTCGCCCTGCTCCACCGTGGCTTTGGTGACGAGCGCTGAATCGAACTGTGAGCGGTCCGCTGTTCTCGACGCCCAGGCGTTCGCCCACACGCGCCTGTCACGTTCAGGCAACGCGCCATGACGTCCGTCGCCAGTTATCCATGAAGCCCCAACCCGCCAGCAGCGCGACCATGATGAACGCAGTGGGCGGTACGATCAAAAAGACATAAATCAGCACGAGCCAGAAGTGTGCGAAACGCCCGCCGGCCCGGCCGCGATGTGCGGCCGCCAGTCCTTCGAAAGCCATCGCTGTCACGGCAATCCACGCCAGCGCGTCGATCATCACCACGTCGGCCAGCACCGCGGTCACGATCACGATCGTGGCCGCAGCGCCGAGCCACAGGCCGAGACGCAACTGCCGGAATTCGCGGCCGAACGCGCCCGGTGCGGCAACCAGTGCATGCCACCAGCGGCCGAGAAAGAGCGCCCCCAACACCGTCACGAGGGTCAACGCCGCGTACGAGCCCCACATCGTATCGCGCAGCGACTGCACCACCTCGTCGGTGTCGATCTCGAGCCCGGCTTCGCTCAGAGAGCGCGTGGCCTGCTCGAGCCAGCGTTGCCAGACCGCGCCCGGGTCCTCGTAGACTACGTGCACGGCAATCAGCAACGCGCCGATCGCGAGCACGGCGACCTGGAAGCAGAGATTCAGCGAAGCGGTGCTGCGCAACATCACGCCGAGCGCAAGCGGCGCCGCGAACACCATCGATACCGACGCGACTGCAAGGCCCGGCGCGACCCCGGCACCCAGCAACGCACCGAGTGCTGCTGCTGCGCCGATCGCCGCGACGACCACTCCAATCCGCGGATCGCGCTGCAGTGCCATCAGGACCGGCACGGCGCCGGCCACGACCGCGAACGGCGACAGGCCCTGGGGGGACAACATCGCAAACGCCGCTGCGATCAGTGCCGCGCCCCACGGCCGCTCGCTCAGCCATCCTGCAAGTGCTCGATGCATGACCCACGCCGGCTGCCCGGCCCGCGGCAACTTCGCGAGCAGCGGGTCGGCGGCGCCCGATGAATCAGTGCTGGTCCGTATACGGCAGCAGCGCGAGGTACCGCGCTCGCTTGACCGCGACTGCGAGCTGACGCTGATAGTTCGACTTCGTCCCCGTGATCCGGCTCGGAACGATCTTGCCGGTCTCGGTGATGTAGTTCTTCAGCGTCGCAAGGTCCTTGTAATCGATGCGCTCGACCCCTTCGGCAGTGAAGCGGCAGAACTTGCGGCGTCGGAAAAAACGTGCCATGGCCTTGTCCTCGATTGCAGCAGCGGAGTGCAGACGGCTCAGGAAGCAGCGGATTGGCCGACACGCGGCTCATCCGACACATCCTCGTCTTCTGACGCAGGTCGCTCCTCGTCGCTCGTGCGTGCCATCGGCGAAGCCTCGGTCACCGCCTCGTTCATGTTGATCACGAGGTGTCGCAACACGGCGTCGCTGAACCGGAACGCGCCTACGAGCTCGTCGAGCACGGGCTTGTCGCACTCGACATTGAGCAGTACGTAATGAGCCTTGTGCAGTTTGGCAATCGGAAACGCGAGCTGACGGCGACCCCAGTCCTCGAGGCGATGGATGTGCCCGCCGCCGCCCTCGATCATGCCGCGATAGCGTTCGAGCATCGCAGGCACCTGCTCGCTCTGGTCCGGGTGAACCAGAAAAACGATCTCGTAATGACGCATGGTCTCTCCTTACGGGTAAAAGCTTCCCGCGGCGAGATTTCCACGGTGAAGCAAGGAGTCTTTGAAAATCGGCCATCGGCTGGCCGCGAAGGGCGCGGAGTCTACCTGAGGCCCCGCGGCCGGGCAAGGCACAGGGGACTCAGGCCCGGCGCTGGCGCATGGCTTCGAACAGCAGCACGCCGGCTGCGACCGACACGTTCAAGGTCGCAACGCCCCCCTGCATCGGAATCTGCACCAGAACATCGCAGTTCTCACGGGTCAGACGTCTGAGGCCCGTGCCTTCCGCACCCATCACGATCGCGAGCGGCCCGCGCAGATCCGCCTCGTACAGGCTTTTGGCGGCGTCTGCGTCGGTCCCGACCACCCAGAGGCCCCGCTCGCGCAACCACCGCAGTGTGCGCGCCAGATTGACGACCTGCACCAGCGGCACGCTCTCCGCGGCTCCCGACGCGACCTTGCGCACGGTCGCTGACAGGCCCGCCGCGCGATCCCGCGGCACGATGACACCGGCCGCACCGGCAGCGTCCGCGGTCCGCAGACATGCCCCGAGATTGTGGGGATCCTGTACGCCATCGAGCACGAGCAGCAGCGGTGCTTCGGTACAGCGGTCGAGCAGATCGTCGAGCGCGCCTTCGCCAAGTGAGCTGCCCGCACTGATTCGCGCCACGACTCCCTGATGCCGCGCGCCGGAGCAGATCGCATCGAGCTCGCTCATGGCGCGCTCTTCGACGTGAACCCGAGCAGACCGCGCGAGTTCGAGCAACGCGTCGAGGCGACCTTCGCGGTGCCCGCGCTGCACGTACAGGGTCTCGATGCGGGCTGCACCGCGTTCGATCAGCGCACGGACCGCGTGCAAACCGTAGACGGTTCCCGCACTCATCGTTCCCGACTGCGACGCCGCGGACCGCGCGACGTTCGCCGTGCGGCACCCTCGGCACGGTCGGCGAGCTCGAAGTCGATCTTCCGCTCGTCGATGATCACGTTGACGAGTCGGACTCGCAGATGATCGCCGAGTCGATACACACGCCCGCTGCGCGCACCGACGAGGCGGAAGCCGGACTCGTCACGATTGAAGTAGTCAGGGCCGAGGGCGCTCACGTGCACCAGCCCATCGACCTGCAGGCCACGCAACTGCACGAACAATCCAAAGTCGACGACGCCGGTGACCAGCGCGTCGAATTCTTCGCCGATCTTGTCGATCATGTATTCGCACTTGAGCCACGACATCGCATCCCGCGTCGCCTCGTCGGCACGTCGTTCCTTCGTCGAGCATTCGTGACCCAGCGGCTTCATGGCCTCGGCTGGGGCGAACTCCTCGGCCGCGCCGCCGTTCAACACATGACGAAGTCCCCGATGGACGACGAGATCCGGATAGCGTCGGATCGGTGAGGTGAAGTGCGTGTACTGCGGCAGTGCGAGACCGAAGTGGCCGATGTTCTCAGGCTGATAGACCGCTTGCGGCAGCGACCGCACGACGACCGTCTCGATCAACCGGGCTTCCTCGGCGTCCGCGATACGTTCGAGGATGGCGGCAAGGTCACCCGGTGCAAGTTCGTCGCCGGCGCGCGGCAGCGTGATCCCGAAGCCGGCCAGGAAGTCGCGCAGCTTCTGCAGGCGGTCTTCCTCGGGCCGTCCGTGTACCCTGAACAGCGTCGGGATGCGATGCTTCTGCAGGAACTTTGCCGCCTCGACGTTCGCAGCAATCATGCATTCTTCGATCAGCCGGTGCGCATCGTTGCGCCCGTACTCGACGAGCGCAGCAATCCGGCCTTCCTCATCGAAGCGAGCCTTGATCTCCGGCGTATCGAAATCGAGCGCACCGCGCTCGCGCCGGGCCCGGTGCAGCGCGCGATAAAGCTCCGAGAGCGCATCGAGATGTGGACCGAGCGCGCCGATCCGGTCGGAATATCCGGTCTCGGGCCGCGCGAGGTAGGCGGCGACGTCCGTGTAGGTGAGGCGTGCGGCGGAATGGATCACGGCTTCGAAGAAACGCGAACGCGTAACCTTACCGTGCGCGCTGATGCGCATCTCGCACGCAAGGCACAACCGGTCGACATCGGGTTTCAGCGAGCACAGTCCGTTCGACAGGGCCTCGGGCAACATCGGCAGGACGCGGTTCGGAAAATAAACCGAGGTGCCTCGATTCAGCGCCTCGTGATCGAGCGCCGAACCGGAGCCGACGTAGTGAGCGACGTCAGCGATCGCGACCAGCAGACGCCAGCCGCCCCGCACACGTTCCGCATAGACCGCATCGTCGAAATCGCGCGCGTCCTCGCCATCGATCGTGACGAGTGGCAGCGAGCGCAGGTCCTCCCGCCCGCGTCGCGCCGCAGCGCTGACGCTCGTGCCGAGGTGGGCCGCTTCGGCGCTCACTTTTCGCGGAAACTCGAAGGGCAGCCCGTGGGAGTGGATCGCAATCTCCGTCTCCATGCCCGGCGCGCCGTGGTCTCCGAGGACGCGGGTCACGTGCCCCAGCGGTTGAGCAGTCCTGCTCGGCTGTTCGACGATGCGCAGCAGCACGACTTGTCCGGGACGAGCGCCGGCGCGGTGCGAGTGCGGTACCAGCACGCGGTGCGCGACGCGAGGATTGTCGGGCACGACGAAGCCGATGCCCTCCTCTTCGTACAGACGCCCGACCACTTCGTGCGTGCCACGCTCGAGCACCTCGACGACGACGCCCTCCGGTCGGCCGCGTCGATCGGTGCCGGTAGTCCGCACGGCGACGCGATCGCCGTGCATGACCTCTCGCATCTGCCGCGGGGGCAGGAACACCGGCGCCGAAAGATCTTCCGGTATCACGAGCCCATGCCCGTCGCGATGGCCGCTGACCGTGCCGATCACGACCGGCAGACGCTCCCGCAGGCAGAGCTCGCCGCGGCGGTTGCGCAGGATCTCACCCCGCTGCGTCAGCTGATCGAGCTCACGATCGAGTCGTGCCCGACCGGACTTGCCGCGCAGTCCGAGGCGCCGCGCGAGTTCGTCGATCTCGAGCGGTCGGCCCGCGATGCGCAGTTCGCCGAGCACAGTCGACCCGGTGCTGCGGTCGCGATCCGCGCGTAGGTGTCGATGGCCGGCAGCTTTTGGTCCAGAGCGTTTCTTCATTGTTCGATTCCGTGGGAGCAGCGATGCGATTGACAGCAGATCGAGCTCTTGAGTAGAGTTCCGCGCCTTCTACGCGGGGGTCGCCTCGCAACTCACCACCGATGCCCAGGTGGCGGAACTGGTAGACGCGCTGGTTTCAGGTACCAGTGGAGCGATCCGTGGAGGTTCGAGTCCTCTCCTGGGCACCAATTCAAGACGGCCGCCATGGCGCGGCAGGTGCGACGCGCCTCTGGAACCTCCGGAGTGCGCGTACGCGCAGTCGCGATGCACCGATGACGCGCTCTCAGTCGAACGGGTTCCGCAGGACGATCGTCTCGACCCGATCCGGACCAGTCGAGATCACGTCCACCGGCACACCCGCCAGCGCCTCGATTCTCGCGAGATACTGCCGCGCATTCTCCGGCAGCCGATCGTACTCGCGGATGCCCGTCGTCGATTCGCTCCAGCCCGGCATCGTCTCGTAGACCGGCACGCAATCGGCATAGCGATCCGAAAGCAGTGGCGGCTGCTCCTCGATCCGTCCGTCGATCCGGTAGCCGACGCAGATGCTGAGCGTGTCGAGCCCGTCGAGCACGTCGAGTTTCGTCAGACAGAGACTCGACACGCTGTTGTGCATGATCGAGCGCCGCAATGCGACCGCATCGAACCAGCCGCAGCGGCGCGGCCGGCCGGTCACGGCGCCGAATTCGTGCCCGACCCGCGACAGGTGCGCTCCCATCTGGTCGAACAACTCGGTCGGAAACGGCCCCGCGCCCACGCGGGTCGTATAGGCCTTGATGATGCCGAGCACGTGGTGCAGGTCCCGCGGACCGAGCCCCGTGCCGATCGCCGCCTCGCCCGCCGTCGTGTTGGAGGACGTGACGAAGGGATACGTGCCGACGTCCACATCGAGCAAGGCACCCTGGGCGCCCTCGAACAGGATGTTGTCGCCGCGCTGCATATGCTCGCGCAGTCGCAGGCTCACATCGGTCACGAGCGTCTGAATGCGCTCGCCCATCGCGAGCATCTGCTCGAGCGTGCGCTGGAAGTCCAGCGGCTTCTCGCTGAAGTAACGCGACAGCAGAAAGTTGTGCAGGTCGAGTACTTCGCCCAACCGTGCGGCGAACCGATCGCGCTGGAACAGGTCGGCAATCCGCACGGCCCGCCGCGCAACCTTGTCTTCATAGGCCGGGCCTATGCCACGACCCGTCGTGCCGATCGCGTTCGCACCGCGGGCGCGTTCCCGCGCCTTGTCGAGCGCGATGTGGGACGGCAGGATCAAGGCACACGCCGGACTCAATCGCAGTCGATCGAACACCGGCACATTCTGCTGCACGAGCATTTCGGCCTCGGCGAACAACGCCTCGAGCGAGACGACGACACCGTTGCCGATATAACACTGGACGCCGTCACGCAACACGCCCGAGGGGATCAGCGACAAGACCGTCTTTTTCCCGCCGATCACGAGAGTGTGTCCGGCGTTGTGACCGCCCTGGAAGCGCGCGACGGCGCCTACGCGATCGGTCAGCAGGTCGACGATCTTGCCTTTGCCCTCGTCACCCCACTGGGCACCGATCACGACGACGTTCTTGTTCATGAATCTCGATCCACGCGGGGCTCAGCCGCGCACGAAGTACAACAGAGCCGCGCCGGCCAGCATGCTCGCGAAGCCTGCAATGCGCAGTTGGCGATCGCCGAGTCCGGCAAACGTCTGCATCGCCCGGCGCATGCCTGCCGGGTTCAGAAACGGCATGATGCCCTCGAGGATCAGATACAGCGCGAACGCCGCGAACAGGTCCGACCAGTTCATGCCCGCGCCGGAACGCGGATCACGGCGGGCTCAGGAACCGTCGGCTCCGTCCAGATACTTGAAGAACTGACCCTCCGGCGCGATGACCAGCACGTCGTTCTCCCCGCCGAGCGAGCGCCGATAGGCCTCGAGACTGCGAAAAAAGGCATAGAACTCCGCGTTCTTGTTGTACGCCTGCGCGTACGTGTCGGCGGCCTTCGCATCACCCTCCCCGCGGATGATCTCCGCGTCGCGGTAGGCCGCGGAGAGGATTTCGGTGCGCTCACGATCCGCCTCCGAACGCAGGCGTTCGGAGGTCTCTGCACCCTCGGCGCGCAGCTTGGTGGCCTGCCGGACGAAATCCTGGCGCATCCTGTTGTAGACCGAATCACTGACTTCCGGCGGCAGATCGATGCGCTTCACGCGCACGTCGATCAATTCGATTCCGAGCTCCGCGACGCCGCTTGCAGCCACTTCGAGCACCTCGCCGATGAACTCGGTGCGCTCTGCCGTGACCACCTGCTGAATCGTGCGGCGCGCGATCACGCCTTTGATGCCGTCCTTGACGATTTCCCCGAGACGCATCGAGGCGATCTCCTCGTCCCCGCCGGTCGCGCGGTAGTAGACGCTGGGATCGGCGATGCGCCATTTGACGTAGAAGTCGATGCCGAGCTGTTTGCCCTCGCTCGTCAGGAATTCGTCGGTCGGATAGTTGCGCGTCATGATCCGCTTTTCGAACTTGCGCACGTTGTTGACGAGCGGTGTCATGAAATGCAGGCCCGGCCCGTAATCCGCGCGCACGATCTCGCCGAACCGGAACTTGAGCGCATACTCGGTCTCGTTGACCGTGAACAAGGCCGCCGAAATCATCAACGCGGCCAACGCGGCGATTGCAAGCAGGTAGAAGCCCTTGTTCGCCATCAGCGCGATCCTCGCTCACGCAGATCGTCCGACGGCGTGGCGCTGCTGCCACCGGAGTCTCCGGTCCGGCGTGTCGACTGCGCCCCGGCATCGCGCGGCAGATCCTGCATCGACACCCGCCCCTGCTCGAGGAGCTTGTCGATCGGCAAATACATCAGGTTGCCGGTGTTCGCGTCGATCAGCACTTTGCGCGCATCGCCGAGGACCGATTCGATGGTTTCCAGATAGAGTCGCTGGCGGGTCACAGCCGGCGCACGCTCGTAGGCAGCGAGCAACTGCGTGAAGCGCTGGCTTTCGCCCTCGGCATCGGCGACGACGCGAGCGCGATATGCCTGGGCGTCCTGCACGCGTCGCGCCGCGGCGCCACGCGCCTTTGGCAGGATGTCATTTGCATAGGCCTGCGCCTCGAGCGCCACCCGTTCCTTGTCCTCGCGAGCCTTGATCGCATCCTGCTGGGCCGGTCGCACCTGATCGGGCACCTTCACATCCTGCAGGTTGACCGTGGTCACGGAGAGTCCAGTCCGGTAGCCGTCGAGCGTGCGCTGAATCAGCTCCTTGGTCCGCGCCGCGATGTCCTGACGTCCTTCTTCGAGCACGAAGTCGAGGCCACTACGACCGACGACCTCGCGAATCGCGCTTTCGCTGACTTCACGTAACGTGGCCTCGGCATCACGCACGTTGAACAGGTACATCAGCGGGTCGGCGCGCCGGTACTGCACGGCCAGATTGATGTCGACCAGGTTCTCGTCCGAAGTCAGCATGCGGGTCTGATCGGAAAAGCTCTCAACGTTGCCGATGTTGACGAGCAGTTTGCGTTCGACCGGCCACGGAATGTGCCAGCGCAGACCGGGCTGCTGCGTGCTCTGATATTTGCCAAAACGCAGCACGATCGCCCGTTCGGCCGCGTCCACGGTGTAGAGGCCCGTGAACGCCCAGACGACGAGCAGAATACCGACGATCGCCCCGAGGCCGATCCCGCGCGCGGCGCCGCCGCCGCCGCCGCCCGCGCCGCCTTTGCCGCCGCCACCCCGACCACCGAACAACCCGGCGAGCCGCTTCTGCAGGTTGCGCACGACTTCGTCGAGATCGGGAGGGCCCTGTTCGGGGCGCTTGCCCCACGGCGACTTGTTACCGCCAGGTTCGTTCCAGGCCATGAGAGATGGATCGCTCCACGCGCTGAGATAAAGCAAATTGTATCGGCAGATCGTCAGCCGGCAGCGCGGGCCGGGCCGCCGGATTGTAGGAACGCCCTGTCGGGTGCACAAGCCGCCACCGCACGATGAGCAGAGGCATCGAGGGATTCTTCGCGGCACACCTTCTCAAACTCGCGTGCCGGCATCGAGACCTCGAGCTCGCAACCTCCTTCGACACCCGGGCGCTCCCCGATCACTGCGCCCGACGCATAGAACCTGGCGCGGGCGCGTCCCTGGGCCGCCGAAAGGATGACCCGTTCGTGCGCGATTGTCGGTCCGAGGAACTCGCCGAGCGCCTCGACGAGCAGTTTCGTGCCCTCGCCAGTGCGCGCAGACAACCAGGCGCGACGCACTGCACCGTGCTCGTCGCGCTCGACACGCGCGACTTCGTCGACCAGATCGGCCTTATTGAACACCTCGATCTGCGGGATGGCTGCGGCGCCGATCTCCTCCAGTACGACATTGACCTGCTCGATATGTTCCCTGCGTGCGACGTCCGCGGCGTCAATGACGTGTAACAGCAGCGTCGATTCACGTGCTTCCTGCAGCGTCGCACGGAACGCGGCGATCAGCTCATGCGGCAGTTCACGCACGAACCCCACCGTGTCGGCGAGCAGCGCATGCCGCGCATCGGGCAGGTCGAGGCGTCGCAGAGTCGGGTCCAACGTCGCGAACAGCTGGTCGGCCGCATACGCGCCGGCGCCGGTGAGTTGATTGAACAGCGTCGACTTGCCGGCATTCGTGTACCCGACCAGCGCTATGGTTGGCGTTTCTGCACGCTTGCGATCCCGGCGCGTCGTCTCGCGCTGGCGCACGACGCGATCCAGGCGCGCGTTCAACGTCCGTATCCGGTTCCCGAGCAGCCGCCGATCCGTTTCGAGCTGCGTCTCACCCGGACCCCTCAGGCCGATACCGCCCTTTTGCCGCTCGAGGTGAGTCCAACCGCGCACCAACCGGGTCGACAGATGCCGTAATTGAGCGAGCTCGACCTGCAGCTTGCCTTCGAACGAGCGTGCGCGCTGCGCAAAAATGTCGAGGATCAAGCCGGCGCGGTCGAGCACGCGACATTCGAGCAAACGCTCGAGGTTGCGTTCCTGGCTCGGACTCAACGCATGGTCGAACACCACGAGCTCAGCGCCGGACGAGTTGACTTCCGCGCGAATCTGCTCGGCCTTGCCCGAGCCGACATAGAGACGTGCATCCGGCTTCGGTCGCGAACCGGTGACCAGGCCGACGATCGCGGCTCCGGCCGAGCGCGCCAGCGCCACGAACTCTCCGATGTCTTCCGGACGGGGCGGGCCCCCAAGCCCTAGGCGAACGAGCAGCGCCCGCTCGCCGATGCGAGGTCGATCAAACAATAAGAAGCTCCGTGCGCGAGGACACGCGGATCATTCGCCGCCGGATTCGCTCGCCTCCTCCTCGGAGGTCGGCAAACGTACCGCGCGCGACGGCACCACGGTGGAGATCGCGTGTTTGTAGACCATCTGGCTGACGCTGTTGCGCAGCAGGACGACGAACTGGTCGAAGGAGTCGATCTGACCCTGCAGCTTGATCCCGTTCACCAGATAGATCGAGACTGGAACGCGCTCTTTCCGCAGCGTATTCAGGAACGGATCCTGCAGAGACTGCCCTCTGGCCATCGTGATCTCCTTGTTATCAACACTAGCTTTGTTTTCTGTCCAGGCGTCGAATCTCTGCGACCTTCCTTGGGCCTTGAACGACGTCACCAGGCGCTGCCCGGAGACATACCGGCCGGCAGTCTAGCACACGACGCTGCGGCCACTCCGCGGACACCGCGACTGTCGACGCCAACGAGTCAACCGAGCCATCGCTCGACCTGCGCGATGATCTGGGCAGTCGCGCCCGCTTCAAGACTGTCCCGCCACTTGAGCTCCGGCTCGGAACGGAGCCATGTCAACTGCCTCCGCGCCAGCTGACGGGTCGCCTGAATTGCCGCCGCGGTCGCCGGTCCGAGTGCGGATCGACCCGTCACGTATTCCCACAGCTGTCTATAGCCAACTGACCTGAGCGCCGGCAGTTCCGGTGACAGGTCACCGCGTGCGTGCAGAGCGGCCACCTCATCGAGCAGACCGGCACGCAGCATCACGTCGAATCGGGCGGCAATACGCTCGTGGAGCACGGCGCGGTCGGACGGCCCCCAGGCGATCTGCTTGAGACGCAGACGTGGCGCGGTGCCTGCCGCACGGCTCTGTAACCTCGACAACGGCTCACCGGTCAGCGCGTAGACTTCGAGCGCCCGCTGGATCCGTTGCGCGTCGCGTGGCTGGATCCGGACGGCCGCGGGCGGATCGACCCGAGCGAGCTCGGCGTGCATGGCCGCCCAGCCGAGAATGGCTGCCTTCGCATCGATCGCCGCCCGCACGACCGGATCCGCTTCGGGGAGCGGCGCCAGGCCGCGACGCAATGCCCTGAAGTACAACATCGTGCCCCCCACCAGCAGCGGGAATCGAGCGCGTGCGCGGATCTCCTCCAGCAGGCGGGCCGTATCGGCGACGAATCGACCGGCCGAATACGCCTCGCTCGGATCGCAGATGTCGATCAGGTGATGTGGAGCAGCGGCGAGCTCCACGCGGGAGGGCTTGCCCGTACCGATATCGAGTCCCCGGTAGACCATGGCCGAGTCGACACTGATGATCTCCACCGGGAGGCGCGCGGCGAGCTCGAGCGCCAGAGTGGTCTTGCCGGCTGCCGTCGGACCCGTGATCACGATTGCATCGAGCGGCGGAGCCACCAGAGCCTCAGCGACCTCGCAAGAACAGACGATCGAGTTCCGCCATGCTGACGAAGGCCCAGGTGGGTCGGCCGTGGACGCATTGATCGCTGCGCACCGACCGTTCCATTTCACGTAGCAACGCATCCATTTCCGGAATCGTCAGCTGACGATTCGCGCGCACTGCCCCGTGGCACGCCATCGTGCCGAGCACCTGCTCGATCGCCTCCTCCGTGCGCCGGCTCGTGCCGGTATCGCGCAGGTCAGCCAGCACGTCGCGTAACAGAGTCGCATGATCCGCCGCAGGCAACCACGCCGGCACAGCGCGCACGGCGACGCCCGTGGGGCCACTCCGAGCGATTTCCAGCCCGGCCTTGGCCAGCATCTCGGCGTGCTGCTCCGCCAGCTCCGCGTCCGTAGCGGACAACGTCACCATTGCCGGCACCAGGAGCTGCTGCGCCGGGATTGATTCGGCTTCGCGCAGAGCCGCCTTCATCCGTTCGTAAGTCGTGCGCTCGTGCGCAGCATGCATGTCGACCAGGATCAATCCGGTCGCGGTCTGCGTCAGGATGTAGACGCCATGGAGTTGCGCGATCGCATGTCCGAGCGGCGCAGACGCGCTCTCCGCGACAGGGGTCGACGCACCAGAACCGACGGTGCGATTCGCAGCGGGCGCCCGCCACGGTTCCATCTGCGCTTCGGCGACTCCGAGCCCGAGATCATTCTGACCTGCCCCTCGTGCCGGCCAGAAGTCCCGCGCAATGGGTCCACTCGCGCGCATCGCACCTGCGCCATCGACGCCGCCGCCGAGGACCCGAGGGCGAGTCGCTTCGAGCGCACGCGAGACGCTATGGAAGATGAAGTCGCGCACCTGACGGGGTTCACGGAAGCGCACCTCGAGCTTGGCCGGGTGCGCATTCACGTCGACGCGTGCCGGATCCATTGCAAGAAACAGGACATACGCCGGCTGACGTCCGTGGTACAGCACATCGTCATACGCCTGACGAATCGCGGCTGCGAGCAATCGATCCCGAACCATCCTGCCATTCAGGTACAGGTACTGCATATCGGCTTGTGCGCGGGCATGCGTCGGCAACCCGAGCCAGCCGGCGAGTGCGCAGCCCGCCCCCTGATGCTCGACGTAGAGCGCACTTGCTGCGAAGTCCTCACCGAGCACGCGGCCGATCCTGTCCGTGCGCTCTGACTCGCTGTCCGCCGCCGGATAATCCGCGAGGCGGCGGCGACCCGCCATCAGCGTCCATGCGACGTCGAATCGCGACAACGCCAGTCGCTCGACGGTCCGCACGAGATGCTGCGATTCGGTGCGCTCGCTGCGCAGGAATTTGCGCCGTGCAGGCACGTTGAAGAACAGGTCGCGCACCTCGACCGTAGTGCCCTGCGGGTGCGGCGCTGGAATCGGATCCGTAAAGGTGCCGTTCTCGGCCGTCACCGCATGGCCGTTCGCCATCGATGCGCTGCGTGATACCAGTCGCATCCGGGACACCGACGCAATGCTCGGCAACGCCTCACCTCTGAAGCCGAGCGTGCCGACCGCCTCGAGATCGGCGATGGTCGCGATCTTGCTGGTGGCATGGCGCGTCAGCGCAAGCAGCAGCTCATCGCGCTCGATGCCGCAGCCATCGTCACGGACGCGACACAGGCGCACGCCGCCCTCCTCGATCTCGATCTCCACGCGGCGCGCACCGGCATCGAGGCTGTTCTCGAGCAGTTCCTTGACCACCGATGCCGGTCGCTCGATGACTTCGCCGGCGGCGATCTGGTGGACCAACTGCTCTGACAGGATGCGGATGGACATGAGCACGTATCGCGCGCCGGGGCGCAGCGGCCTGGTGGCGGAGCGCGCAGCGTAAGCCGCAGGCCGCCTGTGTCAAGGCGGTTGCGTCGCGGGCTAGTGCAGCGAACGGCCTGGAATTTCGAGAACCTGGCCGACGGCGATGCGATCGGACGCCAGGCCGTTGAAGGTTTTCAGCGCACCGAGGCTGATCTTATAGCGATCGGCGATCGTCGACAGCGTATCGCCCCGCGCAATCACGTGGCGTTGTCCCTCGCCACGCGCCTTCTGCTCTGCGATCAGGGTCCCCGGCGGCGGATTCTCGTAGAAGTAGCTGCGGACTCCGGCATGAATCGCTTCGGCGAGTCGCTGCTGATGATTCGAGTCCCGCAGCCGACTCTCCTCACCCGGATTCGAGATGAAGGCCGTTTCGACCAGCATCGACGGGATATCGGGTGACTTCAGCACGACGAATCCGGCGTGCTGGACCTGGCGACGGCGCACGTTGCCCACCCGGTTCAGATGGCCGAGTACCTGCCCGGCCGCCTCGACGCTCGCACTCATGCTCGCGTTCTGCGACAGATCGATCAGCACCGAGGCGAGCACGTCGTCCTTGTCCTCGAGCGTGACGCCGCCGACGAGGTCGGCCGCATTCTCGCGCTCGGCGAGCCAGAGAGCGGCCTCGTCGCTCGCGCCCCGCGCAGACAGCACGTAAACGGAGGAGCCGGACACGCTGCGATCCCTGAACGCATCGGCATGCACCGAAACGAACATGTCGGCCTGATCACGTCGCGCGCGACGGATGCGCTCTCGCAGGCTGATGAACTGGTCGCCGTCGCGCGTCAGCACGGCCCGCATCCCGGGCTCGCGATCGATGCGTGCCTTCAACCTGCGCGCAATCGCGAGGGTGACGTCCTTCTCCCGCGTGCCCCGACGGCCAATCGCGCCAGGATCCTTGCCGCCGTGCCCGGGATCGATTGCGATCACGACGTCGCGATGCAGGCCGATCAGACTGCCCGCCGACTTCACGACCGTCGGCGCACTCGCCACTGTGACCGGCAAAGCCGCCGGCGAGCCCCCCGCATCACCGAGATCGATCACGAGCCGATGGCCATGAGGGCCGCTGGGCGCGGCGACGAACGCGTTCGGAGTGACCGCGCGCGCGAGATCGAGTACGACCCTCAGACTTCCATCGGGCCGCGGCGCGGCCCGAAACTGCTTGACGAGTCCTTCTCCTGGGGGCAGGCGATTCGCAAGCGCCAGACGCGCTGCTGGAATATCGATGACGACGCGCTCGGGATTCGACAGTGTGAACAGCTCGTGCCGCGGCGCCGTCGAGACATCGAGCACGACGCGTGTGTACTCGGGGCCCGACGAGATCCGCACGTCCTGGATCAGGGTCTGTGCCGCAAACGCGAAGCGGGCCGGAAGCGCCACCGCGACCAGCGCCAGACCGACGAGCAAGGTGGCGGCGCGACTCCCCGACATGGGCCGCTAATGTACGGTACCCAGATGCGACTTTTCAATGAAAAATTATCGGGATAAGTGGACTAGCTCGGCGTCGACCGAAGAGCCGATCGCGAGCAGCAGCGTCGCTCCCGCGGGCGAGCGCGCGGTCGCTTCGACGGTCCGCGACTCGGGCCCGGGACCGTACCCGAGTTGCAGGTGCAGGTCGCGTGCTGCCAGCACGTCCTGCGCCCGACTCGCCCATTCCACGATCAACACCGCGCCGGGCTCGAGCAGGTCGCGTAGGCCGAGCTCCGCAACTTCGTGCGGCGCCGCGACGCGATAAAGATCGAGATGGCTGACGCGCCGCCCCGCCGCTTCGTAAGGCTCGATCAGTGTGTACGTCGGACTGCGATACGGTCCCTCTATGCCGAGCGCCGCGAGGAAACCGCCGGTCAACGTCGTCTTGCCAGAGCCGAGTTCGCCATCGAGGGCAATCACGAGCGGTGGCCCGTCCGGCGCAGGCAAACCGTTCGCAAGGATACCGCCCAGACGCCGCATCGCCTCGGCGCTACGCACGAGCAACCTCACGCCTGAACGTTCAGGCATTCAGGCAACTGCTCGAGCAGATCGCTCGCGAGCAGACCTCGCTGACCGCGTCGTGCGGCTACTGCGTCACCCGCGAGCGCGTGCACCTGCACCGCTGCCAGCGAGGCCTGCCACAAATCGCCACATTGCGCAGCGATGCCGGCGATCGCACCGGTCAGAACGTCTCCCATGCCGGGCGCCGCCATGCCCGGGTTGCCTCGTGCGCAGACCTGCGGGAGCTCGCCCTCGCGCACCACCAGTGTGCCCGCTCCTTTGAGCACCGTGATCCCGCCATAGCGGTCCACGAGCTCGCGTGCGGTGCCGATCCGATCGCCCTGGATCCGCACGGTTTCGCGCTCGAGCAGACGCGCGGCCTCGCCAGGATGCGGTGTCAGCACCCAGTCATCGCGGTCACGACGATCTCTCGCCAGCAGGTTGAGACCGTCGGCGTCGACCACCAACGGCTTTTCGCAGGCGATCACCCGATCGAACACCGCGCGCGACCAGGCACTCGTGCCGAGCCCCGGACCAACCGCCACGATGTCGACCCGTTCGAGCAGCGGATCGAGGTTCGCGGGATCGTCAATGCCGGTGCACATCAGCTCCGGCCTGCCCGTCACGACGGCGGCCACGTTTTCCGAGGCGCACGCCACCGTCACCCGGCCTGCGCCGACCCGCAGTGCCCCTTCACCGCTCAGTCGGGCCGCGCCGGGCATCCCCTGTCCCCCGCCGACGATCAACACGTGTCCGTAATCGCCCTTGTGAGCCGCGCGGCGACGCGGCGCGAGGGCCTGCGCCAGGATGCTCGATGCGATCAGCCGGGCCGGCCACTCGATCGTCTCGTAGGCCTCCGCGGGCAGACCGAGCGTGTCGAGCTCGATATCGCCGGTATGGTCCGGCCCGGCGTCGAGGTAAAAGCCCAGCTTCTGCGCGACGAACGTCGCGCACCGACTCGCGCGTACCGCGGTGCCGAGCACGCTGCCGGTGTCCGCATCGAGACCGCTCGGCACATCGAGCGCGAGCACTGGCAGGCCTGCGGCATTGATCGCCTCGATCGCGCTGCCGATCGATCCTGTGACCGGGCGCCTCAGACCCGTGCCGAAAATCGCATCGACGACGACATCGGCGTCTTCGAGCAGCGATTCGTCCCACGCGACCGCCACCCCGCCTTCGGCCGCGAAATCCTCCCATGCCCGGCGCGCGTCGCCGTTGAGTTGCGCCGGATCGACGAGCCTCACAGTCTCTACGGCGAGTCGTCGGCGTCGTGCCAGTCGCGCGAGCACATAGCCGTCGCCGGCGTTGTTGCCGCCACCACAGACGATCAGCAGATGCCGTGCACCCGGCCATGCACGCTGAAGGGTCCCGAGCGCAGCAGCACCGGCACGCGACATCAGCTCGTAGCCGGCAATGCCGAGCCGATCGATCGCCTGTCGGTCGATCGCGCGCACCTGTGCAGCGGTGTACAGCCTGGAAAGAACGCTCACGCGCGTGATTATACTGGCCGTTCCAGCCAGACCCTCGCAACGATGCTGCAGCAGCCCCACTCGCCCGATCTCGCCAGACTGGTCGCCAGAATCCGTGCGTGGGCCGCGGAGCTCGGCTTTCAGAAAGTGGGCATCGCTGCCCCTGACCTCGAGGCCGATGCTCGTCATCTGGAGAAGTGGCTCGCACTCGGTCGCCAGGGCGGCATGGAGTACATGGAACGCAATCGCGCCGCGCGCGTCGATCCGGCATCTCTCGTACCGGGCACGCTGCGGATCGTCTCGCTGCGGATGGATCATCTGCCGCACGGCGTGAGCGAGGCCGAACGCGTGCTCGACGACCGCTCACTCGGTTACGTGGCGCGCTATGCCCTCGGCCGTGATTACCATCGCATCATGCGCCCTCGATTGCAGAAGCTGGCGGATCGGATCGCGAACGACGTCGGTCCATTTGGCTACCGCGCGTTCGTCGACAGCGCGCCCGTGCTGGAGAAAGCGCTCGGACGCAATGGCGGACTTGGCTGGATCGGCAAGCACACGCTGTTACTCGACCGCGAAGCCGGCTCGTTTTTCATGCTGGGTGAGCTCTACACCGACTTGCCGCTGCCCGTCGACGGAGCGGTGAGTGCGCACTGCGGCACGTGTCGCGCCTGCATCGACGTGTGTCCGACCGGTGCGATCGTCGCGCCGTACGAGCTCGACGCCCGCCGCTGTATCTCGTATTTGACGATCGAACATCACGGCTCGATTCCGGCGGAGTTGCGGCCGCTGGTCGGCAACCGGATCTTCGGCTGCGATGACTGCCAGCTCGTGTGCCCGTGGAACCGATACGCACGCCTGGCGAGCGAACCGGGGTTTACACCACGCGCCGGACTCGACAGTCGAAATCTCGTCGAGCTGTTTGCGTGGAGCGAGCAGGAGTTCCTGCAGCGCACGGAAGGGATGGCGCTGCGCCGACTGAGCCACGAGCGATGGCTGCGCAATATCGCCGTGGCGCTCGGCAACGCGCCTCGCTCTGCGGAGGTGCTGGAAGCACTTGCCGCGCGTCGTGCGCATCCGTCCAGTCTCGTCAGAGAACATGTGGAGTGGGCGCTGCAGCGTCACTCGAGAGGCGCTGAGGATAGGATCTGAAGGTCCGAAGGTCCGACCCCTGCCTCAGACCCTCGTACCCTGAGACCTCAGGCCCTCAGACGCTTACGCCCTCACACCGACGCCCGTTTTTCAGGCTCGAAAATCCGCACATTGTCAATCAGACGCGCTTTGCCGAGGCGCGCTGCGGCCAGAATCACGCGTTCGCGACCGTGCTCCGCTGGCAACCCGAGGTCACCCGCATCGCGGATCGAAACATAGTCCGGCACGAAACCCGCGCTGGACAGTGCAGCGACGGCCTCAGCTTCAATCTCACGGTACTGGCGGTCACCCGCAGCAATGCGGCCTGCGGCATGGGTGAGCGTCGCGTGCAGCACGGGAGCGATGGCCCGCTCCACGTCGGTCAGATACTGATTGCGTGAGCTCATCGCGAGGCCGTCGTCTTCCCGTACCGTAGGTGCACCAATGATCTCGATCGGCAGGCATAGATCGCGCGTCATGCGGCGGATCAGTGTGAGTTGCTGGTAGTCCTTTGCACCGAACACGGCGCAATCGGGTGCGACGATGTTGAACAGTTTCGCGACGACGGTCGTGACCCCTTCGAAATGTCCGGGTCGCGACGCACCGCACAGGATCCCGGACAGCTCCGGCACTTCGACTCGCACCGTATGCTCGAGTCCGTACGGGTACATCTCCGTTGCTTCGGGCATGAACATCAGATCGCACCCGGCCCGCTCGAGCATCTCCTGATCGCGTTGCGGGGTGCGGGGATAGTGGGCGAAATCCTCGTTCGGCCCGAACTGCATCGGATTCACAAAGATGCTTGCGATGAAGCGGTCACCATGTTGCCGCGCTGCTTCGATCAGGCTCAGGTGGCCCGCGTGAAGATTCCCCATCGTCGGGACGAATGCGATCCGCTCGCCGCTCTGCCGCCACTGCCGCACGTGCTGCCGAACCGAATCAACGGATGTAACGACTTGCATGCGTCGGGATGCAGGGTTCAGAAGCAATGTTCGGGCGCGGGATACTCGCGCGACTTGACTGCCTCCACATAAGCGGTGAGTGCAGCCAGCGGGCTGTCGAGCCCCGCCATGAAATTCCTTGCGAAACGCGGCTTGCGTCCGGTCGTGATGTCGAGTACGTCGTACAGCACGAGAATCTGACCGTCGGTATCGGGCCCGGCGCCGATGCCGATGACCGGCACGTCGAGCTCACTCGTGATCTCGGCCCCGAGCGCGGCCGGAATGCATTCGAGCAGCACGATATCCGCACCGGCCGACTCGAGCGCCTTGGCGTCGCGCTTCATCTGCTCGGCAGCCTCCTGTTCGCGGCCTTGCACGCGGAAGCCACCGACCTTGTGGACGGATTGCGGTTTGAGGCCGAGATGCGCGCAGACGGCGATATCGTGGCTCGCCAGAAATTCGACGACCTGCACCTGGCCCGACCCGCCTTCGAGCTTCACCATTTTCGCGCCGCCTTCCTGCATCAGCCGTACTGCGTTAGCGAGCGCCTGCTCGCGCGACGTGTACGTCATGAACGGCATATCCGCCATCAGAAACGGGCGGTAGAGGCCCTTCGCCACCGCCCGACAGTGATAGATGACGTTATCGAGCGTGACCGGAACGGTCGTGTCATGGCCCTGAATGACCATGCCGAGCGAATCACCGACCAGCACGAGATCGGCGCCGGACTGGTCGACGAGCTCCGCAAAACTCGCATCGTACGCGGTGAGGCACGCGATCTTCTCACCGTCCACCTTCATCTTCGCGAGGGTCGCGACGTTCACGGGGGGGCGAGCTGCCTGACGTTCCTGGAGATGCTTGTACATACGCGCACGCTTACAGCGGATCTGCGGATCAGGTTCTCAAATGAGCCGCTCCCGTCGATGGGACGCAAGCTTCTTCGTCGATGTCCTGCGACTGCTATGACTGCCCCGGCGCAGCGAAAGCTGCGCAAGAATGACGGACGCCTCCACAAACATCAACCAGATGCGGGGCGCGCAATCGGCCGCTCAGCCGACGGTCGTCTTCAGAGGATTGAAGTAGTGCCGACCACGGCGGATCCGGCAGACCTGTGCGAACAGTTGCTCGTAATCGACATTGCTCGAAACGAAGTCGACCGCCGCGGCGTTCACGATCAGGAGAGGTGAGACGTCGTACTCGTGAAAGTAGCGCGCGTAGGCCTCCATCAGACGTTCGAGATAGCCGCGCTCGATCCCCTGCTCGTAGCGGATGCCGCGGCGCGCAATGCGTTCGAGCAGCACGTCGACGGGAGCCTGCAGATAGACGACGAGGTCGGGAGTCGGCGCGTCGATGGCGAGCCGCGCATGAACCTGTTCATACAGCTCGTACTCCTGCTCGTCGAGTGTCAGGCGTGCAAACAGTCGATCCTTGTCCAGGTGGTAATCCGCGACGCGCACGACGTCAAACATGTCCTGCTGGCGCAGGTCCTCGATCTGTCGCGCACGCTGGAACAGAAAATACAGCTGAGCCGGCAACGCCCCCGCCCGTGGATTGCGATAGAAGCGCTCGAGGAACGGATTCTCGTCGGCCTGCTCGAGCACGAGCTCGCTGCCGAAGCTCTTCGCGAGACGTTTCGCGAGACTCGTCTTGCCTACCCCGATGGGCCCTTCGACCACGATGTAGCGATGCGGCGCGGGCGGCTGCTGCGATGACGGCACGGGAAGATCTCGATGCTTGCGTCAGTCCCCGGTGATCGGCTCGAGGCCAGTCGTCGTGACCTGACGGACGAGATCACCCACACGTCCTCGACCCGGCACCAGCAGGTCGGGAGCGAAGTCGGCGAGAGGATACAGTACGAACGCACGACTCGTGAGGCCCTGGTGCGGGATCGTGAGCCGCGGCGTTCCGAGCTCGACTGCACCATAGACGAGCAGGTCGAGATCAATCCGGCGAGGCCCCCAGCGGACTTTCGGCTTACTTCGACCAAGCGATTGCTCGAGATCCTGCAAGCCGTCGAACAGTGCTTGCGGTCCGAGTTGCGTCAGCAATCCGACCGCCGCATTGACGAAGTCCGGCTGGTCCTGCGGGCCCATCGGCGCTGTTCGATAACGACGTGACTGTGCGATCAGCCGCGTCGTTGGCAGTCTCCCGAGCTCGACGATCGCACGCTCGATCTGTAGCAACGGGTCGTCGAGATTGCTTCCGATCCCGACGTAGGCGGGCACCCAGGCGACAGTACGCAACGGTGTTCAGGTGGTCGAAGGCTTGCGACGCCGCCGACGCCGCCGCTTCCGCGGCGCAGAAGCCGAAGCGCCGGTCGAACTGCGCGGCTGTCGTTGTTCGACTCGGTCGATGCGCTCCTCGGGCTGCAGCCCCTGGAGCTCGGTCCAAAAGGCTGCGAGTTCGGGATCCGCCTCTCCGACCTCGGCGCGCAGCAACAGGAAGTCATAGGCCGCGCGGAACCGGGGATGCTCGAGCAGGCGTAATGCCCGTCGACCTTCCCGACGTTCGAACCGGGGTTGCAGACAGAGCATTTCACGCATCGGTTGCGCAAAACGCCGCGGCAATGCGACGCGTGCCTGCTGCCTGAACGCCGTCTGATCGCAGACATCCTGCAGGGCGCGCAGGTCGTCGGCACTGGCTTCGAGCTTGGCGAGGCGCGCGAGCAGCACGGGCCAGAGGAGCACGGCGAACAGAAAACTCGGACTCACGGTACGTTCGGCTGCCACCCGGGCATCGGTATCTTCGAGCCCGCGACGCACGAGGCGGGCAGCAGCCGATTCAGGTGAGGCCGCCAGTACGTCGGCAAGATCCGGAAACAGATGTTCGAGTACTTGCGAGTCGCTCAGCAGTTCGAACGCTCGCGCCCCGGATCCGGCGAGTAACAGCTTCGTCACCTCGTCGAACAGCCGCGCCGGCGGGACGCCGTCCAGCATCCATGCGAGCTCCGGGATCGGCACGGCCGTCGAGGGATGGATGTCAAAGTTGAGCTTTGCGGCAAACCGGATCGCCCGCAGCATGCGCACCGGGTCTTCGCGATAACGTGTCTCCGGATCGCCGATCAGTCGCAGCACGCGATCGCGCGCATCGGGCACGCCGCCGACGTAGTCCCAGATCGAGAAATCCTCGATGTTGTAGTACAGAGCGTTTGCGGTGAAGTCGCGTCGCCAGACGTCTTCCTCGATCGTCCCATAGAGATTGTCGCGGAGGATCCGACCGCGCTCGTCGAGCACGCGCACCCCGACTTCATCGACGCTGTTGTCCTCGTCGATCTCGGTATGCGCAGCGCGAAACGTGGCTACCTCGATGATCTCGGGCCCGAAGCGAACATGGGCGAGATGAAACCTGCGGCCGATCAGCCGGCAATTGCGAAATAACCGCTTCACGTCGTCCGGGCGTGCGCTCGTTGCGATGTCGAAGTCCTTTGGCAGGCGGCCGATCAGGAGGTCTCGCACCGCGCCGCCCACGAGGAACGCCTGGAAGCCCGCCTCCTTCAGCCGATATAGCACCTTGAGTGCCGCGGACGAGATGTTGGCCCGCGAGATCGGATGATCGGCGCGCGGCACGACGATGGGCTCGCGTTGACCGTGCTGAATCTCGAACTGCGACAAAGGGTTTCCACTTGAGCGGCGACAAAGGCCCCGTATAATACGCGACTCCTTCCGCGGCGCCCCCCGCCGCCGGCCCTGCGCTCCCATCGTCTAGAGGCCCAGGACACAGCCCTCTCAAGGCTGGTACGAGGGTTCGAATCCCTCTGGGAGCGCCACATGATTTTTTTTAATTCAGTAGCTTACATCGCTCGTGAGTGGCAGCGGGCCCTCGTTGGAGATCGGTTGGAAAAGTCGCGCGTCCTTGCGACAAAGCTACAGCGCCGAGATTGCGGCGCCAGGACGCTGGCCGTTGTGTCGATTCGGTCTGAGCTCCGCCATCGATGTATGAGCCCTGGTGGGGGCCGACCGACGCCTCAGACACGTCGTACATCGGACCTCACTTTGCAACATTCTGGGAACGCTATTGCTGAGCGTAGTCCTACTGTTGCTGAGCGTAGTCCTGAACGTGTATATCGAACCTTAAACGACAGCCCGACGGGCGCCCCGATGAGCGATACGATCACGATCCCCGTTCGTACAGGCTCTGATGCACTTGATGGCTCGATCCAGGCCCGCCTGATTCGGCTGCACTGCCGAGCAGGCTCGCCGGTCAGACTGAAGCGCAACGTAAATCGTCCCGACGACCCAGCTCTGAAGGTGCTGCTCGGCATTCCACGAAAGTCCGGTCTCGGCCTTCGATGGCAATCGATCGGCGTCGTCGAGACGGAGGTTGGCCAGAGACTCGCCGCGCGGATCAATGGTCGGGGATCCATCGAGGGACGTGTCCACCGCGTCGAGGTCGAGCCAGCCGGTCAGTCACCGCAGATCATCATTGAAGTCGCGGGCTGATCGACGTCGGACGACGACCGAGTATCCCGGTTCTTGCCGCGGAAAGAGGCCCCGCCTTGCCAAGGCGCCGATCGTCATTCGTCTTGCGCTACTGCCGCACCCATTTCGCGCCGCAGGTTGATGACGCCGCTTCGGACACCAGCAGATCCTTCGTCGCCTCGCTGATCACATTGGCAGCAACCAGTTCGTTGCTTACGTGCGCCAGGCAAGACACGTACTTGCCATGGTTCTTCCACGGAAGGGTGGTTCCTCTCGGCCCGTCACACGGACAGAGCTGTGGAACTGAGCAACCGGTGACTGGGTCGACCAATGAGCCCGGTGGCGTCAACTCGCACTGATCCGTCGCGTTGCCAACTGAATCTCCGTCGATGTCGTCGTCGCAGACATCCCCAAGTCCGTCGCCATCGAAATCGCTCTGATCGGGGTTATCCACGTCCGGACAATTGTCGACCGCTGCATCGATCAGGCGCAGATCGTCGATGTAGTAGGACAGCACGTCAATCGCCGTATCTGCGTCGACGGTTCCGGTCGAGCGGATGGAAATCTCCAGGTAGTTCAGATCACTCAGAATCGCGTGCTCGAGTCCCGCTCTGGCCTGGGCGAGCGCAGCACCCGTGAGGCCGGGATCGATGTAGCCAATGATGTTCTTCTCCCAGGTCAGCTCGTCGAACAACGACGCGCTGAAGTGATACCAGCCCTGCGCGTCTCGCAAGGCGGTGTCTTCCAGCAGATTGACGTAGGCCCCGTTGCGTAGTGGCACGAGCTCGATGCGGGTACCTCTGTCTTTGTAGAGCCTGACAACCGGGTTCGTATTCACGAGCAGGTCTGCACTTGTCTCCGGCCTGATCGCGAAGCGGACCTCCGCGAGGTCCGGCCGATGCCAGCCGGCGTTTCTGGAAACGGGGTAGAAGACGTCGTTCCTGCCGGACCCCAACCACTCCCAGTACTGCGAGCTCTCGACCTGCACCCTCAGTGCATACTCGCCACTCACGACGTGTTCGGCACGCTCGCTTCCGAGCGCAATGCTCAGGTCGGCCGCCTTGGCACCGGGACTGAATCCATTCTGCGAATGCCAGTAACCCCAGTTTGCGGCACTTCGCAGCTCGGTGCCGTATTCACCGCCGACGGGAAGTGCGTCGTGCTCTGCAACGGTGGAGTCTGGCGGGTCGTTGAACCCCGTGACCGGATAGTCGATCGCCGTTCCGTCGAACCGGTTGGAATCGAACAGATACGGCCACCAGGTATTGAGCTTGCCATCCGTGACGCCGGGATTGCCGGGCAGATGCGCGAACCACCATTGATGGAACGAGCTCGCTGCGCCGCGGAAGGATCGGTGATCCTGTGGCGACGCACCGAACTCAGCCGAGTAAGCGCTGTCAGCCTCTGCGTAGTGATGGAAAGCGCCGAACTCATAGCCGTTAATCTTGCGCCTCGCGTAGCTCAGCAGCGGATAGTCCCGCCACTCGTCGATTGCCGAATCGACGTAGTCGCGCCAGGCCGGTCCGCCGATGTCGTGGAACGTGTAGTCGTCGAATCCGCCGATTCGCGGCGTCGTGGGCGGAAAGTGGCTGGAGCCCGCCACCGAGTTTCCAGGCGAGGCAAAGGCGAGCTCGCCGTTGCCGTTCCATCCGTCGGTCAACCGGAAGCGCTCGAAGTCGTTCAGGCTGCGCAGTTCCAGCATGTCATTGTTGCGCTCATAGTGATCGGCATACACGGTGAACGGATAGGCCCGCGGCCAGACGGCCGGATGCCCATCGGTGATGGAGGTCATAATGCCCTCCACCATGTGCGCGTATGCGTCCCAGGAGCGCTCATCGGGAAGAAAACCGTTCACGAAGAACGACCGAGAGCACTTTACGGGGAGCAGGGGCCAGGTGAACTTCGTCACGAGGCCGTCGCCCTGAACGGGCCTGTTGCCTATGAACGTGTTCTCACGGGTATCCACTTCGGGCGGGACGTGGACGATCCAGACGTGGTCGATAGCGCCCATCTCTACGAGATCGACGATCGAGTAGCCGTCGAGGCCGGGCAGGTCAGGCGCAACGACGAGCTGCGAATGGTCGACGATATTCGTCCCCGGAGTCAGTGGCGGCATGACCGGAACCGACACGATACGTTCCTTGTAGAAATCGATGCGCACTGTATCGCGCGACGCCAGCCGCAGGAACTGAGTTCTGTGCTTGAGGTAGGTCGTCTCGGTGACGAGACTTTCCTGAGTCGGATTGAAGGCAATCGCGAGCACCGTGTAGCGGGTCCTCACTCGAGTCGAGTGCGTCGTCTGTGCCGTGACCGGGTTGGACCGAGCTATCAAGGCGCCGGATGCGTTGTATGCCTCGACGACGTAGCGATACTCCATGCCGGGCTCGAGCCCGAAGTCCGTAAAGACGCCGACGCGCGCCACGCTGCTACCAATACTCATATCATCCCGGGACGCTCGATACTCGTGGGCTGACGTTACTGGCACCCACTCGAGCCGCACCGACGTAGCGTCAGTCGCGGCAACGTTCAGCGTGAACGCGGCGGGTGCCTCTTCTGCCGCACTTGCCATCGATGTCACACCAGGTAACGGGTCGTCAACCGATGCGGTTTCCGCAGCCGCAGCGATGGCGACGAGCGACGACATCGTCCCGGCCAGCACCAGCAGGATGACCGCAACCGTATCGCTCGTTTTCATGTGCACACTCCCCGGCGAGAGACAGCCTCCTCGCCGTGCTGAGGGCCATTCGTGAGTCGTGATCTATAGGACCAGTGACGACTGTGAACAAGTCGGAGTGTCCGTAAACTGCGTCAGTCCTGAGCGAGCACGGCGTGGCTGCGGTTCGGAGATTACGAACGAGGCAGCGCCAGTGCGCGCCGCAATCGACCCAAGTCCGAACCCGCAGGCTCGAACGGACCCTCGAGCTAACACCACAGCTCAACGCCGCGCTATGAGGAGGCGGCAGCGGATCTGGCGTGGGCCCGCATCGTCGCATTCTTCAAGCAGCATCTCGCATGACGAAGCGCCCTGTTCGAACACCCGGGCGCAAGCGAATGCACCGAGAGTCCGACACGAAGGAAGCACGGTCCGACCACGTCGATCACGAGCCGACACGCCGAACACGTACCGTTGACGCCAAAGGACTGAAGCGGGTCGGGCCGGGCGCGGTGCGATCCGCGCGCAGCTCCTCGCTGCCGGGCGCGAGCGGCGCACCCTCGGCAACCGTGCTCGAGTAGACGACAGGATGCCCCTCGCCATGGATAATCGCGGCAATTTCCCGGCCGCGGCCCCCTCATGACGGCAGTTGAACAGCGCATTGTCGAGATGCTCGATCGTTGGCTCGCGAGCCTCGATCAGCATCTTGCCTACGCGAAGCTCGATGACGCTGCATACTGGAAAGCGCATCAGTGGGTACCGCACGAGCGGCCCGCGGTCTGGATCATCGAGGTGGCGCGGCAGCGGACGCTGCAATTGAAGGCATTGTTCGAGGCTCGGCAGAACCTGTCCGCCGAGCGGGTGGCCGAGGCAGTCGAGCACGCGGTGTTTCTCGCCAATCTGGTCGGTTCGCAGAACGTGCAGCGCTTCATTCCGCTGATCGATTCGGCCGCCGGGTCAGACGACACCGGCCCCCCGCCGCGGACACCAGAATCGCCCTCGACTTCCAGCGCCGAACCGCCCCCGTCCGCCTCGGACACGCAGCGTTTCAAGTCGCCGCTCGCGGCCGCGGCTGCCGGACGACGGAGCCCGCCTGCTCCGCGGCGCCCGCCTCCGTCGACGAACGCCGCGCATCGGTCCACCGAGAGTGCACGCTCGACACCCCGATCGGCCCCTTCCGAGCCAGAGCAAGGCGTCATGGCGGATGCCGTCCGTCTGGTCAAGTGGGGCCGGGACTGGCATGAGCTCGCCGAAGCGATCGCCCGGATGTCGGGCAGGCCGCCTCTCGAAGAAGTGCGCCAGATTTTGAAGCAACGGCGGGCGGAGATAGAAGCCGAAGTGGCCTCGTCAACCGACAGCTGACGCCGCCGCGACCAGTGCGATTCTGCTCGAATCACGCTGGCCCGGCGGCCGACTGAATGTTACTTCTTGCGAGCGCGCTTCGAGCGCTTCGCGGCACCCGCCTTCTTCTTCGCCGCCTTGCGACCGGTCTTGCCGGCCGCTTTCTTGCGCCCGCCCGTCTTCTTCTTTGCAGCCTTCCTGCCTGCGGTCTTCTTGCGGCTGGCCTTCTTCTTGCCCGCTTGCTTCCTGGCCGTCTTTTTCGCCGCTGTCTTTCGCTTGGCGGCGGTCTTCTTGCTGGCGGCCGTTTTCTTCGCTGATTTCTTCTTTGCGGCCTTTTTCTTCGCTGCCTTTTTCTTTGCCGCCTTCTTCTTCGCCGCGGGCCGCGGCGCCGGCGGACGCCTCGATTCGGCGAGGCGTGCCTGCGCCTCCGCTGCCAGCGTGGCCGCCGAGGACTGCAGTGTTTGCCAGGTGTCCTCTGCGCTGCTCGACATATCGCGCCACATGTCCTCGGTCGCCGCGTTGACTCGGTCCCACTGCCGCCGGCCTTCATCCAGCAGCTCACGCAGCTGGCTCATGCGCCGCTCGTACTCGACCTCCGCCTCGCCGCGCATGCGCTCCGCATTACGACGGGCCTCAGCCTCGAGGCTCTGCACCCGATTGCGCCAGATGGCGAGTTGTCCCTGCAGTCGTTCGAGAAACTCGTTCCTGTCCGCCATGGAAGTCCCCCTTGTCGTGTCGCCCATCCCCGTCAACTTCTGCACCGAATGGCCCGCGATTCTGCGCGGGCCCGAGCGCGCTAGCGATACGCAGCGGCCGTAGCGGCGCCAACTATAGCCCGATGTGCACGCACTCGCGATCCCATAAGCAGAGGTGGCAGTCAAGAGAGCGCCAGCGTCGTGACAGCTGCAATGCGGTTCAGTAAGGTGGCGCAGCCGGACGAGCCCGGCCGCGTGACACGCCGATCACCCAAGGAGAGGTCATGCATTGCGAGGTTCCGCCGCGTTTTCGAGTCCAGAGTGTCCGTCCCAGGCCCGGACGCGCCACCCGGATAATGACCGCAGTGCTGCTCGCCGGTCTGCTCTCGCCCGCCGTGGCGCAGAGTCCCGAGTCGCCGGGCGCCAAGGCCATCAAGTACCGCAAGTCGATCTACCAGGTCATCCTCTGGAATTTAGGTCCGCTGAGCGCGATGGCACAGGAGAAGGCGCCCTACGATGCGAAGGAGTTCGCAACACGTGCGGATCGCGTCAATGCCATGAGCTACATGCTCGAAGAGGCCTATCCCCCGGAGTCGCAGAGTGGTGCGGAGACACGCGCAAAGCCCGCGATCTGGCAGAACCGGGCGGATTTCGAGGCAAAGCTCGATGCCCTTCAGCGCAAGAGCGCCGAGCTCGCGCAAGTCTCGGAGGCGGGTGATTTCGGCAAGAGCCGGGCCGCGTTTTTCGAGATGGCGAATAGCTGCAAGAACTGCCACGACGAATATCGCGCCGAATGAAACCCCGGGCGGTTGAAACAGCCTCGAGGCCGTCAGAACGACACCGACAGCGTCGCTTCGGGCGCGAGGCGTACGGCGAGCGCGAGCGCGCCCGCGGCGATCAAGGCAATGGTCCCGGCGAGCGGCAGGCGCGAGCTGCGGATCGCCTGCTCGTCCGCAACCTCGCGAGCGGGCTTGCGGCCCGTCAGCATCGGCGCGACCAAGTTGCCTTTGCCGGCGACGAGATAGACGATCACCGCGAGCACGTGGATCGCGACGGCGATCAGCAGCCAGTCGTAACTGCGGCGGTGCAGGCTCGACAGCCGTTCACTGGTCGAGGCGGTCACCCAGCCGTAAAACGGACCGGTATTGAAAATCTGGTCGTTCGCGAACAGGCCCGTACTGGCCTGCAAGCCGCAGAGCGCCAGCAGCACGACGACCATCCAGCCTCCCGCGGGGTTATGGCCGGCAGAAGCCTGGTGCAGTTCGCCCCGCGACGAGCGCAGATAACGCACGACCGCCACGGGTCCTCGGAGGAAACTGCTGAATCGCGCATGGCGGGTACCGACGATCCCCCACGCGAGCCGGAAGACGACGAGTATCGCAACCGTGTAGCCGTTGTAGACGTGCCAGCGGAAATACTCCGTACCCAGCTCATGTGTCAGCCAGGCGAGCGGCACGCACAGCGCCAGAAGCCAGTGAGTGATCCGCACCGGCAGATCCCAGATCAGCCGCGACGATCGGTCACTCGCCGATCTCATCGTGTTCGACTCCGCTCGCGACGCATCAGTGGCGCTGGTTGAGTTCGATGAAATAGCCATCCGGATCCCAGAAACTCATCGAGGTCATGCTGAGTCGCTGGCCGTCCGCGCCGGTCACCTCGAACCCGTGGGGAGCCGCGTGGATCCGCGCTCCGCGTTCTTTGAGCCGCTCGTAAGCCGCGGCCACGTCATCGCTCTGCATCACGAACACGATGTCGCCGATACCGAGCCGATCACGCTCTTGCCGGGGTGGCGGCAGCGCGGGATCCGTGAACTCGAGCAGCCCCACCATGCCGATCACGGGATCCTGCGCCTTCAGGATCACGAGCCGCGTCCGATCCCCCTTCTTGCCGGCGGCCAGACCCCTACCACTCAGCACGATCTCGTCGTCGTACCAGACCGAGAACCCGAGTACGTGGCGATAAAACGCGAGCGATCGTTCGACGTCCTGCACGATCAGCGTCGTGCGCTTCAGAATGTTCGGCATCACGGCCCGGTGAGTGCGCAGGGGGGGGTCGGATTGTAGCAGCGCGGCGCTCAGGGCCCCGCGA
>Ga0268386_10000088_pt1 | contig 49052 bp, 32 predicted proteins | sample RVTome_15_FD_200260 | JGI IMG/M metagenome (GOLD analysis project Ga0268386, IMG submission 200260) | Soil microbial communities from uranium-contaminated site in the Upper Colorado River Basin, Wyoming, United States - RVT150D86... ... | reverse complement strand
CCCACCGACCCGATCACCGCGATCCTTCAACAACTGCACGCCGGCGAACTGAGCGTCGCCGATGCGGCCGTGCGGATTGCGTCGGTCCGGTCGCTGACGCTCCCGGCTCGCCCGGCCTCGGCGGTGACCGATGACGCGCACGTCGACCTCGACCGTTCGCGGCGGTGCGGGTTTCCGGAAGTCGTCTTCTGCGAAGGGAAGACGCCCGAAGCGGTCGTCGCCATCTTCGAGGCGTTGCGGGACAACGGCGAACCGTGCCTGGGAACGCGGATGTCGCCCGAGCAGGTGGAAGCCGTGCGGCGGCGGTTTCCGGAGGCGGTGCACAACCCCCTCGCGCGGACCGCGCGCGTGGGGGAGAACATCCCAGGGATTTCAGAAAATCCCTGGGATGTGGCTCGGGTCGCCGTGATTACTGCGGGGACGAGCGACCGCCCCGTCGCCGAAGAAGCGCTCGAGACCCTGCGCTGGATGGGCTGCGACACCGAACTGATCGTCGACGTCGGCGTCGCCGGACCGCACCGGTTGCCGGACAACCTGCACCGCCTGCAAAACGTCGCCGCGGTCGTCGTCGTCGCCGGAATGGAAGGGGCGCTGCCGTCGGTCGTCGGCGGCTGGGTCGATTGCCCGGTCATCGCCGTTCCCACCAGCGTTGGCTACGGCGCGAATTTCGGCGGCGTCAGCGCGCTGCTGGGGATGCTCAACAGTTGCGCGGCGAACGTGACGGTCGTCAACATCGACGCCGGCTTCAAAGGCGGCTACATCGCCGGCCTGATCGCACTGCGGCAACAGCGCAAATCAGCCGGCGGGCGCTAGCCGCCGGTTCAGCGGGTGATTTTGCGCGAACCGGGGGCCCTGCGGCTGATGAATCATCCGGGCTTTCCGGCCGCCCGATGGCGTTCGCGCTTCCGCCCCGGACCGGCAACGCTTCAGAAAAATGGCTTGACGTTATGATAAATTTGTATACTAATAGACGCGAAGGCAGAAGTTTGAGTGCCCAGAGACGGAATCGCACCGCCTCCGGCTCTCGACCCTCGACCCTCGACTCTCGACCGAACAATGTCCGCCCCCTCCCGACTCGAAACCCTCCGGCAATTGACGCAGCAACTGCGGCAGTTCGAGCGGGCCCGTGCGCCGCTGTCCTGTAACTCTCGACTCTCGACTCTCGACTCTCAACTCCGCTCGACGGGAATCGCCCCCCTGGACGGCCTGCTGCCCGACCGCGGCCTGCGCGGCGGTACGCTGAGCGAATGGCTCGCCCCCGGCCCCGGCAGCGGCGCGGGAACACTGGCGTTCGCGGCGGCCGCCGGGCTGTTGCAAACCGGTGGCGTCTGCCTGGTCGTCGATGCCGCCCGCACGTTCTATCCGCCGGCGGTCAGCTCGCGGATCGACCTGCGGCAAATGGTCGTCGTGCATCCCGCGAATGCGAACGACAAACTGTGGGCGCTGGAACAGTCGCTGCGCTGCCGGGGAGTGACGGCGACCATCGGCTGGATCGAACGCATCGACGACCGCGCTTACCGCCGGCTGCAACTGGCGGCCGAAACCGGCGGGGGCTGCGGCTTTCTGCTGCGGCCGGCGAAATTCCGTGTCGAACCCTCCTGGGCCGATCTGCGGCTGCTGGTGGAACCCGTAGGCCAGGCTTTCCAGCCTGACCCGACAGGGAACGATTGCAAATTGCAAATTGCAAATTGCAAATTGAAAAATGAGCCGCCGACGCAGGCCAATTTCCAATTTTCAATTTCCAATTTCCAATTTTCAATCCCCCATCGCCGGCTGCGCGTGCACCTGTTGCACTGCCGGGGGGGAATGAGCGGCGGCACCGTGGAACTGGAGATCGACGATGAAACGGGTGATGTGCGTGCGGCTGCCCCACTGGCCGTTGCAGCGCCTGCGGAACGAGCAGCCGGAACATGACGGTCCGCTGGTGCTCTACGCCGGCGCCGGCCGGCGCCGCCTGCGCGTGACGGACTGTTCCCGCCGCGCGCTCGAGGAAGGCGTCCGCCCCGGCATGCCGCTGGCGGAAGCGAAAGCGCTGCTGGAGTACGTGCCGCTGGAAAATCCGAAATCCGAAATCCGAAATCCGAAAGAAATTCGAAGCACGAAATTCCAATCCTCCGCCGAAGCGGATCGCGAAGATCGGAACATTCGAATTTCGAATTTTGACATTCCTTCGGATTTCGGATTTCGGGTTTCGGATTTGGCGTCGTCGCAGCCGTGGTTCGCCTTGCACGACCCCGCGGCGGACCGGGCAGGGCTGGAAACGCTTGCCGGTTGGTGCCGGCGGTTCAGCCCGGTGGTGGGGATCGAAGACCCCGACAGCCTGCTGCTGGACGTCACCGGCTGCGCGCACCTGTTCGGGGGGGAAGAAGAACTCGCCCGCAGCGTCGCCGACGACTTCCACCGCCGGGGTTTCACCGTCCGCGTTGCGCTGGCGGACACCATCGGCGCCGCGTGGGCGTTCGCTCACTATGGAGGAAATTGCAAATTGAAAATTGAGAATTGCCAATTGAAAAATGAGCCGCCGCCGGATTCCAATTTGCAATTTCCAATTTTCAATTTTCAATTTTCAATCCTCCCTCCCCTGCTGCCGCCGCCGACCCAGGGAAAACGTTCCTTCCGGGACTTCATCGCGTCAACCCGCGTCGCGAAGAGCCAAGGGACGGCAGACCCCGCCCCTCGCTCTCAACTCTCAACTCTCAACTCTCGACTCTCGACCCTCCCCATCGAGGCCCTGCGGCTCCCCGCGGAAACCGTCGCCACGCTGCACCAACTCGACATCCGCCGCGTCGAGCAACTGCAAGGGCTGCCGCGGTGCACGCTGCCGTCGCGGTTCGGGCCGGAGGTGCTGCGACGGCTCGATCAGGCGACGGGGAACTGTCCGGAGACGATCACCCCCGTCCGCCCGCCCGAACCGGTCGAGGCCCGACACGAGTTCGAGCAGCCCACACATCAGCGGTTCGCGCTGGAGGCGGCGTTGCGACGGCTCGTCGAGCGGGTGCTCCGCGAACTCGCTTCCCGGATGGAAGGAATTCAGAGGCTGCAGGTGCGTCTGATCTACGAAGACCACCGGAAACCCGCAGAAGGCGGAAGGCGGAAGGCGGAAGGCGGAAAGCCGACCAACGCCGCCGTCTCTCAACTCTCAACTCTCAACTCTCAACTCCACCGGCAGGACGAATTCACCGTCGGCCTGCTGCGTCCGGCGGCGTGCGCGGAGCACGTCACCGGGTTGCTGTTCACCCGGCTGGAGCGCGTTGCCCTTTCGGGAAACGTGGCCGAGCTGCAAATGACGGTCGCCGCTTCCGCCCCGCTGGAATCGCAGCAGCCGCGGCTCTTCGACACGGGAACCAACCCCGCCGCCGAGCGGGAGCTGTCCCACCTGCTGGACCGGCTGAGCACGCGACTGGGGGGCGAGCGCGTGGTCTCGCCGCGACTGCATCCCGACGCGCAGCCGGAATACGCGGTTCACTGGGAACAAATCGAAGGCGGAAGGCGGAAGGCGGAAGGCGGAAAACCGACAAACGCCCTCTCTCAACTCTCAACCCTCAACTCTCAACTCCGACGTTCGAAAGACAATTTGCAGTTTTCAATTCTCAATTCTCAATTTTCAATTTCCCCCCGCCCGCTGCGATTGTTGCCCGACCCGCAGCCGATCGACGTCGTCTCGATCGTCCCCGACGGCCCGCCGCTGCGATTTTTCCGGCACGGCCGCTCGCACACGGTCGCCCGCTGGTGGGGTCCGGAGCGGATCGAAACCGGCTGGTGGCGGCACCGCCACGTGCGCCGCGACTACTACCGCGTGGAAACCGAAGCCGGCGCGCGGTTCTGGATCTTCCGCCGGCCGGACACGTGGGAGTGGTGTTTTCAGGGGGAAGGAAGTTAACAGTAGGTAACAAAGGAAACGAAGGAATCAGGAATGGACTTAAGCCGGATTTTTTCTGGCTGAAACACAATCGACTCTACTGATAGAAGATGAAAGTCTCGATGAATGTTCATTCTTTCAAATTGATCGATTCTCGCCCACAGCAATTCGGCGCCGGTTTTGACATGGATCGTGGTCTGCAACAGACCCCTTCGTTGCCTTCGTTTCCTTCTGTTCAAAAGGAATTCACCATGCACCCACAGTTTTCGAAAGCAGATGCGTTGAGCCGTGAGGCCATCGGGGCGGCGATTGAAGTTCATAGGATTCTCGGGCCGGGGCTGCTGGAGAGCATTTACGAAAAATGCCTGCTGCGGGAGCTTGAAATCCGGGAAATTGCCGCGATCACTCAGGACCAGGTGGAGATCGAATACAAGGGAATCACATTCACCGAGAAGCTGAAGTTCGACCTGCTGGTCGACGGCTGCCTGCTCATCGAGGTCAAGGCCGTGCAGACTGTCCACCCCGTGCACAAGGCCCAGTTGCTCAGCTACATGAAACTGCTTGACGTGCCGCTGGGACTGCTGCTCAACTTCCGCGAAATGAAACTTATCGACGGCCTGTCCCGCATGATCCTGCCGGGGGCGAACAAGTAAATCTTTCGAACAGAAGGCAACGAAGGGAACGAAGGGCGTTTTCTTCGGAACGCCGCGCACCAACAGTCAACAACAGTTGGTTCATGAAAGAAAGCGATCTTTACCGCGAATCATGCGAATCGTCGCAAATGAAAAAGGCAGACGACGAGTCATCGGAGACCGCCCCCGCGTTGATTCGTTCGATTCGCGGTTGTCGTCCGAATTAACTCCACGTGAGTCAGAAGTTGCTGAAAATCTTCGTTTCCGTTGTTTCCTTCTGTTCAATCCTCTTCCGTGCCCGATCTGCCTCCCTCGAAGCGTCGTCCCCTCTCCGGTGGAAACCGCGGTGGGGAATCGTCTGCGCTGCCGTATGCCGAGCTGCATTGCCGCACGAATTTTTCGTTTCTGGAAGGGGCCTCGCATCCCGATGAGTTGGTGAACCGCGCTGCCGAACTGGGTTACGCGGCACTGGCCGTCACCGACCGCAACAGCGTCGCCGGCGTCGTGCGGGCGCATGCGGCGGCGAAAGAGGCGGGGCTGAAACTGCTGATCGGCGCGGAAGTGACGCCGGCCGACGCCCCGCCCGTCGTTCTGCTGGCCACCGACCGCAAAGCCTATGGAAACCTGTGCCGTCTGCTGACCCTCGGCCGCCGCCGCGCCCCGAAAGGAGAGTGCGAGCTGACGTTCGCCGACGTCGCCGACCACGCGGACGGATTGTTAGCGTGCGTGCCGCTGGTACGACGGCCTTCCGAGGCCGTCGGCGCGAATGGCCGGAACGCGACGAACGGGAAGAAATTGAAAATTGAAAATTGCAAATTGAAAATTGCAAAATGCCACGAGTCGCCCGATCCCAATTTTCAATTCTCAATTTTCAATTTTCAATTTTCAATCCCCTCGTATCGGGATGCTTTCCCCGGCCGCTGTTACGCCCTCGCCGAATTGCACCACGGGCCGAACGACCGTGCGGCGTTACAGCGGATGATGCGCGTCGCCGCCGAGGCTGGCGTGCGGCTGGTTGCTTCCAACGACGTGCACTATCACGTCCCCCAGCGGCGATTCCTGCAGGACGTGCTCACGGCCATCCGCCACGGCTGCACGGTGGCGGAACTCGGCGGGCGGATGTTTCCCAACGCCGAACGCTATCTCAAGTCGGCCGAGCAGATGCGGGAGCTGTTCGCCGACTGCCCGGACGCCGTCGCGCGGACGGCCGAAGTCGCCGAGCGGTGCACGTTCTCGCTGGACGAGCTGCGGTACGAATATCCGCACGAGCTCTGCCCGCCGGGGACGACGCCGTTTCGCTTCCTCGAACAGCTCACGTGGGCCGGGGCGCACCGCCGGTTTCCGCGGGGCATCCCGGCGAACGTCCGCGGGCTGATCGAGCACGAACTGCGGCTCATCGAGGAACTGCGGTACGAAACGTATTTCCTCACGGTGTGGGACCTGGTGCGCTTCGCGCGCGGCCGTGGGATTCTGTGCCAGGGGCGCGGTTCGGCGGCGAATTCCGTCGTCTGCTACTGTCTCGAAGTCACGTCAGTCGATCCGGAACGCATCGACGTGCTGTTCGAGCGGTTCATCAGCAAGGAACGCAACGAAGCCCCCGATATCGACGTCGACTTCGAGCACGAACGCCGCGAAGAGGTGATTCAATACGTCTACGAAAAATACGGCCGCGACCGGGCGGGGATGGCGGCGACCGTCATCTGCTACCGGGCGCGGTCGGCGGTGCGCGACGTCGGCAAAGCGCTCGGGTTGTCGCTGGACCGGGTGGACGTGATCGCGAAATCGATGTCGCATATCAGCGACGACAAATTCGCGTCGCGCGTCCGCGAAGGGGGCCTCGACCCGCAATCTCGCGTCGGCCGGCAGTTCGTCGCGCTGGTCCGCGAGATCCTCGACTTCCCCCGGCACCTCTCGCAGCACGTCGGCGGGCTCGTGCTGACGGAAGGCCCGCTGTGCGAACTCGTCCCCATCGAAAACGCGGCGATGCAGGATCGCACCGTCATCCAGTGGGACAAAGACGACCTCGAAACACTGGGCCTGCTGAAGGTCGACTGCCTCGCGCTGGGCATGCTGACGGCGATCCGGAAGGCGTTCGACATGATTGCGGATTGCGGATTGCAGATTGCGGATTTGTCAGTTGCCAGTTGTCAGTTGTCAGTGGCAGACCAAGGGGTGGAGGATGGCCGAACGACTCCCGCCACGCCCTTCCCAAAGCCTCAGGGCGTGCCACCCGGCCGTCATCCTGAAACGCTTGGCCCTCGACCCTCCCCAATCCGCAATCCGAAATCCGAAATCCGAAATCGGCTGTCTCTCGCCTCCGTCCCTCCCGAAGACCCCGCCGTTTACGAGATGATCCAGCGGGCCGACACGATCGGTGTGTTTCAGATCGAGTCGCGGGCGCAGATGTCGATGCTGCCACGGTTGAGGCCGAACTGTTACTACGACCTGGTGATCGAGGTCGCCATCGTCCGCCCCGGGCCGATTCAGGGGGACATGGTGCACCCGTATCTGCGACGGCGGAACGGCGAGGAGCCGGTCGACTTTCCCGACGAACGCATCCGCGAGGTATTGGAAAAAACAATGGGGGTGCCGATCTTCCAGGAACAGGCGATGCGGCTGGCCGTCGTCGCCGCGGGGTTCACGCCGGGCGAAGCCGACCAGTTGCGCCGCGCGATGGGAGCGTGGCGGAAACGCGGGGTGATGGAAAAATTCCGCAAGAAGCTGATCGACGGCATGCACGCCAACGGTTACTCGGCCGAGTTCGCCGAGCGGCTGTTCAAGCAGATCAGCGGATTCGGCGAATACGGCTTCCCGGAAAGCCACGCCGCCAGCTTCGCACTGCTGGTGTATGTCTCCGCGTGGCTGAAACGGCATCACCCCGCCGCCTTCACGGCCGCGTTGCTCAACTCGCAGCCGATGGGTTTCTACGCCCCGGCCCAGTTGGTGGATGATGCGCGGAAGCACGGTGTGGAGGTGCGGGAGGTGGACGTGAATGCGAGCGGGTGGGACTGCGGGCTGGAGGTCGGTGGTCGGAGGTCGGAGGACGGTGAACCGGGGACTCAGTACTCAGAGGTTGTGAATGAGTCCAGTCCCGGAGGGACGACATCAAGTAGCCTGGGGCGTAAGCCCCAGGGGGCCGAGCCGCAGTACTCACCAGAGCCCCGGAGGGGCGACATCGTCGCGATGAGCCGATGTCGCCCCTCCGGGGCTCGGGATTCTGGTTCGTCCGAGTTCCTGGGGCTTACGCCCCAGGCTACTCGCTGTCGTCCCTCCGGGACTGAGTCCACGGACCACGGTACTCAGTACTCAGCACGGAAAGCGGAAAGCCGCGAAACGCATCCATCTCTCAAGTCTCAAGTCTCAACTCTCAACTCTCAACCTTCCGCCATCGCGCTCCGCCTCGGTTTCCGCCTCGTCAGCGGCCTTCCGCGGACGGCGGTCGAGACGATCGTCGCGGCGCGGGATGCCGGCGGGCCGTTTGCGTCGTTCGAGGACTTCACCCATCGCACCCGGCTCAGCAACGCGGTGTTGAAACGGCTGGCGGCGGTCGATGCGTTCCGGTCCCTGAAGACCAACCGGCGGACGGCGCTGTGGAAGGCGATCCGTAGCGTGGGTTTTAACCCACGCGAGACGACATTCGCGTGGGTTAAAACCCACGCTACGAACGCCGACGAGCACGAAGAGGACGAACCGGCGGTCGAGCTGCCGTCGATGTCGCCGCAGGAGGAAGTCGTCGCCGATTACCGCACGGTCGGGCTGTCGCTGCGGGGGCATCCGATGCAGTTTCTCCGCCCGCTGCTGGAGAACCTCCGCGTCACGCCGAATGCCGACCTGGCCGACGTGGAAGCCGACCGGCGGTACAAGATCGCCGGTCTCGTGCTGCTGCGGCAGCGGCCCAGCACGGCGAAGGGGATCACCTTCGTCACGCTGGAAGACGAAACGGGGACGGCGAACCTCATCGTGCGGCAGGACGTGTGGGACCGCTTTCACCGCGTCGCCGCCCGGGCCTCGGCGATGGTCGCCCACGGCCAGTTGCAGCGGGCGCAGGGAGTGATCCATCTGCTGGTCGACCGGCTGGAAGACCTCTCGGCGCTGGTCGCCGACGCGCAGGTCCGCTCGCGCGACTTCCGGTAATTGACGAGTGGTGAGTGGTGGACGCGGTTGTCTTCACACCTTCCGACCTTCGACTTTCCGACCTTCGACTTTCCTACCTTCGACTTTCCGCCTTTCCGCCTTCCGCTTTCCACCTTATTCTTCACCGCATGAGCGAACCCACCGCCGACTTTCTGATCTCGACGCTGGCCGACCTGTTGCAAGTCGTCGTCTGGGGAGGGTTGGCCGCCGGGGCGCTGTTGGTGTGGCGACCGCGGCTGGCGCGGCGAGTGACGCTGTTGCAGGCGGGGCTCGGGGCCGTCGTCGCCGCGGGCCTGATACTCTGCTTCCTGACGCACGATTCGCCGTTAACGCTCGAATTCGGTTCGTGGCTGGCGCTCGGTCCCGAGTCGACGGCCGGCCTACGGATGGCCCATCGCGTCGACATGCCGGCGGCGGTGTTTCTGTTCGCGGCGACGATGGCGTTCCTGCTGACCGCGCCCGGTTTCAGCGATCTCGAAGAACATGTTGGGCCTGAGGCCGTTCGCTGGCTGTTGTTGCAGACGGCGCTGCAATTCGTTCTGGTGGACGATCAGGCCCTGCGGACTGCGTTCCTGCCGTTGATGAGTCTCTGCTGCCTGTGCGGCCGGGTTTGCGACCCGGCGACGACGGGAGAAGTCGTCGCCGCCCGCAGGACGTTTCTGTTCCGCCTGGCCGGTGACGGCACGCTGCTGCTGGGGGCCGCTTTGATCGCGTACGCGGGTTATCCCGACCAGACCGATGCGATTCCGCAAGCCGGCGCGTTGCTCTGGATCGGCGTGCTGCTGCGGACGGCGGGCTACCCGTTCTTCAGCGACCCGGATGTTCGTAGTGACCGGCTTCAGCCGGTCCATCGACCGGCTGAAGCCGGTCACTACGAACCGCATGACGACACGCTCGAACGCGTGCTCGTGCTGCCGGCGGGAATTCTCGTGCTGCTGCGAATGCGGCCGGTCTACGCCGGCGTCGAATTCGTGGAGCACGGCCTGCTCTACAGCGGCGTCGCGCTGGCGCTGCTGGCGGGGGGAATTGCCGCGGCACGGCCGCGCGGTGGCAAATCCGCGATCACGATCGCGCTGAGCGGGATGATGCTCGCCGGCCTCGGAAGCGGGTCCGCTGCCGGATTGCAAGGGGTGGTGCTGCTGTTCGCTTCGCAGGCCGTGCTCGTATCTGCGCTTCAAGGGCCGGCCGACAACCATTCGACGCCCGCCTTCGCCAACGTGATCCTGCTCGGCGTGGGACTTTGCGGGCAGGGACTGATTCTCGCCTCGATGCTGGCGGCGGCCGAGCTGCGGGTCGCCGCTGTCGTGCTCCTGATCGCCCACGTGGCGACGGCAAATTCGCTCGCACGGTCTGCAATTCTCGACGACGGTTCGAGCGGGCGAACACGAATTCCGTTCCAGCTCATCGCCGTCGGTTCGGTCGTCGCGTTGATTCTGGCCACGCACACGAACCCGGGAGCGTTCATTCGCGACACCTTCCACCAGACTGAGGTGTTCCAAGGCCCGCCATGGCCGGTGGATGTGTTCGAGTACGCGGTCGTCATGATTCTCGGCGCGATCGGTCTCACGGCCGGCTGGATGACACGGCAAGGTGGCCGGGGCTGGAGCGACCGGAGGGAGCGAAGCCCCGGACGGGCGGTTCGAGACGCGAAAACTCCGGGGCTTCGCAAAGCCTCCAGCCCCGGCCACCCCACGTCCGCACCAGGGGTCTTCCGCCGCTGGTTGCAAGCCGGCTTCTTTCTGGAGGAGCTGTTCCTGCTCGCCGTCGTGCTGCCGTTGCGGGGGTTGGCACAGTTGTGCCGGTTCTTCGAATGGTTCATCATCGAGCGGCTCTGGGACCTGCCGCGCCGCGCGCCGGAATGGCTCGCGCGGCTGGGGGAACCGCTGCGGGGTGAAACAGTGCGGTTGTCGGTCGCGGCGATTCTGCTTGCAACCGCGGCGCTGCTGGCGGTGATCGTCGGACGGTAGTCAGAGGTCGCAGGTCGCACGAAAGCGGAAGGCGGAAGGCGGAAGGCGGACATACGCCTTCCTCTCTCAACTCTCAACTCTCAACTCTCAACTCATGGACGGCCTGGAACATTCCCTGTCCCTCTTCGCCCGGCATGGAACGTTCCTGCTGCTCGTTCTGCCGGTCATCGGCTCGCTGCTGGTCGCGCTTTCGGCGCCGTGGGGACGTGAAATCGTCTTGCGGACCGCGTTGACGAACGTCGTCTTCGCGATCGCGGTTGCCGTATTGATGCTGGTCCGCTTCGAGCCGTCGCCCGGCACGGAAACCGAAGTTGCTGGCGGCCTCCCCCGATTTCAGATGGCGAGTTCGTCGCGACTGGAAGCCGTTGCGGATGCCGCGCCGCCGTCCCCCTCGCTGCTGCGAATCGACGTCGGCGTCGACGGGATCAGCCTGTGGTTCGTCGTGCTGATGCCGCTCGTCGCGCTGGCGGCGGTCGTGCACGCCCGGCACGAGCGGCAGCTTGCGGCCCTGCTCGCGCTGCTGCTGCTGTTGCAGGCGTCGCTGACGGGGTTGTTCGCGGCGCTGAACGTGGTGATGTTCGCCGTGTGCCTGGAAGTCTCGGGGCTGCTGTTGTTTCTGCTGATCGGCCGCTGGGGAGGCCCCGAGCACCGCCGGGAAGCGGCGCCGCTGGCGTTGTTCCAGCTTGCGGGAAGCCTGCTCGTGCTGTTCGGTCTGCTGACGGCGGTCGTCGCGCATTACTGGCTGACCGTGCAAAGCGCCGACACTGGGCTGACGTTTTCGCTCGTGACGCTGGCGGCCGAATTGCCGTTGATCGTTCGCGAGTCGACCCCCGAGGCAGTGGCGCGGGCGTGGGAGTCGGCCGAGCGGATGATCTTCTGGACGCTGCTGCCGGGGTTCGCGATCAAGTCGGCGGTGTTCCCGTTCCACCGCGGCTTCTGTTCCCCCGGCCCGGCGTGGCCGGCCTGCGCGGGCGTGTTTGCCTGGGGGGTCTTTCCCTGCGTCGGTGTCTATGGCTTTCTGCGGATCGTCGACCCCGTCTGCGAACAGACGCTGGTGGCGTGGGCCCCCTCGCTGGCATTCCTGCTGCTGCTCGGCTCGCTCAACTGCGGTCTGTTGGCGCTGTCCCAGAGCGAATTGAAACGCACGGTGGCCTACGCGTCCGTCGCGCACGCGGGGCTGGCGTTCGCCGCGGCCGTCTCGCACACGGCGGCGGGGGTTGCCGGAGCGGTGTTTCATCTCATCGGGCACGTCGCCGGCTTCTCGCTGCTGGCGGCGGTCGTGGCGGCGATCGAGCGTCGGTACGAAACGCTGGAAATCCGCGCGTTCGGCGGGCTGGGCAGCCGGCTGCCGTGGATTGCCGCCGCGTTCTTCGTCGCCGCGCTTTCCCTGTGCGGGCTGCCGGGGCTGAGCGGGTTCCCAGCCGTGTGGCAGACCGCCGTCGGGCTGCTTGGAATCGGCGCAGCGGAACAGCCGTCGCTGGTGGACGCGGCGCTGTCGCTGCTCGTCGCGGGATTACTGGCGTGGACGTTTCTTTCGACGGGCCAGCGCATCTTCTGGGGCACGCGCCGCGAGCCGCTGCAGGACTTCAGCTTACTCCTTCCACGTAGTGCGAAATTCATTTCGCACGACCAGCCGGGCCAGGAAATCCGCGACTGGGGGCCGCCGGAGCGAATTGCGTCGCTGCTGCTGACAGCGGTCCTGCTGGCCGCCGGCGTCGCGCCGCAGTTCGTGGCCGACCGAGTCGCGTGGCCGACACCGCCGGCGTCGGCGCGGAAGCTGGCCGCTTCCGCCAGGACCGTGCCGACGCTTCCTGAGGTTCGCGTCTCGTCGCAGGCAGCACACCGGGAGGGACGCCCGTTGTGACCGGCAATCAACTGCTGTTTCTGCTGCCGCACCTTGTCCTGATCGGTGGGGGCGTGTTGACTCTCATCGGTGCGCGATTGCTGCGGCGGACAACGGCATGGGGAGCGGTCGCTCTGCTTGCGATCGTTGTCGCGGCGGTTTGCGTGCATCAGTCTCCCGCGACCGATTCACCGTTTGCCGGGGCGGTCAACGTCGCGTTCCTGTTCGCCGGCGGCGTTCTGGTGCTCGGCGCCTGGAATCCGATGGGAGCCGCGCATGAGCGACTGGATACGCACGGTCTCATCCTGTGCGGCGTCGCCTGCGCGATGCTGGTCGCGTGGGTCGACGATGCCGTTCTGCTGCTCGTGCTGCTGGAACTGTGCGGTCTCGCGGCAGTCGGCATGAGCCCGCTGGTGTACCGGCTTCAGCCGGCCGATGCGCACGAGTTGAACCGAAACACCTCCATTGGGCCGGCTGAAGCCGGTACACCAGCGGCAGCGACCGGAGTGACACGACAAGCGCTGATCCTGCAAGCCGTCTCCGCCGCCCTGCTGCTGCTCGCGGTGATGCTGATCTGCTTCGACCAGCAGACGACCAGCCTCTCCGAGTTGCGGGAGCAGTTTACCGGGGCCGTCCAGTCGGCGGCGGAGACCGGTCTGAGAAGCAGTCCTACGCGTCTGGGCCGGGCAGGGTTCGTCCTGCTGTTCGCGGCCGTTGCGGTGAAGGCGTTTCTGGTCCCGTTCCATTTCGGCGCGCCCGAAGTTCTCACCCGGTCGTCGACCACGGCATGCAGCTACGCGCTGACCGTTTCCCGCGGCGCGGCGTTGATCGTCCTGTTCCGCGTGGGAATCGTGACGTTTGCCGGCTTCGAATCGCCGGGGCTGGTCGTGTCGGCCGTGCTTTCCGGCGGGACGATGCTCATCGGCACGGCGCTCGCCGTCGGGCGCGAACGGCTGCGCGAAACGCTGACGTATCTGTTCATCGGCCACGGGGGGACGGTGCTGTTCGGGTTGTGCATCGCGTGGGGCCGCGGGGCGGCGGCGACGGAACTGCCGCTGCCGCCGCCGTTTCTCACGCGCGGTGAGACCGCCGCCGGATTGACGCTGCTGTCGGTTTCGCTGTCGGTGCTGGGCGCGTTCAGCCTGCTGAACTCCCTGCGGACTGACGACCGCCCGGTGGAATACGTCGAGGAACTGACCGGGTTGCTCCGCGAACGTCCGCTGGCCGCGGCCGCGCTGGCCGTGCTGCTGCTGAACCTCGTCGGGGTCCCGCCGTTGCCCGGCTTCTGGTCGCGGCTGCTGACGTGGACCGCGGCGCTGGCGGTCACCCGGCAGCCTCTCGACGGTTTCCCGTCGCCTCACCCGGCGTTTTTGATTCTCTCAGCCGCGATGGGCGTCCAGATCCTGATCGCGGCGGGGGTGTTGTTTCGGATTGTGGCGGCAACGGCCTTCGAGCCGCCGATGGGTCGTTCCCGCGCCACCGGCGGGCTGCCGGCGCTGCTCGCCGGAGGGGTTTGCACGCTGCTCGTCGTCGTCATCGGTTTCCTGCCGTCGCGCACGATCGCCATGCTGAACTCGGTGATCCCGCAGTCGCACGTGATTCCAGCCGGCCAGTCGACGTCGGCCGGCTCGTCGCGATCGGTGATGCGAAGCAATAGCCATGCATTTCCAGCCGCGACATCGCGACCGTGAATCTGCTAATCTGGGGGCACCTCGTTCCGTCGAACCGGAGACCCTCGCCGATGAGATTCATACTGCGATTCACGGTATGCGTTCTGCTGTTCGCCACAGTGACGCAGCGATCGGCTGCCGCGGCGGACGCTTCCGCCGCGCGGCGGCCCAACATTCTGCTGGCGATCTCCGACGACCAGTCGTACCCCTACTGCGGCGCCTACGGCGACAAGGCGGCGAAAACGCCGGCGTTCGACCGCATCGCGAAAGAGGGAATCCTCTTCACCAACGCCTTCTGCGCCTCGCCGGGGTGCAGTCCGTCGCGGGCGGCGCTGTTGACGGGGCGGCACACGTGGCAGGTCGAACAGGCCGGCACGCACGCCAGCTCGTTTCCGAAGAAGTACGCGGTCTACCCCGACATCCTGGAGAACGCCGGTTACTTCGTGGGCTTCACCGGCAAGGGGTGGGGGCCGGGGAACTTCAAGGCCGGCGGCCGCACGCGGAACCCCGCCGGCGTCGCGTGGCAGAAACGCCGGCTGAAGTCGCCGCGGGGAATCTCCAACCGCGATTACGCCGCCAATTTCGCCGACTTCCTGAAAGCGAAACCGAAAGACAAGCCGTTCTGCTTCTGGTACGGCGGCAGCGAACCGCACCGGGCGTACCAGAAAGGGGCCGGGCTGAAGGCGGGGAAGAAGCTCGCCGACGCGTTCGTCCCGCCGTTTCTGCCGGACACGCCGGAAATCCGCAGCGACCTGCTGGACTACGCCGTCGAGATCGAATGGTTCGACAGCCACTTGATGAGGATCATCAAGCTGCTGGAAAAGGCGGGCGAGCTCGACAACACGCTGATCGTCGTCACCTCCGACAACGGGATGCCCTTTCCGCGGGCGAAAGCGAACTGCTACGAATTCGGCATCCACGGCATCATGGCCGCCCGCTGGCCGGCGAAGGTCAAACCGGGCCGCACCGTCGACGACCTCGTCGGGTTCGTCGATCTGGCGCCGACGTTTCTGGAATCGGCTGGATCGAAGGTCCCCAAGGCCATGTCCGGCAGGAGCCTGATGAACGTCTTCACCAGCCCGAAATCGGGCCGCGTCGATCCGTCGCGAACGCGGGTGTTCTCAGCGCGGGAGCGGCATTCGTCGTCGCGCTACAACAACTGGACGTACCCCATCCGGGCGATGCGGACGGAACGGTATCTCTACATCCGCAACTTCCGCCCCGAGCGCTGGCCGGCGGGCGCTCCGCGGAAGTACGGCGCCGACGGAGAATTGGGTCCGATGCACGGCGGCTATCACGACATTGACGCCTGCCCGTCGCTGACGTTCCTCATCGAGAATCGCGACAAGCCGGCGATCTCGCGGTACTTCCATCTCGCCGTCGACAAACGCCCGGCGGAAGAACTGTTCGACGTCAAGACCGACCCCGGCAACCTGAAGAACCTCGCGACCGACCCGCGGCACGCGGGCCTGCTGAAACGGCTGCGTAAAGAGATGGATTCAGAGTTGCGAAAGACCGACGACCCGCGGGTGATCGACGGCGGCGACGTCTACGAGACGTACAAGCGCTACAGCCGCATCCGTAAGTTCCCGCCGCCGCAGAGGAAGAAATTGAAAAACGAGAATTGAGAATTGGAAATTGAGCAACAATTCAGCCGTCTGAATTCACCGCGAATTGTGCGAATCAACGCGAATCAAGAGGAAATCAGCAGAATCATTTGACGGCAGAATGATTTCGCCCGCCGCAGCGGATCAGCCATTTTTCACCCACCAGTTTATAACCCGCCTCTTTCTGATTCTGTTGAAGGGCGGGCTATAAACTGGGGGGTGAAAGATTCTCTCTCCAGACGCGATCCCCAAAAGCGGCGGCATCGATCCTCAGGGTTCTGCTTTGACGCGAGTGGTCGGCTTTCAATCTGCAGTTTTCAGTATTCAATTTTCAATTCTCAATCGTCTCCTAGTGCTTCGTCATTCTCCATCCTCGGTCCGCGCCATGAGCGACGTGCTGTATCTCATCGACACGATGTCGCTGATCTTCCAGAACTTCCACGCGCTGCCGAAGGACATGAGCAGTCCCAAGGGGCAGCCGACGAACGCCGTGTTCGGGTTTTCCCGCGACCTGCAGAACATTCTGCGGAACCAGCGCGCGACGCACGTGATCTGCGCGATGGACTCCGAAGGCCCCGGCGAACGCGAAGCGCTTTATGAGGCGTACAAAGCCAACCGCTCCGAAATGCCCGACGACCTGAAGCCGCAGATTCCTCTGGTGCTGGACGTCATCCGCGGGTTCAACGTGCCGGTGATCGAGCACGCAGGCTGGGAGGCGGACGACATCATCGCCACGCTGGCCGTCGCCGCCGTTGCCGACGGGTTGGAAGTCCGCATCGTCACCAGCGACAAGGACATCCGCCAGCTCCTCTCGCCGAAAGTGCTGCTTTACAACTGCCGCAAGAACGAGTTTTTCGGTGAAGAAGAACTGACGCAGACGTGGGGCATCCGGCCGGACCAGGTGATCGACTTCCAGTCGCTCGTCGGCGACAGCGTCGACAACGTGCCCGGCGTTCCGCTCGTCGGGCCGAAGAAGGCGCAGGCGCTGTTGGAGCAGTTCGGCACGCTGGACGACGTGCTGGCCAACGCCGACAAAGCCCCCGGCAAGAAGCTCAGCGAAAACCTCCGCACCTTTGCGGACCAGGCGCGGATGAGCCGCGAGCTCGTCCGGCTGCGGACCGACCTGCCGCTCGATTACAACTGGGACGATTCGCGCGTCGGCGAGCCGGACCGCGAGTCGCTGTTCCGCATCTTCTCGGACTTGGGTTTCGGCCGGATGTCCGAGGAAATGCGCGACGGAGCCGCGGCGGCGAAGAAGCCGAAGCGGGCGTGGGAGACGGTCGATACGCCGGCGAAGTTCGACGCCTTTCTCACAGACCTGCGGAAACAGAAGCGGTTCTGCTTCGACCTGGAAACGACGTCGCTGGACGCGCTGCGGGCGGACATCGTCGGCTGGGCGTTCAGTTGGCGGGCGCATCAGGCGGTTTACATTCCGGTGGACGGCCCGCCCGGTTCGAAGACGCTTGACGCGAAGAGGGTGCTGGAGGCAGTCCGCCCGCTGCTGGAAGACCCACTGATCGAAGTCGTCAATCAGAACATCAAGTACGACATGCTGGTGCTGCGGCGGCTCGGCGTGCGGGTGCGGGGAATCGGCCTGGACCCGATGATCGGCGACTACCTGCTCGACGCCGGCGCCCGCAGCCACGGGATGGACCACCTCGCGCAGAAGTACCTCAAGCATCAGATGATCCCCATCAGCGACCTGATCGGCACGGGGAAAACGCAGAAGCTGATGTTCGAGGTGGACGTCTCCAAGGCGGCTGAGTACGCCAGCGAAGACGCCGACATCGCCCTGCAGCTCGCCGATTGCATCACGGAGCAACTCAAACAGCAGAACCTGTGGGAACTGTACTGGGACCTGGAGCGGCCGCTGATTCCCGTGCTGGTCGACATGGAAGCGACGGGCATCAAGGTCGACGTCGCCGAGCTGAAACGCCAAAGCGACGAACTCGTCGGGCGGCTCGACGAGCTGATGGGGGAAATCTACAGGGAAGCCGGCCGCGAGTTCAACATCGGTTCGCCGAAACAGCTCGCGGAAGTGCTGTTCGTCGAGCACGATCTGCCGGTGCTCAAGAAAACCAAAACCGGCCCCAGCACCAGCCACGACGTGCTGGAGAAGCTGGCGATGTTCCACGCGCTGCCGGCGAAGATCATCGAGCACCGGCATCTCTCGAAACTCAAGAGCACCTACCTCGACGCGCTGCCGCTGGCGGTCAATCCCGAGACGGGGCGGATTCACACGTCGTTCAACCAGGTGGTGGCGGCGACGGGTCGGCTCAGCTCGAACGAACCGAATCTGCAGAACATCCCCATCCGCACCGAGGAAGGCCGCCGCGTCCGCCGGGCGTTCGTCGCAGGCGGAATCGACGTAGACGTAGGGTGCGTCAAGGCTTTGCGCGGACGCACCGATCCTGAATCGTCGGCTCGCGCCGCTCGCGGTGCGTCGGCGCAAAGCCTTGACGCACCCTACTTGAGTGAATCCGGACGGTGCCTGTTAGTCGCCGCGGATTATTCACAGGTCGAGCTGCGGCTGCTGGCCCACTTCAGCCGCGACGAGGAACTGACGCAGGCGTTCCGCGAAGGGCAGGACATTCACACGGCGGTCGCGGCGGACGTCTTCGGCGTCGACCCCGAACAGGTCAACCGCGACCAGCGGCGGATCGCGAAAGCCGTCAACTTCGGCGTGCTGTACGGGCAGAGCGCGTTCGGGCTGTCCGAGCAGCTTGGCATCCCGCAAGGGGATGCGGCGGCGTTCATCGAGAACTACTTCGTCAAGTACCCCGGCGTCGACCGCTACCTGCAGGGGCTGCTGCGGGAAGTCGACCGCACGGGGTACGCGAAGACGATCCTCGGCCGGCGGCGGGAAATCAAAGGCATCCGCAACATCACCGGCCGGCAGCGCAACCTCTCGGAACGCACGGCGATCAACACCGTCATCCAGGGGTCGGCCGCCGATCTCATCAAACGGGCGATGATCAACGTCCACGCCCGGATCGCGGAATCAAAACACCCCGGCCGGATGTTGCTGCAGATTCACGACGAGCTGGTGTTCGAAACGCCGGCGGCCGACGTCGATTCGCTGGTCGCGCTGGCGCGGCAGGAGATGGAATCGGCGTTTCAGCTTGACGTGCCGCTGACTGTCGACGTCTCCGTCGGCGACAACTGGCTCGACATGCAGGCGGTGTGATTCGCCCCAACATGTAGTGCGAAATTCATTTCGCACGACATTGAATCAACCTCTTACGACGTCTCCGCCCGAATCGCCTCCAGCTTTTCGTCGCTCAGATACCCGTACCGATTGATCCACACGCCATCCGCCGCGCTCTGCGTCACCAGCCGCAGACGGCGGCGGAAGTCGTGCACCGGGCCGTAACCGTGCACCAGCGGCGTGACGGCGGCCTTCCCGGCGACGGCGGCGAGGACCTGCTCGATCTTCCGCCGTTGCGGGGCGTCGGCGATCGGATGAGGCTGGTCCGGGGCGGGGTAACCGAAGTCGGCGAGAGTCTTTCCGTCCGGTTCGTCGTCGATGTCCATCAGCCGCGCCAGCGCCGCGGTGAGCAGCGATTCGTCGAGGCCCGCGTTCCGCCGCAGCAATTCCTCCCCCCAGAACGTCATCATCTGCGACCAGTGCATCGTGTACAGCTTCGGCGAGACGGCGTCGCAGATTTCTGCGGCGCCGGCGAAATCGAAACCGGTCAGGTCGGAGAACCGCGGCATGAAGGCGTTCGCCGACAGTTCCTTGCCCGCTCCGCCGAACTCGGTGACGATCTGCCGCCAGTGCCGCAGACAATCGACGGACAGCGCCGCCTTGAGCGTCAGCCAGCGGTCGACCAGCGGAAAGCGTTTCCGCAGCGTGGACAGCGGGTCGTATCGGGGAACCTGCTGCAGGGCTGCGTTCGTCAGACCGCCATCGAGATCGCTGTAGAACTGCTGCAGCGCGTGCTTGACGTCGGCGAACTTCACGCCGTGGTCGATCGCCCAGCCTTCCACGTGCGGGCCGAAGTCCTGGAAGACCTCGCCGAACGTGTAGCAGGGGTATTCGGGCCAGTCGGGGCGGATGCCGTCGACGTGCGGATACGCCGCGAACAGGTCCCGCACGTAGGCCCGGTTGTACGATCGGATCGCCTGGCTGGCGAGGCTCCCCGTGTCGGCCATGCGGTCGGCCGGAAGACTGCCGTCGGGCAGCCGCGGCCGGTCTTCGTCGCGAAGCCCCGTGGGCTGCACGGCCCCCACCTGCAGGTAGACCTTCAGGCCGGCTTCCTTCGCGGCGGCGATGAACTCCCCGATGACGTGCCCGTGCTTCTCGGTGTGGTCGTTGGGCTGCCGCGGCTCGTAGGCCGAATCGCGATAGAGCTTGGCGTTGGGGACGTAGCTCACGCTGCCGCGGACCCACAGCGCCTGTTTGCCGAACAGCGGCCGGTCGAAGACCCGCGGGCTGCTGCCGGCGTCGCTGGGCGGCTGGAAGCTCCCTTCCCCCTCGGCGGCCGGCGCCGTGACGGTCGGATTCGTCGCCACCGCCGTCGCGCCGATTCGCCGCAGGTTTGACAGGACGGCGTCGATCCCCTCGCTGAGGAGGAAGTCTCCCAGGACGGTGATTCCGACCAGCCGTTTTGATGCGTTTGCGGGCATGGGCGATCCGTTCGGGCCTGGATGCGGTTTTCATCAGCCGGCGGGGCGCTCGCCCCCGGATTGGGGGTGTCATTCACCGGAAGCGGGGGCTAGCGCCCCCCCCGGCTGATTGTCGCAATGTATCAACGCTGTATTTTCACATCGGGAATCGTCATCTCCACGCGCCGTTCGCCGAGCCGTCTGACATGTGTGCCGCGGAGGTCGAGCCGCCGCAGCGGGGGTTGTTCCAGGCCGCCGATCTCCTTGGCGAGTTCGACCATCCCTTCATCGGAGACCTGCGTATCCTTCAGCCGCAGTTCGGTCATGTTGGTCAAGTACTTCAGATGACCCATCAGCCGCTTGAGTTGTTCGTCGTCCAGGTCCTTGCCGGTGAAGTCGACCGCGATGCCGTCGGAGACCTGCTCGACGGTTCCGCCGGAATCCTCCACCGCCCGCAGCGCGGCCCGGTAACGAATCAGCGGCACGTTTGCGTTCAGGTAAATCGTGGCGGCGATCCAGCCGACGGCCAGGACGCCGCCGGCGATGCGCTTCACGCGCAGCGGCCCTTCCCAGCGGACCAGCAACAGGAGCAACAGCAGGCCGACGAACGTGAGACCGGCGAGGAATTTGCCGTCGAGGCTGGTCTTGCCTTCCAGCAGTTTCGGACCGATGAGCGCCGCCAGCGCCGCGGCGAGGACGGACAGATTCAAGACCGTCACGAGCCCCAGCCAGCCGGAGAAGAAGCGCGTGCGTTTCATGCCGGATTCGATCTGGCTGAATGCGACCGCGAACACGACCACCACGCCCACGACGAGTCCTTCATACAGCGACGCGGCCGTCTTGATGACCTTCGCGATGCCGTCGATCACCGTGCGGAGGAACAGCGCCCCCAGCACCGTACCGGGGATCGTCCCCACGCCGCCGGCCAGGCTGCAGCCGCCGACGACCGCCGCGGCGATGGCGTTGAGTTCGTAACCCACCCCCTGCGACTGCGGGTTGGCTTCGCCGTCGTAACCGACGCCGAGAATGCCGGCGATCGACGCCAGCACCGCGCTGAGCGAATACGCGAACCATTTCAGGCGTTCGGTCTGAATGCCGCTGAGCCGCGCCGCTTCTTCGTTACCCCCCAGCGCGTACAGGTGCCGGCCGGTCACCGTGCGGGCCAGCAGCAGCCAGCAGAGTCCGGCCAGCAGCAGGAAGATGATCGTCGGCGTGGTGATCGTGCGGCCGAAATCGCGGAAGGTGTTGTCGTAGACTTCAATCCGCGAGACCCCTTTGCCGTGCACGAACTCGGTGACGTTCAGGATGATCGCCCGGGCGAAGCTCCTCAGTCCGACGAGCGTCGCGAGCGTGGCCACGAACGGCGGCAGGCCGACGCGAGTGATCAGCCAGGCATGCAGCGTGCCGATCAGAAACCCGGTCAGCAGCGTCGCCCCGACCGCCAGGACGAGCACGTGCGTGGGAATCTCCTTGTCGGCGTTCATCGCGTCGGGCGCCAGCAGCAGCAAAACCGACGCGCAGATCGTGCCCGAGAACGCGATCACCGACCCCGAAGAGAGGTCGATACCGCCGGCGATAATGACGATCGCCGCCCCCAGCGCGAACACCCCCAGCAGCGACGTCTGCCGCACGATGTCCCCGGCGCTGCCGCCGAAGTTCGTGAAGTAATTATGGTCGCCGTCCAACAGCCCGGCCGTCACGAACACCGCCGCCAGCGCGGCGAGCAACTGGAATTCGTGCCGGTGGCGGTGGTAGAGGCGGGAGAGGTCCATGCTTCGTGTCATGACGAATGACGAAATCCGAATGTCGAAGAATGTCGAAGCAGTCAGCTTTGTTCGGTTTCGCGATTCGTCATTGATTGGCGGCGCTTGAGATGGAATTCCATTGGCTGGGGAACCGTACCCGTGGGAAGCTCCGGGTGAGGCAGCGGCGGCTCGGCGGCGATCTGCTCATCCAAGGCGCGACGTTCGTCGCTGCGGTCGTCCGGCTCGGGAGTCGTTGGGGTGGGAATAGTCGGAGGTATTGGCATAAAGTTCGAATCACCGAGTACATCGCGTCGTCACAGAACACGAGCCAAGTTCCGGTTGAGTCCCATTTCGCGGCTTTGCAGTTTCGTTTGCCAGCGACCTTCCATTGCGCCGATGTCATCCGGGGTTGCTGAGGTACCGGCCACTTCCAGGATTGACACTTGATAATCACTCGGATTGCGAATCTTCAGGCCGAGGTTTCCACCGTGGCCCGATTGAACATAGTTCTGCCAGCGACCCCAAAAACCTTCCTCTCCGGATGCGGACCCGACGTATTGCTCCTTGGTCTTTGGACACGTCAGAAGATAGACGCCTCTTGACGCACGAAGCGCAGTGATCCAGCTCTTCGGCAGCTTGTCGAGCTTCGACAACGGCTGGACGAAGTTCAGGAACCCGGGAAAGGCATCCTCTCGGAAAGTCCTTCGTAGCTCCGTCACCGGTTTGTCGTTTCGTTCGGGGTATTGCACCCACGCCAATGCTCCCGGCCCCCAATCGATGAAGAGCCTTCCGATCAGATCCTCAAGCGCCGAGTCCAGCGTCAGTGAATATTGGTCCAGAGTGCCCGCCTTCTGAACGTCGCCTTCGATGTGCGGAGACGGCATGTCCCGTTTCAGCAGCCCACGGTATTTAACCCGATAGATCCCGCCAAACATGGTTTCATCGTTAAGATTAACGATGAAGACAGCCCAGAATGGAACGTTGAGCTTCTTGCGGTTCTGTAACCGTTGTGTCGACTGGTAAAGCTCGAATTGAGACCGGCCATCCCGCCACAATTCATAAGGGCTTCGCCCCTTGCTTGCGCGATTGTCCTTGTGACGCAGCAGCCTCGTATCGCTCAGCGCGAGGCCCGCTTCACGCAAAATCGTATTCAACATGATTGCCATCATCGCCGCTTTGCATCGATCTCCGGTGCCAATGGGCTCGGTCGATCACGACCCGGTTAGTCCATACTCCTCCAGCCACTTCCTGAACGCCCCCAGCGTGTGAAACTCGACGTCCTTCGGAAACTGCTCCTTCTTCAACGGCGAACCCTTGTCGGGGACGATCACCTTCAGCGGCGTGTCGAACACGTCCTTCTCGCCGGGCAGTTCCTTCCGCAGCTTCGCGAGGTCGGCGTCGTCGCCGGTGAGCATCGCCTTGAGCATCCGCACGCCGTAGTAGCCCATGTGGTACGGATCCTGCACGACCATCGCGTCGATCATCCCGTCCCCCATCAGTTTCACCGAGCGCGGGTCGGCGTCGAAGGTGACGATGGTGTACTTCGACCGCGTTCCCTGTTCGCGGATCACGTCGACGATCGCCGGGCCGTTGTAGGCGTAGATGCCGACCAGCGTGTTCAGCGACGGGTGGCTCGTCAGCGCGGTGCGGGTGTTTTCGACCGCCTTGCGATATTCGATGCGGTCTTCGGGGCTGTCCTTCGTGGTGAACTTCGGCCCGGCCCCGGCGGCGAAGCCGGAAATGCGTTCCATCGCGTTCTGCGCGCCGTTGTAGCCGACGAACGTCACGTAATCCCCGCCGGCCGGCCGCAGGTGCTTCACGCAGAGGCCCAGCATGCGGCCCCCCTTGGTGTTGTCGGTCCCGATGTAGTACGTGCGAGCGTCGCCGAACAGCTTGCGGTCGAGGTCGGAATCGATCGTGATGACCTTGATCCCCTTGGCCATCAGCTTCTTCATCTCATCGGCGAGCGCGGCGTTCTTCGGGCTGATGACGGAAATCGCCACAGCGGCCACGTCGCTCTGCGTGCCGTACTGCCGCAGCTTGTCGATCTGCCCACGGACGGTGGCGTCGTTCCGAACGAAGACCGCCTGATAACCCGCGTCCTTGAGGCTGAACTTCTTCGCCCCGTCCTGCATGCCGGCCTGGCAGGCGTCCCAGAAGGGGGCGTCGCCGTTGGTAACGAACATGATGCGTCTGGTTTCGGCGGCCTTTGCATTCGCGGATTTGCCCTTTTGGTCGCTGCTATCCGTCTTTGCCGCGGGCTGCGGAACTTCGCCGCAACCGGCGAACACGAAGGCCGACAGCACAACGACGTACCAGCGACGCCGGTTCGGACGACGCGACTTCGAGAACGGCATGGCAGATTTCCATCGGGCGAAACGAAGATTCAAAACGAGCCAAGATCACGATACAAGTGCCGATTTCCGAAGTCAACGAGCCCGATTCCTCGCCGCGTTCGCCGTTGCAAACCGCCGTCGCGGCTGAGATAGTGAACGCAGTCGGGCCGCACTTCCTCGGGAGAAACCCGCCAGCGATCGGCAGGACGGATTGCCAATCCGTCCGCCTCCCAGGCAACCACGCACTTGGACGGATTGGCAATCCGTCCTACCATTCGCGCGCCGACGTGAAGGCCGTTCATGTCTCAGAGCGTCACCTGCCCCCGGGGACACCGCGTTCCCGTGGAAGAACCGCAAACGGAAGCGGGCGTCGTGTGCCCGGAGTGCGGCAGCCGCTGCGACGTGGCCCTGCACGGGGCCGCCGCGTCGCATCCGTCCGGGGACGCGGTGTCAGCGGACAACGGCTCGCCGCGGCCGCACGGGTTGTGGGGGTTGATGCCATCGGAGCCGGCGTCCAGCGACTCGGACGCCGGCAGCGACCGGCTCGCTGAACCGCCCAAGGGGCTGTGGGCGTTGATGGGAAAACCGGCGGCGGAATCGGAAACGCCGGAATCGACTGCGGCTGACGAGACGGCCGCCGTCCCGGTAGACGCCGCCGCGGAACCGTCCGCCGCAAAAGGACTATGGACACTGATGCGGAGCGGACCGACGCCGGCTTCGCCGACGGATTCGGAACGGGAACCGCCCGCTTCCGCCGCCATCGACGCGCCGGAATTCCGCGCCGTGGAGATCGGCGAGCTTCAGCAACCCGTCGAGGCGGGCGACGATGACCGACCTGGAACGACGGACGGCTTGGAGAGCCATCCCACGGAGCAGCCAGCCGAGTCTGAAGTGCCCGAAATTGACGACGAATTGGAAGTCGCGCCGCTGGAATCACTGGCGGTGGAACAGACGGAGACAGCGGCCGCCGACTCGTCGCCCTCGGTGTCGCCGCAGTTCACGCCGCAACGCTCGCGGGGAGCGGTGCGGTCGGCGATCCTCGGCGGAGTCGCCGTTCTCGCATCGGGGCTGGCGCTGCTGCCGGAGGTGTACGCGAAAATCCCCGGCACGCTGGTCGGTTTCCTGGCGCTGATGGTCGGCCTGCTGGCGCTGGGGGAAATCCGCCGCTCGCGCGGGAGGCAGACGGGGCGGAACTGGGCCGGGGCCGGCATCGCGCTCGGCGTGCTCGGAATGCTGCTGGGGCCGTTCGTGTTCTCCCCTCTTGGCGGGGAACTGCGGCTGCGATACGGGCGGCGGCAGACGGCAAACGACCTCGAACGCATCGGCGAGGCGCTCAACGCGTACTACCGCGGCCACGACCACTTTCCTCCCGGCAGCACGCATCAGCAGAACAAGGGAGGCAAGGACGTCCCGCTGCACAACTGGCTGACGATGCTGCTTCCCCATTTGGGGGAAGACGAAGCCGCCCTGTTCCAGAAAACCGATTTGAAGCTCCCGTACAATCACCCCACAAACCGCGGGGCGATGGAACGCAACGTCCCGGTCTTCTGGGCCTCGGGATCGAGTCGCGCGAAAACGCAGGCCGGATTCGCCGTCACGCACTTCGTCGCCCTCGGCGGCACGCTTGACGTGGAGAACGTCGGCCGCGTGAACGTCGGCATCTTCAGCCGCAACTCGCGCGTGAAACGCTCCGACGTGGCCGACGGCCTCGAACAGACGCTGGTCGCCGGCGAGATCGCGTTCGACTTCCCCGCGTGGGGGGAACCGGGACAATATCGGACGATCGGCAAAGGGTTGAACGTCGCCCGCGACGGTTTCGGGAACGCCGATCGTACCGGGGCGATGTTCCTGCGGGCCGACGGGTCGGTGAAGTTCCTGTCGAACAAGGTCGACCTCGAAGTGCTTCGCAGCCTGAGCACACGGAACGGACGGGAGACGGTGGATCGGCTCTCCTATTGAAAGCGGAAACCGGAAAGCGGAAGGCGGAAGGCGGAAGGCCGAAGGCGGAAGGCCGAAGGCCGAAGGCCGAGACGCTTCCACCACTCACCACTCACCACTCACCTGATTACCATGAACCAATCGACGTATTCCGCCGCAGTCATCGGGCTCGGATTCATCGGGGCGGGGGATGAGATCGCCGGCCGGGAGATCGGGCAGAACGTTGCCAATCTCGATGGAACGCACTTTGATGCGCTGCGGAAGAACGACCGCATCGAACTCAACGCCGCCAGCGACCGGCAGGCGGACCGCCGCGACCGATTTCGGCAGCGGACCGGGTTGCCCGTCTACGACGATTGGCGCGAGTTGCTCAGCGAGGTGCGACCCGAGATCGTCAGCGTGGCAGCGAATTCCCCCTCGCACGCGGAAATCACCATCGGCTGCGCCCGCGCCGGCGTGAAGGCCGTTTACTGCGAAAAGCCGATCGCCACGCGCATCGCCGACGCCGAGCGAATGCTGGCCGCCTGCCGCGAAGCGGGCACGCTGCTGGTCGTGAACCACAACCGGCGGTTCAACCCGACCTGTCGCGAGCTGCGCGACCTCGTTGCCGCCGAAGCGCTGGGAACACTGACCTCCTGCAACCTGCAATGGGCGACCGGGCGGCTCGGCAACGTCGGGACGCACTTCTTCGACCTCGTGGAGATGCTGACCGGCCGCGAGATCGAAGCCGTCAGCGGCACGCTCGACACGGCGGGGCTCCCCGATTGCCGCGGCGGGGAATTTCGCGATCCCGGCGGCTGGGGGCTGCTGCGTCTTTCCGGCGGGCTGATCGTCACCGTCGATGCCGGCGAGCAGGCACGGATTCCAGCAACCGTGACGCTCAACGGCACGGCCGGCCGCGCGATCGTCGGAAGCGACGGCGTCCTCATCCTGTCCCCGGACGGCGTGGAGCGGCAACTGCCGTCTCCGGCATCCGCGGCGACGTCGATGGACCGCGCCGTCTCGGAGATCGTCGCCGCCCTGGATGTTCGTAGTGACCGGCTTCAGCCGGTCAAGGGACCGGCTGAAGCCGGTCACTACGAACCCGTTTCGCCGTATCCGCCGGAGATCGCTCTGCGAGTCTTTGAAGCGATCGTCGCATTCCACGTATCCAGCGACCTGTACGGCGGGTGGGTCTCGCTTCCCGTCGACGACGTCGACCGCACGCGCGAGATTCGGATCGGCTGATTGCCAACGTCGTCTTTCGCTCCGCGAAAGGGCGCTCGGCAACCACGGATCACTCGGATGGCACGGATGATTTCGACGATGTTTTCGCATCCGTGCTGTCCGTGTCATCCGTGGTTGAACTCGATTTCTGAATCAGAGTCAGATCCGCGGATGTGCATCTGCGGCTGTAAGAAGAAACTGATCCGACTAGAATCGGGTCATGTCTGCGTCCGTGCTCACCATGCAGATCGCCCACATCGTCCCCTGCACCGAAGCCGAGGGGCCCGGCCGACGGTTCGCGGTGTGGTTTCAGGGTTGCCCGCTGCGATGTGCGGGGTGCTGTAACCCCGAGATGCTGCCCTTCGACGGCGGCACGGCGATGACGATCGACGACCTGTTGCGGCAACTCGGGCGCGCGGTGGAACGCCACGGTGTGGAAGGGGTCACGCTGCTGGGGGGCGAACCGTTCGCCCACGCCGCCGCCGCTTGCGGCTTCGCACGCCGGGTTCGCGAGCTTGGCCTGTCCGTCATGATCTTCAGCGGGTACGAACTGGAAGAGCTGCGAGCGATGCGCGAACCAGCCGTGCACGAGCTGCTGGCGCACACCGATCTGCTCGTGGACGGCCTATTCCTCCGCGACCAGCCCGACACGACCCGCCGCTGGATCGGCTCGCGGAACCAGCGGATCCACTTCCTCACCGAGCGCTACCGCCCCGACGACCCCTGCTGGCGGCAACGGGACACGCTGGAGATTCGACTCCGCGGCGGAGAGGTGACGGTCAACGGGTTTCCTGCCCGGAAGGCCGTCGGGCTCTGGAAGCGGTTGGACGCTCGGGCGAAACGATGAATCGGCTCGACGACAGGCAAGTCGGTCCGCGTCGGCCCGACCGGACCTCGATGCGCCAGACCGTTGAGTTTGACGTCTTCCGGCCAAGCGATGTCTGGACGGGCCGTCCGGACCGACTTAGGCGAGACACAAACGTCGCTTACGTTCGCGGCTCGCCCCGGCGATAGCATTCGCCCAGTTGAACCGTCAGCTCCAGCGCCAGCAGGTCGGCGCGGGACAGGACGTGGCGGGAACTGCGGCTCCCCAGCCCGCGAACCAGCTTCTCGACCCGCTGCAGGTGCATGTCGAGAGCATCCCGCGGCGAAACCCTCGTCGCGGCGAGCAGCGCGGCCAGGCGCGTGATCTCGGAGCTGAGCCGGCCGGAACCCATCATCACGTAGATCCGCAGCAGCTCGTCGTAAAACTGCACGACCTGCTCGCTGCGCAGAACGTCCGGCGGCCGTACCGGTTCGTAGTGACCGGCTTCAGCCGGTCCCTTGACCGGCTGAAGCCGGTCACTACGAACATCCAGGGCAACATCGCCGGGTTCGAGTTCGACGAGGCCGCGGAGTTCCTGCAGGATCTGCCGCTGCTGGTCGAGCAGGTGCTCGGTTTCGTCCCGCTCGCGGAGCAGCCGCCGGTGCTGGGCCAGCGAGAGCCGGTGGTTGTCTCGTCGCAGCTCGGACCGCTGCAGTTCCCCGCGGAGCATCGGCACCAGCGCCCGCGATTCCCAGCTCCGCGTCGACGTGAGCACCGCGCACTGCAATTGCAGCGCCGCCAGCCAGCGCTCGTCGGTCATGCGGGATGTCAAAAAGACCACGGGATCGCCGTATCCGCCGGCGCGCACGGCCCGCAGCACGTCGAGTCCGTCGAAGCAGTCGGTCGCCGCGCCATCGGCGATCAGCAGGCAATCGTAGGCCTCATCGCGAAGGGCCGCCATCAGTTCCACGACGGTCGACACCCAGCGAAAGCGCGTTTCGTGGCAGCCGTGCGCGTCGAGCTGCAACGTGAGGTTCGTCCAAGCCGGTTCCCGCACGGCGACGCACAACAGCGACAGGCTGTGCAATTCCCCGCGCGCGGCTGGGGCGTCATCGTGGCATTTCTGATCGGCGGTCGATTCGACGGACGCGGGCATATCCTGTGGCCAATTGCGGACCCTCGGCGTAGGGCATATCGCAATTTGGCCGGGAACTGTCAAGAGCGACCTGGAGGAAGGCGGAAGGCGGAAGGTGAAAGGCGGAAAACGAACGGCGGAGAGCGAACGACGGAACGCGGGCGGAATACCGCGCATTGCGGCGATCCGCCTTCCGCCTTCCGCTCTCCGCTTTCGACCTACGGCTTCGCCTTCGACGGCGCGTCGAGCACCTGGACCAGCGCTGCGACGGTGTCGCGGGACTTGCGGTCTCCCCGGACGAACAGCGCGTTGGTTCGTTCGTCGGCGACGATCGTCGGGCCGGTCGGCCCCAGCAGCTTGTGCAGCATTTTTTCCGTCGACGTGGCCACCGCGTGCTTGAGGTGAATCACCGTGAGCTGTTCGTCGTCATCGGAGGACTTCGCGGCGAACTCGGCCGTCGCCAGCACGACGAGTTGCGTCGATCCTTTTTTCGTCTGCGAGGTCGATGAGGTGACCATCACGAATTCTCCCGCCGGAATGCGGACCGTGTTGTGGAAGCTGATCGTGCGGGAACCCGCCGGGGCGCGCGATTCGCCGGCCTCCCCGGGGGTGTCGTCATCGCCGATCGGTCCCGATTGTTCCAGGTTCAGCTCCACCGCCACGCTGTCGGCGCGTTCGACCGTCGGGGTCAGCGACAGCATCGTGCCGAAGTTCCGCATCTGGTACGACCGCGACACACGGGCGCCGCCGGCGCCGCCGCCGAAGCGTCCCCCGGCGACCATCGTGCCGTATGCGACCGCCTTCATATCGCCGATCTGCGTCGTCGATTTCTGCCCGTGCAGGGCCGAGATCTTGAACCGTTGCAGCGACTTGAGCCGCCCGTGCAGCTTCAGGTCGGCCAGCGCCTTGGCGACGTCTTCGGCCTTGCCGCTGAGTCTGGGCGGCTTGGCCTTCGACGCGTCGGCCGAGACGATTTCGAGAAACAGGACCTCGACCCGCACCTGCCGGGCGTTCCGCATGTCGGCGGGTTTCGAACGGGCGGCCGAGCGGGGAGTGGACGCCTGCGCCAACGAACTCGATGTTCCGCCGATCACTTCCTGGAAGCGGCGCTGCAATTCCTGCTGCCGGCTGCTGTCGGCTCCTCGCCCGAACGGCGACGACCTGCGCTGCAAGGCGGCTCGGCCGCCGCGGCTCGGCCGGCCCGCGTCCTGCGCCGCGGCGAGGTGATCGAAGCAGGGGGCGAAGGCCAGAACGGCGGCGGACAACACGGCGGCATTTCGGCAACGGCGCATGACAGTTCTCCTGGGCACGAGGGAACGAGCGGCGGGGGGTTGCTTCAAGACGGAACGTCTTTCCTTGAAACGCCGCCGGATGGAAAAGGTTCCGGCGGGATTCGCAGGATTGAGAAGGCAGAATGACTTTCCGGCAGGATGATTCTCCGGAACGGCATGTCGTGCGGAATGAATTTCGCACTACGTTATCAACCGCGGACTTTTTGGATCGCCCGCTGCAGCGCGGTCCCCATGTCGGCGGGGCTTTCGGCGACGGTGACGCCCGCGGCTTCCAACGCGGCGATCTTGTCCGCCGCCGTCCCGCTGCCACCGGAGATGATTGCCCCCGCGTGCCCCATCCGTTTGCCGGGCGGGGCCGTGCGGCCGGCGATGAACGACGCCACCGGTTTGGTGACCTTCGTTTTGATATATTCGGCGGCCCGTTCTTCCGCGTTCCCGCCGATCTCGCCAATCATCAGGATCGCTTCGGTGTGCGGGTCCCCCTGGAACAATTCCAGCGCGTCGAGGAAGTTCGTGCCGATGATCGGGTCCCCGCCGATGCCGATCGCCGTTGACTGGCCGAGACCGATGTTCCCCAACTGCCAGACGGCCTCGTAGGTGAGCGTGCCGCTGCGGCTGACGACGCCGACGGTCCCCGGCTGGTGAATGTAGCCGGGCATGATGCCGATCTTCGCCACGCCGGGGGTAATCACGCCGGGGCAGTTGGGCCCGACGAGCCGGCAGGGCTTGCCGCGCAGGAAGCGTTCGACCTTGACCATGTCGAGCACGGGGACCCCTTCGGTGACGGCGACGATCAGCGCGATCCCGGCGTCGGCGGCTTCCATGATCGCGTCGCCGCAGAAGGGCGGCGGGACGAAAATCATCGTCGCGTTCGCCCCGGTCTTGCGGACGGCCTCCACGACCGTGTCGAACACCGGGAAACCGTCGACCTCGGTTCCCCCCTTGCCGGGTGTCACGCCGCCGACGAACACGTCTTCAGCGCGGCCGCATTCGTCGCGGGCGTACTCGCGGCACTTCTGGCTGTGGAACAGGCCGACCTTTCCGGTGATGCCCTGGCAGAGGACGCGGGTGTGTTTGTCGACGAGGATGCTCATAGTGGTCCGTGGTCAGTTGTCCGTCGTCAGTAGTGCGGAGTCCGTTGTGCGGTGGCCAGTTGTCCGTTGTGCGTGCTGGGTTGTCAATGGTTTTGGCGAACGGCTGCTTGTGTTGCACAATGGACCAATTCCAACTGACTACGGACAACTGACAACTGGCCAGAGAATCGTGCGGCTATTCGGTGCGGAACTGGGTGACGCTCACGTTGCCGAAGCCGTGCTGCTGCAATCTTCTGAGGATGTCGTTGTTATTCACGTTCTGGTTCGGCCGGGAATAGGCGGTGATGCGATTGCCGTTGACCTCCGTCCGGGCGTGGTCGAGACCGTTGACCCCCTGCAGCGCGACCTTGGCCTCGAAGGCCTGGTCGCGGTTTCCGCGGTAGTTGTTGACGACGATGTCGTAGATTTTCACGCTGCCCCGCGGGGCGCGGTTGAAGCCGGGCCGGTTGAATCCCGCGCGGTTGCGTCCGATGTTTCGGCGGGGGCGGTTGGGAAGCGGGTTGGGGTTGCGGAACCGATTGCGGTCGCCGAAGGGGTTCGGAAAGACTCCGAAGAAGCGGCCGGGGTTGTGGGCCGCGAAACTCACTTCCGAGGTCCGCCCCATTCCGAACAGGCCGAACCGGCTCTTTCGCAAGCTTTTCGGCGGCGTCAATTTGACCGTGGTGGTAATCGTGTCGCCGCTGCGTGAAAAGCTGAACGAGATCGAGTTCGCGAATTCCCGCGCTTCTTCGCGTTCCTTTTCGGGCAGATTCCGCAGGAAGTCCTCGCTGCTGAGCTTCTCGCGGAGCTTCTCCTGCAGTTCCTGCACCTTGTCGTAGTATTCTTTCGCATCCTCCACGCTGGCGAATCTCTGCTGCTTTTTCGCTTTGATCGACGAGCTGATCGAGGTCCCTTCGCAGGTGGCGACGACTTTCCCGATGGGAATCCCGTTGATTTCGCCTGAAAGGCGGTTCGACTTGACCAGGTTGATCTTGACGATGTCGTAACCGGTGTCGGCGAACCCGAGCTCTTCGCGTTTCTTCGCCTTGGGACCGCGGTCGATCGCCTTCTTGACGGAATCCTCCGGTCCGGAGATCGCCGTCCGCTTGTCGGGGAAGTACATCAGGTTGTTGCCGTAGCGGTAGACATCTTTGCCGTCGTAGGTCGTCTTCTCGTAGTCGCCGGCGTGCTTGAGGATCTTGTCGGGGTCGAGGTCGACGGTGGTCCGCAGCACGCGGAGGGTCTCCGAGCCGGAAGACGCCGTCGTGTAGCTGTCGATGTCGGCGACGCCGAAGCCCCATTCGTCCTTCATCTTTTCGATCGCCCGTTCGTCGGCGTCGCTGAGCCCCTCTTTGACGAGCTGCGACTTCATCAGGTTTCCGTAACGCGTCATGCTGATGCTGGTCGCGTCTTCCGGCAGCCACGCCAGATCGAGCTTCTTGGAGCCGAACATCCAGAACGCCAGCCAGATGCCCAGGACCAGCACGGCGACGCCGCCCGCGATCCCGCCGCCGACGAAGACCCACTTCAGCGCGCCGCGGGAGCTCTGCTGCTTCTTCTTGACCGACTTCTTCCTGCGACCTCCGCCGGCCGATTTGGGGGGCGGAGCGCCGAAATCATCGTCGAATCCGCCGGGGTCGCCGAAATCGTCGAATTCGTCGAATTCGTCCTTCGGTTTGGGCCGTCGCTTCGGCCGCGGGGCCGAGGCGGGTTCGTAGTCTTCGTAGTCGTCGATCACCTGGGCCGTGCGGGGCCGCTCTTTGGCCACGAACGGCTGCGCGCACTTGGGGCACTGCACCTTTTTCCCCAGCGGGTCGCGGCTCTTGAGCTTCAGCGAGGCGGCACAATGCGGGCATTGGATTTCGACGAGGGCAGGCATGAGTTTGGTCCCATGAGCAAGTATCGGACGAAGCATCTTCGGCGTTAGCGCGAGTCCTTCGCCGGTACGGAACACTGGCATTAAAGCAGATTTGTCACAGAACTGCCATTTCGGGCCGCTGCGGCTCAGCGACCCGAGGGAAACCGTGTGGAGATCTCGACGACCGAGCCGCTCGTCGTGATTCGCAGGTTTTCCAGGCCTGAGGCAATTGCGTTTGGATTGTCACGCAGCGTAGCGGCCGCGAGTTGGTTGACGAGGGCGCGGCGCTGTTCCGGAGACTGCATGGCGGCGGCCGCAACTCTGTTCGCCTCGCGAGAATCTGCACACACGGCATACGCCGTCGATTGAACATCGTTGCCGAATTTGCTGCACAGCGCCAACCCGCGCAAGTCGGCTCCAAGGATAGCGGCTGTGCGAGGGATGTCGACATAGAGGGACTTTTTGTCCCGAGGCTCAATCCTGGGCACCGCAGTTCCCCCCGCGTGCGCTACGATGATGCTGTTGTCGAAGTTGACGAATCGGAATCGGCTCGTTGCGATTGACGGTGTGTCGGCTTCCAGAAGACGCGTCACGGTCGGCTCCGCGGCAATGATCAATGTCTTTTCGTCGGGAAAGAAGAGCGCCCCGGTGACTCCGAATTGCTGGCCGGCGTCCTTCAAGTATTCCTTCCCTGCGTGACGAGCCTTGATTTCACCGAGGCTGATCCGGAATCGGTCGAGCTTTCTTTTCGATTGGATGAAGAGCATTCCGCCGTTGCGCAAAATCGAATTCGGATGCAGATCATCTTCGTGTTTCGCACTTCGAAAGGCGTAGCCACACCGCTCGATGTCCTCAAGGGCAATGCCCATATCGCGACTCCACTCCCTTTCGTCAAACACTTCTTGGAGATCGTGGACGATGCCGGGATGCTGCCGCATCTCGCTGTGATTCACGACGACGACGACCTCTGTCCCGACCGTCAGATACGCCAACGGTTCATCGGTTTCCAGCGTCGCCACGTTGAACTGCCGCATTACCCCATACACCACAACGCCCACAAACAGCAGCCCCAGTACGCAGCTTCCGGCGATGACGACAGGCAGCACCCACTTCGCCTGCTCCTTCTTCCCGGCCGGCTTGCGGCGCCGCGGGCGGGGCGGCGCCAGGTACATCTCGTAGCTGCCAAAATCGGCAATCTCGGCAATCTCGGCGAACTCGTCGCGAGGCTGTGGCCGGCGGCGCGGCGGCGCGACTTCGACCTCGGCGACGGGCACTTCGTACGCCGTCGCGGGGGCGTCGGGCACCATCATCCACGTCTGGCATTGCGGGCATTGCAGACGCTTCCCCGACGCGCTCGGCAGGCAGTGCAGCCGGATCGCACAGGAAGGACACTCGATCGTGAACGACTGCGGCATGAGTGCGGCCGTCTTCCCAATGGGAACTCGTCGACGCGAGCGCTGTGTGGAAATGAGGCTGACATTAGAACATTCCGCAGGACAAAAGGCTATTGAAATTCCGGGAGTCCGCGTTCACATCATGCTCAGCGGATCGACGTCGACCACGAACTCCACGTCCGCCCCGGGATCGAAGCCGGCCATGACGGCTTTCCACACCTCGCGGATCAAATCCAGGTCGGCGGCCGACATCTGCAAGTGATAGCGGAACAGCCCCCGCAGCCGGAATACCGGCGCCGGTGCGGGGCCGAGGACGCGGACCGGAGGTCGGAGGTCGGAGGTCGGAGGTCGGAGGTCGAACGCCTCGCGCAGCGTCGCCGCCAGCTTCCTCGCCGTCTCCTGCACGTCCGGCTCGCGCGGGCCGCGGAGGATGACTCGCACCATCCGTTCGAACGGCGGATACCGCAGCTCGCGGCGATGACCGAGTTCGGCCGTCGCGAAGCCCACGTAGTTGTGCCGGGCCGCCATGACGATCGCCGGGTCCGTCGGCACGAACGTCTGCACGAACACCCGCCCCCCTTTCGCCCCGCGGCCGGTGCGGCCGGCGACCTGCGAGATGAGTTGAAACGTTCGCTCCGACGCACGGAAATCGGGCTGGTGCAGCATCGTGTCGGCGTTGACGACGCCCACGAGCGTGACGTTCGGGAAGTCCAGCCCCTTGGCGATCATTTGCGTTCCCAGCAGAATGCGAACGTCGCCGCGACGGAACGCTTCCAGCGCCCGGTCGTGGCTGCCGGGCTTCTTCATCGAGTCGCTGTCCATCCGCAGGCAGGCGACGCCGGGAAAGCGGGCCTTCACTTCCTGCTCGAGTTTCTGCGTGCCGATTCCCAGATGCCGCACCCCCGCGTGGCCGCACGCCGGGCAGTGTGTGATCGTGCTCGTTTCGTAGTCGCACGAATGGCACAGCGCGACCTGCCGGTCTTTGTGCCAGGTGAGCGTGATGTCGCAGTCGGGGCAGCGGATGCCCGTCCCACAGGCCCGGCACCACAACGTCGGCGAGTAGCCGCGGAGATTGAGGAACAGAATCACCTGCCCGCCGGCGTCCAGCGCGATCTTCATCGCCGTCACCAGCGCCCGCCCCAGCGCCGCCCCGTGGCTGATGTGCGGGTCGTTTCGCACGTCGACCGTAATCACCGGCGGCATCGGCAGATTGTTGACCCGCGTCGGCAGTTCCAGATGCAGGTACTCGCCGGTCTGCACGCGGTGCCACGATTCCAGCGTCGGCGTCGCCGAACCGAGCACGAGCGGCACGGCTTCCATCTCGGCCCGTTTCCGCGCGACCTCGCGGGCGTGGTACCGCGGCGTCGAGTCCTGCTTGAATGACGTTTCGTGCTCTTCGTCGATGACGATCAACCCCAGCCGCGGCGTCGGGGCGAACACCGCGCTGCGGGCGCCGACGACGACCTGCACGTTTCCCTCGGCAATCCGCTGCCACTGCCGGTGCCGCTCGACGTCGCTCAGATGGCTGTGCAGCACGGCCACCGAATCAAACCGCGAGCGGAAGCGGCGGATCGTCTGCGGCGTGAGGCTGATTTCGGGCACGAGCACGATCGCCTGCCGAGCGTACCCGACGGCTTCGCGGATGGCCTGAATGTAGACCTCGGTTTTGCCGCTGCCGGTGACGCCGTGCAGCACGAACGTCGCATGCCGCCCGTCGCGCAACGTGTCGATGATCTCGCGAACGCAGCTGCGCTGGTCGGCGTTGAGCGTCAGATCGGGTTCGCGCGGGATGGGTGCGAGCAGTTCTTCGCCGACGTCGCGGCGTTCGTGCGAAGCCTGAATGACGCCTTTCTTCCGCAGCGTCTCGATCGGCGACGTACCGCAGCCGATCGCGTCGGTGATTTCCGCCGCCGTGAGGGGTTCGGGGCTTTGCAACAGGAGATTGAAGACGGCTTCCTGCTGCGAGGAATTGATGTACGACGGCCTTCCAAGGCCGTCGCCACCTTTGTCGGACGGCCTTCCAAGGCCGTCGCTCTTCGTGTCTTCAGGACGGACGGCCCTGGAAGGCCGTCCTACGGAGTATTCCGGGGCGACGCGGAAGACCGTGAACTGCCGCGTGCCGGATTTCCGCTTCACCCCCGCCGGCACGACCGTCTCCAGCACCTGTCCCCAACTGCACAGGTAATAGTTGGCGATCCAGCGGGTGAGCTGCAGCATCGAGGGCGAAAGCAGCGGCTCTCGGTCGAGGACGGAATCGATCGTCTTCAATCGCCGGTTCCCAGGGATTTCAGAAAAACCCTGGAAACTGGCCGGCCCGACCGCGACGCAGAACCCGTTCGTCGCACGGTCCCCCTTCCCGAACGGCGCCCGCACCCGCATCCCCGGTTTGAGCATCTCGCGGAATGCATCGGGAACCAGATAATGAAACTCCGTGTCCAGCGGCCGGTTGAACACGACCTGAGCCGTCCACCGATCCGCCTCCGCCGCCCGTTCCCACGGCGTGGACCCGGCTTTCGGGAACTCCTCGGCGAACAGGCTCTGCTGGCGGGTTGACATGGGAATGGTATTTCGATCGAGAACCGCTACGATTCTACGGGAACCGACGAATATCGAATATCCAACACGGAATGTCGAAGGCTGAAGTAAGAGGGACGACGCCGGCCGCGGCTTCTTCCCTTCACCATTCATTCATCATTCCGTGTTCGCTGTCACTGGTAATCGTGGATGACGACTCCTGACATTATCCGAGCGCATCGACACTCGATTCGCCACCGGGAGAAAGTGCTCGCAAGCGAGCGTTGCGGGTGCTTCTATTGCTGTGCCATCTTCCAGGCGTCAGAGATTGAAGAATGGATTGACGAGTGGGAGGGAATCGGCCAGACCGCGATGTGCCCCCGCTGCGGCATAGACTCGGTGATCGGTTCGGAGTGTGGCTACCCAATAACTGCCGAGTTCCTTGGGGCGATGAAGAAACACTGGTTCTAGGTTGGTCACTGTGGAATATCGAACACGGAATGATGAATGATGAAGGGCAGAAACGGCGTTCGCCGTCGCGCCCTCTTACTTCGACCTTCATCATTCCGTGTTCGATATTCGATATTCAAAACCTCCTGGACGCGATCCATGCGCATCGGCTTACTCGGCGGAACCTTCGACCCCGTGCACTTCGGCCATCTGCTGCTGGCCGAGCAGTGCCGGGAACAGTGCGGGCTGGACGCCGTCTGGTTCCTGCCGGCCGGGTCGCCGCCGCACAAACGGCGGGACGTCACGCCGGGCATAGAGCGGCTGGAAATGTTGCAACTGGCGATCGCCGGGCACGAGGCGTTTGCCGTCAGCGATCGCGAACTGAAACGCGAAGGCACGACCTACACGGTCGACACGCTGACGGAACTGCACGCCGAGCAGCCGGACGCGGAACTGTTCTTCCTCATCGGGGCCGATTCCCTGCACGACCTGCCGACGTGGCGCGAACCGCGGCGGATTCTGGAACTGGCGACGATCGTCGCCGTCAACCGTGGCGATCGGCCGTTGCCGGATTTGGAGGAAATCTGCGCGAAACTCAACGTGGCGGATGCTGCCGGCTTCCGCGCGGACGCTGGCAGCGTCCGCCACGATCAACCGAGATCTCGAATTCAAATCGTCACGATGCCCGGCTGCGACCTCTCGGCGACGGACATCCGCCAGCGGGTCGCCGCCGGAAAAAGCATCCGCTACATGACGCCGCGGGCGGTGGAGGTCTATATTCAACAGCGCGGGCTGTATCGCGCCGACCGCTCCGTTTAGCCGCGACTCGGAGGCTTTGCGGAGAGGAGCGCGGTGTCAACTCCGCGCATACGCCGCGCTCCTCTCCGAAGACTGCGAGTCGCGGCTAAACGAATCCGTTTGAAAACACCATGCCGCTGCGTCTCACCAACCTCACTCTCCCCGTCGAAGAACCCGAATCGGCGTTGCCGACGCTGATCTCGCGGCTGCTTGACGTGCGCGAGGACGAAATCGCGGCGTGGCGAATCCTCCGCAAAAGCCTCGACGCCCGCTCGCGGACCGATCTGAAGTTCGTTTATTCCGTCCTCGTCGAGCTGCAGGAAGAGACGGAACGCCGCATCGACCCAGGGCAGTTCGACGGCGTCGAGGTGTTCGAACCGATTCCGTTCGACGACGCGACGCCGGGAAGCGAACCGATCGAGCATCGCCCGGTCGTCGTCGGTTCCGGCCCGGCGGGGCTGCTGGCCGGGTATTATCTGGCGGCGAAGGGCTACCGGCCGTTGATTCTGGAACGGGGCAAGGCGGTGAAGGAGCGAGTTCCCGCGATTCGCGACTTCGACGGCGGCGGGCCGCACGATCCGGAGAACAACTACCTCTTCGGCGAGGGTGGGGCCGGATGTTTCAGCGACGGCAAGCTGACTTGCCGCATTTCCGGGCCGGACGTCGACTGGGTGCTGGAACGCTTCGTCGAATGCGGCGGACGGGAATCGATCCGGTACGAGCACCGGCCGCATCTGGGGAGCAACAAGCTGCCGCTCATCTGCCGCAACTTCCGCCGGCGGATCGAAGCGATGGGGGGCGAATACCGGTTTGACTGCCGGCTGGAAAGGCTCGACTTGCGCGACGGTCGGATCGTCGGCTTGATGACGTCCGGCGGTTACATTGCCACGAACGTCGTCATTCTCGCGATCGGCCACAGCGCCCGCGATTCCTACCGCATGCTGCACGAGTTGCGGGTGCCGATGGTCCCGAAGGCGTTTCAGCTCGGCCTGCGGATCGAACATCCGCAGGAGAACGTCAACCGGCACGCCTACGGCCGACAGCAGTATCTCGAACTGCTCGGCGCCGCGGATTATTCGCTCGTCGCGAAAGGACAGCGCGACCTGTTCAGCTTCTGCATGTGTGCCGGCGGCGTGGTGATACCCAGCATTTCGGAACCGGAGATGTTCTGCACGAACGGCATGAGCAATTCCCGACACGACACGCCGTTCGCCAACAGCGGGCTGGTCGTGACGTTGGAACCGGCGGAGTTCGGCAGCGGCCACCCGCTGGCCGGCGTCGAACTGCAGCGGAAGTACGAGTCGGCGACGTTCCGACTGGCGGGGGCGGATTATCTTGCGCCGATTCAATCCGCCCGCGACTTCCTGCACCAGCGCGAACCGCAACCGCATGCCGTGCTGTATTCGTCGTATCGGCGAGGGGTGCGGCCGTTAAGTCTGGATTACGTGCTGCCGCCGGTGATCGCACAGGCGATCCGCGCCGGGCTGCCGATCATGGACCGCAAATGGCGGGGGGATTTTCTGAAGGAGGCGACGCTCGTCGGCCCGGAGATGCGCGGCAGCAGCCCCGTGCGAATCGACCGCGACCGCGAGACTCGCGAATGCCCCGGGTTCGCGGGACTGTATCCGGTGGGTGAAGGAGCCGGCTACGCGGGGGGCATCGTCACCGCGGCGGTCGACGGGCTGCGGTCGGCGAAGAGCGTCGTGTCGCGGTATGCGGCATTGGAACGGTCGGTCAATCAGCCGGCGGGCGCTAGCCCCCGGTTTCCGTGTGAGTCGAAGGTCTGAAGGTCGAAGGTCGGGAGGTGGGAGGTCGGATCGGGGTGACTTTTCGACCTTCGACTTTTCGCCTTTCGCCTTTCGACTGCTGAAACGAACCGGGGGCTAGCGCCCGCCGGCTGATGAATCTTTCATGCCACAACACGTCGTCATCATCGGTGGAGGGCTCGCCGGACTGGCGGCGGCTGCGGCGCTGTGCTCGCGCGGGTTGGCGGTGACGCTGTTGGAAGCGCGGCCGCGGTGGGGCGGGCGGGCGAGTTCCATCACCGATCGCGAAACCGGCGAGACGATCGACAACTGCCAGCACGTCAGCATGGGGTGCTGCACGAACTTTCGACATTTCTGCGGCGAGACAGGGATCGATGCGTTCCTGCAGAAGCAGCCGGCGCTGCACTTTGTCGGGCCGGACGGTGCGATTCACGACTTCCAGGCCGGACGTCTCCCCGCGCCGCTGCATCTGCTGCCGGCGTTCGGGAAGCTGTCATATCTGGCGCGGACCGACGTGAAGCAGATCCGCGCCGGATTGCGTGCTTTGTGCCGCGAGCGAGAAACTCGCGATGGCGAGTCGTTCGCCGGCTGGCTGCAACGGCACAACCAGGGAGACGTCGCCGTCGAGCGGTTCTGGCGGGTGGTGCTCGTCAGCGCGTTGAGTGAATCGCTGGACCGCATCGACGTCCATCACGCGCGGAAAGTGTTCGTCGACGGATTCCTCGCCAATCGCCGCGGCTGGGAAGTCACTACGCCGACGGTTCCGCTCGGCGAGTTCTACGGCCGACGGCTCGCCGACTGGTTCGCGCGGCACGCTGCAACGCTGCGGTTGCAGCGGGGGGTGAAGCGGCTCGCGCTGGACGACGGTCGTGTTGACGCCGTCGAACTGCGCGACGGCGAACGGATTTCCGGCGGCCAGTTCGTGCTGGCCGTTCCGCAATACGCCGTGCGACCGCTGCTGCCGGATTCGCTGGCCGGCGATCCGTTCTTCGCGAATCTCGACCGGATTGAAACGGCTCCGATTTCCAGCGTGCATCTGTGGTTCGACCGGCCGATTACGGAGTTGCCGCATGCCGTGTTCGTGGACCGAATCAGCCAGTGGATGTTCAATCGCTCGGCGCTAAGTAGGTCCGGACGCGCCGTCCGGACCTACTATCAGGTCGTCATCAGCGCCAGCCACGAGGTGTTGCAGCGGCCGCAGTCGGAGGTCATTGCGGACGTGGTCAACGAACTGCAATCCGTCTGGCCGGCGGCGAAGACGGCAGAACTGGTTCATTCACGGTTGATCACCGAGCACAAGGCCGTGTTTTCCGTCACACCGGGAATCGACGCGTTGCGGCCGCCGCAGCAGTCGCCGGTCGCCAACTTGCAGCTTGCCGGCGACTGGACGGCCACGGGTTGGCCGGCAACGATGGAAGGGGCCGTTCGCAGCGGATATCTCGCCGCCGAAAACGTGTTGCGGCAACTGGGACGCCCCGAACGCGTCCTGCAACCGGACCTGCCGACGGCCTTCCTGTCGCGGCTGCTGCTTGGGCTGTAACGCCGCTTGCGGCTTAGCCTCGCGTCCGGGACGGCTAAGCCGCAAGCGGCGACTACTCCTTCGGCAGCCGGGCGAGGGCTTCGTCGTTGCCGACGAGGACCAGCGTGTCTCCCTGTTCGATGCGGTCGCTGGCCTTGGGGACGCCGATGACTTCCGTATCTTCGATCGTTTCGCCGTCCTGTTCGATCTTTCCGGACCGCTTGATGGCGACGAGGTTCACGCCGTAGGTCCCCCGCAGCGCCAGCTCCTGCAGTGCTTTTCCGACGAAGGCTTTGGGGGCCTCCAGTTCGATCAGCGTGTAGCCTTCGGCCAGGGCGATGAAGTCTTTGATGTGCGGGTTGGCCAGCTTGCGGGCGAGGTACTGGCCGGCCTGGATTTCCGGCTGAATGACCTCGTCGGCCCCGATCTGGCGGAAGATGTCGGCGTGGAACTGCGTCTGTGCCCGGCAGATGACGCGGGGGATGCCCAGCTTTTTCGCGATGACCGTCGTCAGCAGCGCCGCCTCGAAGTTCTCGCCGATCGCCACCACGCAGACGTCGACTTTGTCGATGTCCTGGCTGCGGAGGGCGACCTCGTCGGTGGAGTCGAGACGGACGGCGACGTCGACCTCGTCCTTGATCTCGTTGACGAGCTGCCGGTCGATGTCGATGGCAATGATTTCGACCCCGCTGGCGGACATCAGCTTGGCCAGCGTCATGCCGAAGCGTCCCAGGCCGATCACGGCGATTTTCTGCACGGTCAGTTGTCCTTGGTCAGTTGTCCGTGGTCAGTTGTCCGTGGTGAGTGGTGGAAAGACGTGGATGAGAGATGAAGGATAAGGGATAAGGGATAAGGGATAAGGGATAAGGGATGAGGGATAAGGAATGAAGCGCCGCGCCGACTCTCCATTCATCCTTTATCCTTCCTTCATCCTTCATCTTTCATCGTTCATCCTTCATCGCTCAACTCTGATCCCTCCTTCCCCTCACCCCTCACCAGCGTTCACCCCAGCGTCACCCGCTCCGCGGGAAACTCGTACCGCGCTCCGCGTTGCCGGCCGGCCAGCGCGATCAACAAGGTGAGCGGTCCCACGCGGCCGATGAACATCGTCGCGATGATGACCGTTTTCGACGCATCCGACAACGACGCGGTGACTCCGGTCGAGACGCCCACCGTCCCGAACGCCGACGTGGCTTCGAACAAGTGGTCGATGAACAGCGCCGGTTGGTTCTCGAACAGCACCAGCAGCAGCGTGACGGTCATCACGACGACGACCCCCAGGCAGAAGATCGCCAGCGCCCGATTGACGAGCTCCTGCGGGATCGTCCGGCCGGCGACTTCCACCCGCTCCCGCCCCCGCAGAATCGAGACCAGCGCCAATACGGTGATCGCGAAGCAGACGGTCTTCACGCCCCCGCCGGTGGAACCGGGGGACGCGCCGATGAACATCAGCAGAATCGCGAACAGCTTCGTCGACGGGTGCAGCCCCCCGTGGTCGACCGTGTTGAACCCAGCCGTGCGAAACGTCACCGACTGAAACCACGCCTCGGCCGTGCGGGTGGGGACGTCCTTCACCAGTTCGGGCTTCGCGGCGGCCTCGAGAATGAAGCACCCGGCCATCCCGCCGACGAGCAGCACCAGCGTCGTGACCGAGGCCAGCTTCGTCGAGAGCGTCAGCCGGATGCGCGTCCGCGGAAGATGGAACAGCGGCTTGATCTTGATCGACGTCAGCCGCGACTCCGCGCAGAGCGCGATGTTGTACAGGACGGCGAACCCCATGCCGCCGACGACGATCAGCCCCGCGACGCCCCCCCACACCTGCCAGCGGTTGCCGAAGCCGACGAAGCTGTCGTCGGTCAGCGAAAAGCCGGCGTTGCAGAAGGCGCTGACGGAATGAAACAGGCTGTACCGCGCGCGTTCCCAGAACGGCAGGTCGGCCCACAAGCCGGAGATCGCGACGGCGCCGATCAGTTCCGAGATCAGCGTGAACACGAGGATCGAGAGCACCAGCCGGCGGACGTCGCCGAGCTGCTCCGACTCCAGCATGTCCCGCAGGGTCGCGCTTTCGCGAAACTGCATCCCCCCGCCGGCGGCCAGCGCGAAGAACGCCCCGCAGGTCATGATTCCCAGGCCCCCGATCTGAAACAGGCCGAAGATCACCGTCTGGCCGAACGGGCTCCAGTACGTTCCCGTGGGCACGACGACCAGCCCGGTCACGCAACTGGCGCTGGTGGACGTGAACAGTGCGACCAGAAACGGGGCGCTGTCGCCGGGAAACTGCTCGGTCGCCGGCGCTTTCGCCCGGGGAAGCATCAACAGCACCGTGCCGACGGCGATCAGCACCAGAAACGACGCCACCAGAATCACGGCCGGGTCGGTCGCGCCGGCGGTGGCGCGGCGGATGACGACGATCGTCCCCGCGATGCTCCGCACCAGAATCGCCGCCTCCGAAATCGTCGTGCAGGCGGTGAACCGGGGGCTCCAGTCGTCCGCCGCGGGGAGCAGCGGCCCGAACAGCACGGCGGCCAGCATCCCGATCCCCCAGCCGACGCTCACCAGCAGCGCGATACGGTTTTCGGCATTAAACGATTCCCGCGCCAGCGTCCAGCGGTGTCGGAGCCCGACCGAGAGGGCCAGATACCCCATGCCGACGATCAGAAACAGCCCCAGCTCAATGCGAACCGCGGGGGGAGCGTCCCGCAGGCCGTGCAGCAGCACGACGGCGGCCACCCCCAGCACCTGCACCACGGAATCACCCCGATGCAGCCATCGTTCCCGCCGCGGATGCAGCGACTGGCTGAAGGGGATGATCTCGAATCGCTGCTGCGGGCTGTCCATCGCGGGAATCGTACAGCAAGGGAAGGGGACATTCCAATGACGCACGGGCAGGGATGAAGGATGAGGGATGCGGAATGGTCGTCCGATGACAACAAAGGAATTGAAAAATGAAAATTGCAAATCGAGAATTGAAAATTGGCCGTCTTCAATTTGCATTTTTCATTCCTCAATTTTCAGTTTTCAATCCCTCACAATCTCGGCTCCATCCTATCCTTCATCCTTCATCCCTCCCTCATCCTTTATCTTTGCTCCTGCCCCGTGGTATCACGCAGGTCCATGACGACCGAACTCCCCCCGATCCCCGGCGGCTGGACCGTTGAAGACGTTGCCGTCGGCGGGCGAACGCTGCACGTCGCGCGGCCGGCCGACCCCGATGCATTCCTCGACGACCCGGCGACGATCGCCGAGAACCAGTCGTCCGACTACATGCCCTACTGGCCGTACCTCTGGCCCGCCGCCTACACGATGGCCCGGCTCGTCGCCCGCGCCGACTGGCCGGCCGATCGTTCGGTGCTGGAGATCGGTTCCGGGATCGGGCTGGTCGGAATGGCCGCGCTCGTCCGTGGCGATCGCGTGACCTTCAGCGACAACCGGACCGAAGCCGTCGAACTGTCGCTGCGGAATGCACTTCAGAACGGATTCACCCGCTGCCGCGGCATGCTGCTCGACTGGTTCGACCCGCCGCCGGAAACCTGCGACGTGATTCTGGGCAGCGAGGTGATCTACGAGCGGAAGTACCACCGGCCGATTCTCGATCTCGTTGCTGCCATGCTGCGGCCCGACGGTTGCTGCTGGATCGGCGACGCCGGCCGGCACCAGGCCCACGAGTTCACCGCCGACGCGCTGCGGCGCGGGTACCGCGTTTCTCTGTTCGATGCCGACGGCCGAAGCACCGCTGACCACGAGCCGGGAGCGTTCCGCCTGATCGAGCTGCGCCGCACCGCATAGTCGTTCGGGGTCGGGTGTGGAAACCATTCATTGTTCGGATGCGGATTCTCCGATATGATGAACGGGTCGATCGCCAATGACTTCCCGCCTGAGACAGCCCTCCATGTCGACGCATTCCCGCCGCATCGGATGTTCCGAGTTCCGCGATTCTTTGCGGTTGGATCGCCGGGCGTTTCTCCGCGCCGGAGCGCTGGGCGTCGGCGGGTTGACGCTCGCGGATTTGCTGCGCGCCGAAGCGGAGGGACGTGCGGGCGAAACGGGCAAGCCGACGTTGGCAAAGAAAAACGTGATCATTTTGTGGATGCGCGGCGGGCCGGCACACCAGGACATGTGGGACCCGAAGCCGTATGCCCCTGTCGAGTACCGCGGCGAGTTCGGCGTGATGAAGACGTCGGTCCCCGGCATCATCCTTTCCGACATGCTGCCCATGTGCGCCAAGGTGCAGCACAAGTGGTCGATCCTCCGCAGCCTGCACCACGGCAACGCCGGGCATTCCGCGGGGGACCAGATTCTGTTCACCGGGTATCCGCCGGGCCAGAATCCCGACGAAAACGTGCACCCCAGTTGCGGGTCGATCGTCTCGAAGCAACTGCAACACACCTGCCCCGACCTGCCGGCCTACGTGATGATCCCCCGCATGGTCCCCGGCACCGGGCCGGCGTATCTCGGAGTCGCCCACAAGCCGTTCGAGACGATCGCCGACCCGGCCAACACGGGGAAGTTCACCGTCCCCAACTTCGAACTGGCCGGCGGCGTGACGGTCAACCGGCTCGGCCAGCGGCGGGAACTGCTGCAGGGGTTCGACCGCTTGAAATCCGAGGTCGACCGCAGCGGCCAGATGGACGCCATGGACCGCTTCCAGCAGCGGGCGTGGGGCATCCTCAGCACCGACAAGGCCCGCAAGGCGTTCGACCTCGACGCCGAGCCGCGCTCACTCCGCGAGCGATACGGTTTCATGGCGCGGTTCGACCCCGGCGCGTCCGACCGCTGCGCCGCCCCCGCGTGGAGCCAGCGAATCCTGCTGGCCCGGCGACTGGTCGAAGCCGGCGTGCGGCTGGTGACCGTCGACCTGCGCTGGTGGGACACGCACGTGCTGGGGTTCGATTCGCTCCGCCGCGGGTTCCTGCCGCGATTCGACCGTTCCTACTCGGCCCTCATCGAAGACCTCGACCAGCGCGGCCTGCTCGACGACACGCTGGTTGTCGCTTGGGGCGAGTTCGGCCGCACGCCGCGGGTCAATCAGCAGGCCGGACGCGACCACTACCCGAACGTCTTCAGCGCCGCGATCGCCGGCGGCGGTGTGAAAGGGGGCCGCGTCGTCGGGTCGTCCGACGCGAAAGCCGCGTTCCCCAAATCCAACCCGAAGACCCCGCAGGACGTGCTGGCGACGATCTACCGCCACCTGGGGGTCGACACCGACGTGCAGTACACGAACAACGCGGGGCGGCCGATTCCGGTGCTGTCTTCGGGGAGGGTGGTGGAGGAGTTGATGTAGGAGGAACCGATCATGCTCGTCTTGAGCCGCAAGAAAAACGAATCGATTCAGATTGGTGACGACATTCGAGTCATCGTCGTTGAAATCCGGGGCGACAAGGTGCGGCTTGGAATCGAGTATCCTCGCGAGATCCCGGTGCACCGATCGGAAATCTATGAGGCGATTCGACAGGAGTTCGACGACTCAACTCAGCCGGAATTGACCGCGCAGGTGAGATTGTTGCAACAACAAACTCGATTTGTCGACCGGCTCACGGCGAGATTGTCCGTGCACTCGCGGATTTCGAGCATCACCCGCTCCGACATCGTTCGAACTCTGATCGACGCCGTCGAAGAGAAGGCTCTCGATCTCGACCGATTGAGCAGTTTAGAGGAATTGAAGAACGCGGTCCGCGACAGCGAATGATCAATAGCGAGGCAAGAATTGATGTCATCCGCATCCACGCTGAACGTCGAGCAATTGACCGTCGCTCAACGTCTCGAACTCATCGAGCGATTGTGGGACAGCATTCCGCTCGAAGAACTCCCGATTCCGGATTGGCACCGGCAGGAATTGGAGCGGCGTTTGGAAGCCGCCGTCGCGAATCCCGACGCCGCAATTCCCTGGGAATAGGTGCGTGACGAACTACGGCGACGCTCATGAGTGCGCCCCTCTCATCCCGTTTCAGAAAGCCATCAGCCATGCGATCACATCGCATGGTTCAAACTTTGTCATCAGGCGCAGTTCGCGATAGAATGTGAGAAGTGAATCGACGCTGGACCCGGAAACGATGATGTCCATGTCACCCGACATTCTCACCGCCACGCCGCCGCAACTGCGGGACGGCGAACGTCTCGACCAGAAAACGTTCCACGAACTCTATAAACTGGCCCCGCCTGGCTTTAAGGCCGAGTTGATCGGAGGTGTCGTGCACGTGGCTTCCCCACTGAAAGTCCCGCACGGGAACCATCACGCCCTGGTCGTTGGCTGGCTCTGGCTCTATCACGTGTCGACGCCGGGCACCGATGTCCGCGATAACACGACAACGATTCTCAATGATTCCAACGAACCGCAGCCGGACGCGGTGCTTGTCATTGAACCCGAGTTCGGCGGGCAATCGACCGTCGATGCCGAGGATTTCGCCGTCGGCGCTCCGGAATTGGTCGTCGAAATCGCCGACACCACTTTGAAAACCGACCTGAAGAAGAAGCTGCCGGAGTACGAACAGACCGGGGTCCGAGAGTACGTCGTCGTGGCAATCCCGCAGAAGGCGGTGCGCTGGTTTCGACTCGGCGAAGGCGGTTACGAGGAGCAATCGGCCGAAAAGGGCGTGTTCCGGTCTTCGGTTTTTCCAGGGTTGTGGCTCAACGCCGACGCCTTGATGGAACGGGATTCGCCGGCGGTCGCGCAAACGCTCCAAAAAGGGCTGGCCACCCCCGAGCACGCGGCGTTCGTCGCTGAACTTCAGCGGGCAAGAGCAGATCAATAAAACCAGCGCTCAGAATCGCGTCTTGCAACGGCTTCGAGCTGCAGGAATCCGCCGGCTTGTACCGTGATGTGGAGTGGCGCATCCGAGAAGACCGGGTGGGGTCGGGTGTCCAGAATTCAATTTTCCCCGTGAGCAACCCAGACAGTCGTTCGCT
>Ga0268386_10000087_pt1 | contig 49160 bp, 35 predicted proteins | sample RVTome_15_FD_200260 | JGI IMG/M metagenome (GOLD analysis project Ga0268386, IMG submission 200260) | Soil microbial communities from uranium-contaminated site in the Upper Colorado River Basin, Wyoming, United States - RVT150D86... ... | reverse complement strand
GTTATGACTTGCGCTTCCTGGAAACGCGTCCTTTGGTTTTTTTCTGCACGTGCGTCTTGGGCCGTGCTCGAGGTCGCGGCTTTCGGACGACACTCTGTTCGGGCTGAGAGGCCGCGTCCGACGCGGAGGAACGGAGATCCGTCTTCGTCTCCTTCGCGCCCGTCGACTTGACCCGACGCCGGGGAGACTTGACCGGGGGCACAGCGACGGCCTCTTGCTCACGCTCCGACAGAAGTTCGTCGTAGATTCTGAGACGCTGCCCCATCCGACTGGATCGCTGCCGGCGTCCGTCGTTCCGCTGCGGTTCCTCGTCGTAACGACGCGGCCGGCGGCCGGCCCGGGCCGGCCGGCTCGAGCGCTGAAGCGAGTCGACTTGAACGCCGTAGCCGCGGTCGCACGCGTCGTAATCGTCGCTGTCCTCGAATGCTTCGTCAGCGTACCCGCGTTCGTCGTAGCCGCGCTCGTCGAAATCACAGAAGTCGTCGCCTCCGAAATCGTCGGTTTGGTGGCAGCCGCCGGGGAAATCATCGTCGTCGAAGAATTCGTCGTCTTCGAAATCGTAATCGCCGATGTCGTCGTGACGCGGGACCGTCCGCGGGGCGTAACGGCCGCGGGGCGGGCCCTGGTCGATCGACGCGTACGGCGTGAAGGACGAATCACGTTGCGAGTCGGCGCGGCGATGGCGGCTGCCGCGTGCGAAGCGGGCTCCGCGACGGGGGATCGGTTCCTCCCAATCGCGTTCGTCGTCGTAGCTGTCGTAGCCGTCGTAGCCGTAGCCATCCGACGCCCACAGGGCTTCCTCGGGAAACCAGCCCCATTCCTGTTGGACGTCGGACAGGAAGCCGGGGCTGCGGCCGGAACGGTTCTGTCGGCGGACCGGGCCGCCGCGGTATGCGTGTTGTGAATTCATGGTCATCGTCCTCTGGAGATTTCATTCAGCCGTCGAAATCCGTTTCCGACGGCAGGGGGTCCGTGAACGGGTCCATTGTGTGGCAACAGCAACCGGGCGCCGGCCGAACACCGGCGCCCGGCGGATTCATCATCCTCAACTGGCCTGCGCGAACTCGGCCTGCTTGTCGAGCGATTCGATGCAGGTCGCGACGTTGCGGTCCTCTTTCGTCGTGGTGACCCGGATCTGGCGGCCGGCTTTGAGGTCCTCCGCCTTGCAGTCCGTGCCGTCACAGGTGAGCCTGGCATCCTTCGCCAGCGTGTGGGAGTACTCCTTGCCTTCCTTGTTGGCCATCACCAGCTTGTCGCCGGTGATGCTGACGACCTTGCCGTCGAACGTGTTTGTGGCCGGGCCCGTTTTCGGCTCGGCTGCGTTCCGGGGGGCCGCCTTTTTCTCTTCGTTGACAGTCGACATACCAACTCCTTTTCCGCGTGAAATGCCCGGACCTTCCGACGAACGCAACAAGCGTCCGTCTCCCCCCGGCATGCTCGGGCCGGAAGTTCAGTCGGTCCCGATTGACGTGCGGCGGAATCGCGTCTGCGATTCCGCATTGAGCCGTTCGGCACGCCTCGAACTCGTGAAGCGTCAGTCGTTGTTGCCGGGGGCCGGAGCGGTGTCCGGCTCGGCGGGCGTCTGCGGAGCCGTGGAAGTCACCGGCGTGACCACAGTGGCACACGCGGTTTGCACGACACAACAGGTGGGTGCGGGATTGCAGTAAGCATTGGTCGTGACGTAGGTCGCCGGCTGACAGCCGCCGTAATTCACGGACTGTTGCTGATAGCCGCCGTAGTACGCCGTCTGCTGACAGCACGCGCCGCGATGGCTGTAGTGGCGATGGCTGCGGTGGCGATGGCTGCGGTGGCGGTGCCGGCGACCGCGGTGATCGCAATCGTCGTAGCGCGCGTTCTGGCAGCAGGCATCGCGTCGGGAGTGGCCCCGGCGTTTCCCGGCCTGGGCATCCGTCTCAGCGAGGCCGAGGACCAGTGCGAACGCCGCGGCGAGCACACCCGGGAACAATCGATTTCGAAGCATGTCACAGACTCCTTCAAGGGAACATGACGAGTTGGCCCGAATGGGCTCAGACTCCTGCGAGGAACAGACCTCCAGGTTCGACCACGCAATTGGTTAATCCGTTTTGCCCGACCCGTTGCCGGGCGAGCCGTTGCTCTGAATCCGCTCCCAGATCTCCCCACGATGGACGGGAATCCGGGCATCCACTTCAAAGCCCAGTTTCACGCGGCCGTGTTTGATCTCCAGCACGGTGACTTTCAGCAGGTGTTCGTTTCCATCCGGCCCGCCGACGACGACGGCTTCCTGAAGTTTTCTCGACAAGACCAGCATGACTGATCCTCCTGATGGCATGATGGGTCGCGCGGCGGCCGCGCCCCGGGGGGGACTCAAGGCGCGCCTCCGAGCGCGGGAAATGTTACGTCCACCACTTTCGGGGATAGGCGTAGGAATAGCCCCACAACAGAAGCGTCGCGCCCAGAATGGCGACGATCCAGCCGTACCAGTTGTGGGTTGCCAGCGAGAACGGCTCGACCGACGCCCCCTGGACGAGCGAATAGAGAAACCCGCCCAGCAGCGCGCCGGCGATCCCCAGCACGATGGTCATCGGCAGGCTCAGTGCCTGCCGCCCGGGGACCAGCAGCCGCGCGACCAACCCGACCACCAACCCGCAGACGATCCAACTGAAGATGCTTCCGAGACTCATGGCGTCACTCGACTTTCGGTAAGAGGCATGTCCGTCGCCGCCTGAAACAGGCGGCGGAATGGTGTGACTACTGTTTGACCACGGTCAGCTTGATTTCGTTAGATGCGTCGGCGCCCTTCGCGGGCTGGCCCTTCACCTTGAAGGTGAAGTTCCCCAGCGATGCGTCTTTCGCGGCCGTCAGCGTGATCTGTGTTTCCGTTTCGCCCTTTTTGATGACGGAGTCTGCCGGCTTGAGAGTCACGCCGGTGGGCGTGTCGCCGAATGTCAGCGCGACGTCCTGATCGAAGTTCTTGTCGCGTTTAATGCCGATCGAGACGGTTTTCGTCTCCCCCTGTTTGAGGGAGGTTGCCAGATAAGGCACAGCGAGGGTGAAACTGTCTTTGGCGGCGATCGACAGCTTGAATTCCACCTCGGCGTCGCCCCCCTTCGTCGGATGTCCCGTGACCTTGATTTTGAAGTCGCCGACGGGAGCTTCGTCTCCGGCCTTGAACGTGATTCTGGCTTCCGTGTCGCTTTGCTTGATCATCGGACTGGAGGGCTCGAACGTCACACCCTTGGGAACTTCGGCGAACTTGAGCGCGACGTCCTGGTCGAAGTTCTTCGCCCGTTTGATGCCGATGGTCGCTTCCATCTGATCTCCCTGCTGAAGGGAGGTCGCCATCCTGGGGACGCTCAGATTGAACGTGTTGTCGGCCTGTCCGAAGGTGGGCTTTTCTTCGGTCGTTCCCGGCCCGCCGGGAGTCCCCTGTGTGCAGCCGGTGAGGGCTGCCAGTGTCATCAACGCCAAACCCGCGAATGCAGTCTTCATGTGTCGTTCCGTCCTGTGAAAGTGTGGGATCCGGACTTGTCAGCTTCCTGTGAACCTGGCTGGGATCCCGTGTACCGTTCCCTGAATGAGCCACACAGGCTCACTTCTTCAATTCCCGTGCGAACTCGTCGAGTTCCTTGTCCGCTTCGTCCTTCGCGTGGCCGTACCGTTCCTGCAGGAGTCCGGCAAGCTGCTCGCGTTTGCCGGCGATCGTCATCAGATCGTCGTCGGTGAGCTTGCCCCACCTCTGCTTCGCTTTGCCCTTCCATTGTTTCCAGCGGGCTGTGATCTGTTCCCAGTTCATCGCGCCATCTCCTTATGCAAAGCCGAATCATCAGAGAGTTACCGGACGGCCTGGGAAGGCCGTCCTACGCGACCATCAAGTCGCCGCCGGCGGCGTCGAGGCGGGACGCTCCGACCCTTCGGGAACTTCGGAAATGAGTTTCTGGATGGCCTGCACCTTGGAACCGATGAACAGCACGTTGAGCACGTCGATCTGCTCGCGGATCGCGCCCGAGGTCCGGATTTTCAAGTCTCCGGAACCCAGGCCGAGCAGCCAGTGGCGGAACAGATCGTCGCGATGCTTTTCCAGGCTCATGCCTTGCGCGTTGTAGCTTTTCGATCCGCCGCCGAAGCGCGACCGGTGAGTCAATTGTCCGGGCGTGACTTCCCAGAAGTGCATGCGATCCAGTCCGAACACGGTCACGGTCCACAGCGCGAGCATCAGTGTGGAGAACCAGAAGTACGCTCCCAGGTTCAGATGGATCTCGAGACTGCCGAACCAACGGAAAATCTCGTCCCACCAGCCGGCATAGGCGAACAGCACGGTGAGCAGTGCCACGCCCATGATTGCGATGCCCGACGCCAGTCCTCGCACGGAGAAGTTGGTGATCACAATCACCAGGAACAGGACCAGAAAGAACATCAGCCCCGGGTTGCTGCTCGGATGGACCCAGCTCTCGCCCGATCCGAACTGATACTTCTGGCCCGACTCATACGTCAGCAAGGCCAAGACGTATCCGACGACCCAGATCGGCCACCAGTAGAAGAGCGAGGAATGGCTGTAGATTCGGACTTGCCGGACGACCGGGGGATTGTCCGGTTGGGAACCCGCCACTCGTTGTTCCGCCGTTGCCGGCGGAGGAGGCTGCGGATGCGGGCTCTGCAAAACAGCCCGTTCCGATTCGGTTCGTTGAAGTGTGCTGTTGTCGTTCATCGTTGTTTCTCGGTACTGCGACTCATTTGAAGGTGCGGCCAATCGGACGATTCCCGGTCTTGCGTGACATCCAAACCGGAAGCAGGGACATCATCTTCGACATCAAAGCCAAGAGTGACCTTTCCGCCGCGGACGGCGAGCACGGTGACGCGGATCTGGCGTTCGAAGCCCTCACGGCATTCGACGACCACGGATTGCCGCTTCTTCCTCGACAACACCAGCATGGCAGACTTCCTCTTGTTAGGACCCGTTACCCGGTCCGCTCCAACTCTCGGCAGAGATGCTGCCGTCGAGCCGGAACACCTGCACCATCCTGCCCGACGTGAAGGCATGCACGACGGCGCCGGTCTTCGTTTCCACTTCGACGGCCGCTTCCCGGACCTTCACTCCGGTGATCCGCCGGATCTCCTTCCGCAACAGGTGAGCCGAGCTTTCGAAGAGCTGCCGGTGATACTGTTGCACCTGGGCGGCGCCATCCGGCGTCTTGGAGAGTTCGATCTCGGCGGGCGAGAGCGCGTCGTGCAGCGTGACGACCAGTGTGTCGTCGCTCAGCACGACGGTGACCGCTTTCGGGGAATTGCCTGTCTGCCGCTCCTGGAATGTGCGGGCCGCCTCGGCGACCTGCTGGGCCATCGTTTGAAGCGATGTTTTCTGAATGGGAATGGAAATGGGATTGTTCATGGGATTCACTTTCGGCGGACGTCCGCTGCCCTGCCTTGAAACATCGATGCGATGGGTGCCGCAACCTCGCGGCTACGCGGTTGTCTTTGGGGTTTCCTGCTTGCGGATGCTCCAGTGCTTCTCGACGCGCTCCAGCGAAACGACGTAGTAGACGGCGTAGCCGGCGGCCGCGCCAAAGAGGCTGTAGATCAGCCGGCTGAGTGCGTTCGTTTCGCCGAAGTCGAGTCCGCCGCAGATGGCCGCGACCAGATCCACCTGGAACAGTCCGATCAGCCCCCAGTTGAGCCCGCCGATGACGAGCAGGGTTCCCGCGCAGACGTCGAGGACACTTTTCCAGTTGAAGTTCTTCACGTTCATCGAATTTCTCCGCTGAAGGTTGTCAGCCCGGTGAATGTTCACAACTCGGTGTTGCTGCCTGCGGCTGGCATGAAACAAAAAAAAAGCCGACGTGGCGGAAAACCCGGAGGTCTTCCACCACGTCGGCTTACTGAACAACGCGACTCCCGGGAGAACCCGGGTTGCGCTTTATCAAGTCATCCGAAATGATGCGGGGCTGCGTGAAAAGTCACGTCCTTCCGCCGCATGATGCAATTCTAACAACCCCGTGCGGAAATGCAAGAGCCTCGGGGTGTTATTCCGCGTCATCCCAGGAGGAAGTTTCCAAACCGGCTTCTTCGAAGGGTGGGGCCGGGGTTTTCGCTTCGCTCCAACCCCGGCCACCCCACGCGGATGGGCTTAAAACTTTCACCCAGGCACGGACGGTTCTTACCGTCCGCGGCGGCTGTAGAAGAGTCCACCCCCGCCGAACACGAACAGCAGCACAACGATCAAGACGATCCATCCGAGAGTACTCATGATCTTCTTCTCCTTTGAAAGAACCAGGCCGCGTTCGGCCCTGAAAACTTCAGTTTCGCGATTTCTCACCGCGAATTACCTCGAAAACGTCAGCCCCGAGTCCTTCGCGTCGGCTCCGACCATCCGGAACTGCAGCCGGTCGGCTCCCTTCAGTCCGACGGTGGCCAGCATCACGCCGCCGTCTTGTGGTTCGAGGGCCAGCGTTCCCTTCTCGTAGGCGTAAGTCCCGGTGACTTTGGTGCTGCGTTTTCCTTCACGGTGGACCCACTCGAAGCTCATGTCCTTCTCGAGCTTCAAACCGAAATCTTCGTTCCCTCGTTTGGCGTTCCAGTTTCCGACGAGTTCCCCGGAAGTCACTTTCGAACCCTGGCCCGGCAGCGCGATCGACGGCTCCGGGATCTTCGCGTCTTTGTCGAGCATGGTCAGCAGGTTCTTCGCGACTTCATCTTTGGGAGCCAGCGCGACCGCCCGCTGCAACTGGGTGCGGGCCGAGTCGGCGTGCCCAGCCGTCAGGTAGTGGTAGCCCAGCAGGAAGTGCCCGAACGGCCTCTCCTTGTGTTCGCGGACGTAGCCTTCCAGGGCGCGGAGATGTTTGGTGTATTCGGCAACGCTCGAGTACAGCCCGCGCAACGTGGCCCAGTCCCAGCCGGGACCGACGGCCAGCACGGGATTCAACGTCGCGGCCGCTTCGTGATAATCGGCCATGACGAACAGCACCAGCGCCCGGAACTCGTGCAGCGTGGCGTCGCGCGGTTGTTTGACGATCGCCAGATTCACCGCTGCCAGCGCTCTGTCGTATTGGCGGCGCTTGAACGCCTCACGCGCCTGATCGAACTCCGCCAGTGTCGTCTTGTCGTCTTCGTATTCCGGCGGGGCGGCGACCAGGGGCTGCGAGTAGTCGATGGTCGTCGTGCCGATCACGACCGGCCGCGAATAATACGGGTTGTGGTAGCTGTTGTAGCCGAACCAGTAACCCATGCGGTTGAATCCCCACGGCGTGGCGCCGAGCGACACCGCGACGGGGTAACGCCGCCACGACTGACGCCAGCGGCTGTCGTAGCTCTGGTACCAGGCGCCCTGCCAGCTTCCGCGGCGCCAACTGTGCCGCGCGTAATGATCGGAGTTCCAGCGTTGCCAGTCGTTGTCGATCCGACGAACACCGCCGGTCGTTCCGACGCCGATGCGAACCCCGCCGATTCCGATACGAAGCTGACTTCCCAGAACCTGCGAGCGTTGACGGTAGTACCCACTGCGGTTGGTCCGCAGTTGGTTTCGATCGTATCGGCGGCCGATCTGAATGCCGCCGCGGCCGCGGTTGTCAACCTGACGTCCTTGATTGCCGGTCTTTTGTCCGCGGTTGTCCGTCTTTCGTCCGCGGTTGTCACGATCGCGCTTTCCCTTGCCTTTGCCTTGCGCATGCAGCATTTCGCCGCCGATCAGACACACACCGAGTGCGGCTGCGATCGCGGCTTTGATTCCGTACATCTTCATCACAATCTCCTGATTTCTGGTTTGGACCGGGAAGCCGGCCGGAAATAAAAAAGCCGACGTGGCGGAGAACCCGAAGGTTTTCCGCCACGTCGGCTTACTGGCTAACGCGCCTCCCGGAGAGACCCGGGGTGCGCTTTATCAAGTCGTCCGAAGCAGCGAGGGGCGCCGTCTCAAAGGACGCCACATTTCACATCATTCAATTGTATCATCCGCATCCGAATACACAAGGGACTTGTCGCGAATCGTCGCGGTATCGCGGTATTCCGTCTTGTTTCGCAGCACGATCACCGGTCGAAGGGTGCCAACTCGAGCACGGGCGCGGCTGTACGGCCGGCGGATTGATGCCGGCGATCTGCTTCAGGGCAACGGTGACGATGCGAAACCGAACGCATCGTTGATGCAGCGGAAGACAATCTTCCATGCGCACCCCGCCGGCCATGTCCGTTTGCTGCCGGCAACCCGATCTGGCAACGTGAACCCTCAAACCCGATTCGGCAGCCAGGGGGCGTTCTGCGGCGCCTCACGAACCGCCTCGGTCAGATCGCGTGGAGACAGGCCACCGTCCTGATTCAACAGAACGGCCCGCTGCAGGTGGTTTTTCAGCTCGCGGATATTTCCCGGCCAGGAAAATCGTTTCAAGCAATCGAGGAAATCCCGGCTGACGGAACGAATCGGTATCCCGTGCTGTCGGCAACTTTCCTCAATGAATATCACCGCCATCGGTACGATGTCCGCGACCCGTTCCCTCAAGGGGAACAAGCGGAACTGCAGCACATTCAGGCGGTAGTAGAGGTCGGAACGGAACCGTCGCGACTCGACCACCGCCTCCAGGTCCACGTTCGATGCGGCGATCAGACGAGCCTGCGATTTCCGGGTTTCCGTCATTCCGACCGGCTCATACTGCCCCGTCTCGATGATCCGCAGCAGTTTCACCTGTTCATTGGGACCGAGAACGTCGATTTCGTCCAGCAGCAACGTCCCTTTGCGTGCCGCCTGAAATCGTCCGATCTTGTGACGATCCGCCCCGGTGAAGGCACCGCGAGCGTGGCCGAAGAGGTCGCTTTCGATCAGGGTCGGCGGTAAGGCGCCGCAGGCGACGTTGTGGAACGGTTCATCGCGTCTGGGAGATTGATTGTGGATGATCTGAGCCAGTGTCGTTTTGCCGGTCCCGGTTTCACCGACCAGCAGCAGCGGGACGTCTTTCGAGGCAACGCGTTCCAGGAGGTCGATCGTTTTGAACATTCGCGGTTCGTACGTCGTGATCGACAGGGGGCCGCCGCTCAGCGTTCGGCACTCGGGCGTGCAACGATGCCCATTGATCCGCCCGCCGGACGAAAGGAAATGCGCGATCTCCTTGCATTCCGCCGTCTGTAACGGCAATCGCAATGTTTTGACGCTGTAGAGGTCGGCGAAAGCCGCCGTGGACAGCGGCAGAACTCCGTCGGTGGCCGCAATCATGTCGACCCGGCCGAGTTCTCCACGGGAAAGCGGCTCGAAGAAGAGTTCCAACGACGCGACCTGCGCGGCCTGGCGGAAATCGACGAACACCGTCGAGCACGGAAGGCCGCGGGTTTTCGCGCAGGCGGTGCCGACGTCCGAAACGGATTCAATCGTGTCGCCGTTGCTGCAGAAGCGGTCCGTCAGGGACCTGGATAAGCCGGGATCGCGGGTGAGGCAGAATCTCGAAGCCGACATGGGATGCCTCGTAGGATCGGGCATCTCTGCTGAGGGATGCCGATGATGTTGTAAAAGCGCAAGCACGAGTCCAGGCGTGCGTCACTGTTGCGCGGTATCACGAAACGTTGGCGTCCAATTCCGTCGTCAGAGATCAGTCAGGAGGGTTCGCCGATTGAAGAGATCGACGCCGACGAACATCTGGAAGCAGCCGGTCACGGACAGCGCCGCTGCGACAAAAAAAGCCGACGTGGCGGAGAACCCGGAGGTCATCCGCCACGTCGGCTTACTGAACAACGCGCCTCCCGAACGACGTCGGGTTGCGCTTTATCAAGTCGTCCGAAACTGCGAGGGCCGGTGGGGCATGTTCCGCACCCTCCCTCGAACGTGGATTCTACTGCTCCACCTCTGGAACGCAAGGCGCTTGTGCCCCGTCACCAAAGATCACGCGGACCGTCGTTCCCGCCCCCGCGTGGCTTTCCAGCAGAATTCCCGCCCGGTGGGCGGCGACGATCCGGCGAACCGAGGCCAGTCCCAGCCCATGTCCGTTGGTTTTCGTCGTGAACGATCCTGCCAACACGTGGGCCCGGGTCTTCTCGTCAATCCCGCAGCCGGTGTCGGAAACAGACAGGCTCACGTGCCGGCCCGGGTGCAGCGTGCCGCAGCCGTTTCCATTGTTCACTTCCGCATCGTCGAGATCGATCCAACCGGTGCTGACGGTCACCACGCCCGGCCGATCCCCCAGCGCCTCGGACGCATTCTTGACGAGGTTCATCACGATCTGCGGCAGGGCGCCCTTCGCGAAATCCAGCATCGGCAGGTCGGCCGCCAGTTGGAATCGCAGCGTGGACGCTCTCGGCACGTACGTCGCCACCAGCGGCGCCATTCTGGCGATCAGGGACGAGAGATCGATCGGTATCGAATCTTCGCATCGGCCACGGGACGACGCCAGCATCCGATCGCACAATGCCAGCGCGTCTTTGCAACCCATTCGCACGTCGGTCGCCAGCGCGCGCACCGGGGAATCCTCCGGCAGTTGCGTCAGCACGATTTCAGAAAGCATGGAGACGGCCGCCAGTGTGTTCTTGAAGTCGTGGACGATTTCCGCGCCCTCGGCATCGTCGAACGAATCCGCGTCCAGCGCGGCGACTCGATCGCCGGAATCCTCGAGTCCTGGAAACCGGCGGCACGTCGCATCCGCGGATGATTGTTCGCACTGAGTCATTGCAGTCGTCATCCCGACATCTCCTGATGAGGCCGCGGTGCACCGCTGTTTCCAGGAGGACATCCGGGAATCGGGGCAAAGGGCATGGCCAAAAAAAAAGGCCGACGCGGCGGAACGCCCGAGGGTGTTCCGCCGCGTCGGCCTACTGTGTAATGCACCTCCCGAATCGTTTGGGATGCGCCTTCTCAGTCGTCCGAAAAAATGACGGCCGCGTGTCAGATCATCGCGCGTCCATCACGGCTGCACTATACCCACCCGCCTTGAGGAATACAAGGAACTTGCCGATGGAATCTGCGGTGCCTATCATAATCGTTCGCATTCCGCGAGAAACCTCAGGTTTTTGATGAGTCATCCGGTGCAACTCATTTCCAAAGCGACTCCCGCCGTCCGCGGAGAATCGACGGAGGTCGACATGAAAACACAGGGTGAAATTGAGGCGGCCATCTGCCAGGGGGTCAGCCGCTTCGAGCAGGAATACATGGGCCGCGGGCCGAAGCACATTCACGCGCACCTCATCGGCGATCTGCTGGTCGTGCGTCTGCAGGGGGTGCTGACGGCGGCGGAGCAACATCTCGTCGAGACGCTCTCGCCGGAGAAAGGACGGGACCTGCTGAAACAGGTCCGCACGCAACTCATTGAAACAGCACGCCCGGTCCTGGAAGCGCTGGTCCTGGAGACGACCGGCGTGAACGTGATCAGCCTGCATCACGACATCAGCGTCGTCACCGGTGAGGAAGTCGTGCTGTTCACGCTGGTCGATTCGCCGCGGGTTCGCGACGCGAAGAAGAAATAGCCGGGTGGATCAAATCGGCGCACCGGGCGCTCAGAAAGGGGCCGCCAAGATCTATGGACTGGCTTCGGTCGCTCAGCGCGCTCAACCTGATTGACGTGTTCACCTGCTATCTGATACTGGCTTTCGTGGTGGGCACAGTTCTTCAGATGCGGAATTACTATGCGATTCTGGGAGTTGTCTTCACGTTCTCCCATCGCTGGCCAAAACTACTGGTGCTGGCGAAACGGCACCGGAATGTCTTCTTGCGCTGGCCGACGCTGCTCCCGATCGGTTTGACCCTGGCCCTGATGCTGGGCAACAGTTTCGCGGCACACTTCGTATGGTCCGAAGCGACGGTCACGGTCGATGACCTCTGGTCCCGCCGGCCGGCGATTCTGGCCATGACGATCTCCGGCGGAGTGATGTTGTACCTGGATTGCAAAACGATTCTCGCCGCCGGGCGGTTCGATCGCGCGGCACTGGAACAGAATCTGGATAAGGCCGAGCATTGGTTGCAGTCGTGGCACGCGCCTGTTGTGCGCGTTCTCACGCTGGGCCTCATCAATCCGCGGAAGATCGTGAATCAGCAGGTTCTGGATGCGCTGGTCAATGCCAGTCTGGTCGTCAATGGCCAGATGTGGCGCTGGTCCCTGCAGATTGTCATGCGCGCGGCGTTTGGTCTCGCGATCTGGCTGACCTGGGCAGTTTCCCTGCGCGACGGAGTGTGACCGGAGGCTTCGATTGCGCTCGCGGAGCCTCGATTGAGCCCCTGGTCGCCGTCGCGTTCAGAGATAGGGGGAGAACAGCCCCGCCACGCCGTAGCGGAGTTTGAGCGGCAGACTGCGACTGTCCACGTCCTTCAGGCTCAGCAGTCGCGACTTCTGAGTTTTCGCTCGCACAAATTCGGTCAAGGACGTTGCCAGGTCGCGGTCGTAGCATTCCACGTTGAACTCGAAGTTGAGCCGCAGGCTGCGCGGATCCCGGTTGGCCGAACCAAGCAGCGTCCACAATTCAGAACAGAACATCATTCTGCCGCCCAATCATTCTGCCATTCCCTCTTCCGCCGATTCGTCGCGGCTCGTTGTTCCGCCGACCGGCGCGGAAACCCCTCTTGACGCCCATCCCCTACCAGAGCGACGATCGCGCCGAATTCTGACCCGCGGGAACACAACCCGCAAAAGGAGGTGCGAACTATGCCACGGCATGGCTGCGATCGTCGTGCGCGCCGACGGCGGGGAGGGGGCCCGCGATCGGATGCCGGGGGCGGGCGTGAGAGGAGCGGCGTCGTTCATGATGCACTCTTCGCTTTCGACAGCAGCATCATCATGGATGATGACACCGCCCACGTCCGGGGCGGCCGGCGGGGGGTTTTCCAGAAAAATCGACAAATCCGTTGCGACCCCGATTCCCCACGATAGAATGCGTAGTTTGAGACGCGTGAATTCTTCGCTCCGTCTTTTGTTTCGCACCTCAGGCACAAGGAGAGCGATTCATGTTGGACCATGAACAGCGCGGCAGGCCGGGTGTCAGTCGGCGGGATTTCCTCAAGGGGTCCGGGGCCGCGGCGGCCGCGACGGCGGTCGTCACGACGGCCCGCGAAGCGGCGGCCCAGAAGCCGCGGGCTAACCTCGTTTCCGCCAAGGGGACCGACATCACCCTGAACGTCAACGGGAAAGACCACAAAGTGAACGTCGAGCCGCGGGTGACGCTGCTCGACGTTTTGCGTAACAACCTCGACCTCACCGGCGGGAAGGAGGTCTGCGACACGACCAACTGCGGCGCCTGCACGGTGACGATCGACGGCAAGGCGACCTTCGCCTGCGCCCGCTTCGCCGTCGAATGCGTGGGCAAGAAAATCCAGACCGTCGAATCGCTGGCCGGCGCGACGAAGGTCGACGCGGTCGTGGCCGGGTTCGTCAAGCACGACGGCATGCAGTGCGGGTTCTGCACGCCGGGCTTCGTGATGGCTACCCGCGCGTTCCTCGACAAGAACCCGAAAGCAAAACAGGCGGACATCGAGAAGGGCCTCGGCGGGAACATCTGCCGCTGCGGGACCTACGCCGGCATCACTGCGTGTGCGATGGAAATCGCGAAGGGAGGTGCATAATGGCCGAACGCAAAGTCTCCTGGAAGAACCGCAAAGAGAACGACCTGATCGGGAAGCGGATCACCCGCATCGACGGCGTGCAGAAGGCGACCGGGGCCGCGAAGTACACCGCGGACATCAACACCAAAGGCACGCTGCACGCCCGGATTCTCACCGCGACCATCGCCAACGGCAAAGTGACGAAGCTGGACCTCACTGCCGCCAAGGCCTCCCCCGGCGTGCGGGCCATCTACCGGTTCCAGGACGGCGCCGGTCCGCGGGTGAACGTCCGGTGGGAAGGCACCCCGCTGGTTGCCGTCGCCGCCGACACGCCGCAGCAGGCGGCGGACGCCATCCGCAAGATCAAGGTCGATTACGAGAAGGCGGCGCACTTCGTCAACGAGTCGGACTTGGAAGGGGCCGCCGACGCGATGCGGACGAAGAAGCTCGGCGATAACAAGAAGGGAGACGTCGCCGCCGCGCTGAAGAAGGCCAAGGTGGTCCACACGGGCTACTACGGCATCGCCACCATCAGCCACATGTGCCTGGAGCCTCACGGTTCGCACTGTGCGTGGGAAGGGCCGGGCAAGCTCAACGTGCATCATTCGACGCAGAACGTCTCCGGCACGCCCGGGCAGTTCGCCGGCGGGCTGGGGATCGACGCGGCGAACGTCGAGCTGACCTGCAACTACATCGGCGGCGGGTTCGGTTCGAAATTCGCCGCGGATGAATGGGGCATCGCCTGCGCCCAGCTCGCGAAAGACGCCGGCCAACCGGTCAAGCTGATGCTCGACCGCGCGACGGAGCTGAAGATCGCCGGCACGCGGCCGTCGGGCTTCATCAAGGTCACGATCGCCGCCGACGCCGACGGGAACATCGTCGCCTGGGACAGCCATCACTGGGGGACAAACGGCATCGGCGGCGGGACGGTGAACCTGGGGGGAATTCCGTACGTCTTCGATTTCCCCAATCGCAATCGGAGGGCGACGGGCATCAGCACCAACTGCGGCCCAAACCGGGCCTGGCGGGCGCCCCCGCACCCGCAACTCTGCGCCCTGACCGACACGGCCATCGACGACGTCGCGGCCAAGCTCGGCAAGGACAGCTATGACGTGTTCATGACGAACCTCAAGTACACGCCGCGGCCCGACGTCTACGCCGGCGAAATGAAGGCCGGCGCCAAGCTCATCGACTGGAAGGCCAAGTGGCACGCCCACGGCAAGGGGGCGGCGAAGAACGGCGTGAAGAGCGGCCTCGGAATGGCCCTGCACCAGTGGGGCGGCCGGGCGCACGCCGCCAATTGCCTGTTGAAGGTCCACCCCGACGGCACCGTCGAGTCGAACGCCGGCAGCCAGGACCTCGGCACCGGCACGCGGACGGTCATCGCCATCACGCTGGCCGAAACATTCGGCCTGCCGGTCACCGCCATCAAGGTCAACATCGGGTCGAACAAGTACCCGCGATCGGGACCTTCCGGCGGCAGCACGACGGTGGGGGGCGTTTCCGGCCCCAATCGCCGCGCCGGGCTCGAGGCGTTGTGGAAGATATTCGACCTCGTCGCCGCCAGGTACAAGGTCGACGCCTCCACGCTGGAAGCCAAGGGGGGCAAGATCGTCTCCAAGGGCAAAGCCGTCTGCACCTGGAAGCAGGCCTGCGGTCTCATCGGGGCCATGCCCCTGGAAGTCGAAGGGAAAGGCCCGGCGAAGGACGGCCTGACCAGCGACGGCGTCGGCGGCGTGCAGATGGCCGAGGTCGACGTCGACACCGAAACCGGAGTCGTCAAGGTCAAGAAGCTGGTCGCCGTCCAGGACTGCGGCCTCATCATCGACCTGCTGACCGCCGAGAGCCAGGTCTACGGCGGCGTCATCCAGGGCATCGCGTACGCCCTGATGGAAGAACGCATCATGGACAACGCCACCGGCCGCTTCATCAACGCCAACCTGCGGGACTACAAACTCCCGCGGATCGGCGACGTCGGCGAGATCGTCGTCCAGATGTACCAGCCCGACAGCGAGTACGATCGCGGCGTCGTCGGCCTCGGCGAGCCGCCCGTCATCTCCACCGGGGCCGCCATTTCCAATGCCGTCGCCAACGCCATCGGGGTGCGGGTTCCCGTGCTGCCGCTCACTCCCGCACGGGTGCTCGCGGCTTTGAAAGGAGGGAAAGCATGACACCGTTCGATTACGCCCATCCTGAAACCGAAGCCGAAGCGGTGGATTTCCTCAGTGAATTCCCCGCCGACACCGCCCTGCTCGCCGGCGGGACCGACCTGGTCTCGCTGATGCAGCGGGAAGTCCTGCAACCCCGCCGCGTCGTCGACCTCAAGAACGTCGCCTCGCTGCGGGGCATTCGCGAAGCCGACGGCGGCCTGTTGATCGGCGTGCTGACCACGCTGGAAGAAATGAACGACAGCCCGCTGTTGCGCGAGCATCGTTCGCTGCTGCACGTGATCGACGGCATCCGCGCCATCCAGGTGCAGTCCAACGGCACCCTCGGCGGGGACCTGTGCCATCTGCCGAACTGCTGGTACTTCCGCAGCGGCTACGGCCTGCTGGCGACCGAAGACGGCAAGTCGTTGCCGGAAATCGGCGACAACCGCTACCACGCCGTCTTCGGCAACGGCGGCCCGGCGAAGTTCGTCTCCGCCTCGCGGTTCGCCCCACCGGCGATCGCCTGGAACGCGAAAGTCCGCTTGGCCGGACCCAGTGTTCGTAGTGACCGGCTTCAGCCGGGGCACGGCCGCGAGGAATGGCTCCCGCTGGAAGGCTTCTTCCGCACGCCGAAGACCGAAAAACAGGGGGTCACATTCCTCAAGCCCGGCCAGTTCGTCACGCACGTCTGGCTTCCCAGGGCGAACGGTCAGGTCTCGGCAAGTTACGAAGTCCTGCAGAGCGAAGGTCTCGACTGGCCGCTGGCCGCCGCCGCCGCTACGCTGCGGCTGCAGTTCGGCGTCGTGGCCGAAGCCCGCATCGTGCTGGGGCACGTCGCCCCCACGCCGCGGGTGGCGCATCGGGCCGCGGCGTTCCTCATCGGCAAGTCGCTCAACGAATCGACCGCCGCCGAAGCCGCGGACCTCGCGACGGCCGACGCGACGCCGCTGTCGATGAACGAATACAAAGTCCAACTCGCCCGCACCGCGGTGAAACGCGCGCTGCTGCGGGCCGCGGACAACGGTTGATGATCAATTGGCCGCTTGCGGCTTCGCGCTAAGCCGCAAGCGGCGATCTTTCGATAAACCATCAACCAAAAACCATAAACCAAGAAGGGAACTCCCCATGAGCGACCTCACCGTTATTCAAGGCGAACGTTGCCGCCACCTCCTTTCCAAGGGCCTCTACATCAACGCCGGCCTTCCCCCAGGCGAGGAAGCCGCCGGCGACGGCAACTTCTGGTGCATGCACACCCAGACCATCTTCGGTCCCGACGACGACCTCTGCGACGGCGAGCACTGCACGAACCCCAGCCGCGGGTGTTATGAAGTCTGAATCGCGGCCGACAACCAGATTCCACCGCCACCCCGCCCGGAGACGATCCGGCGGGGTGGTTTGGATTTTGACGGGCGCATGCCGGCTGCGCATTTCGAAGCGACCTCCGCTTCACTGTTTCGCCGATGCACCATTCGCCGCGCCAGTGTTTGCCAGCGGGGCGGGGCGGGCGCGGAAGACGATGCGGCGGGGGAGGTCGGTGGACAGGTCGCCGTCGCCGTCGGTGATCACGAATCGCAGACGGTGTTCGGCTCCCGGGCCGGTCGTGTCGACGCGGGCCGGCTGGTAGCCCATCCACCGCAGGCAGGCGGACAGGGCCTGCTCGTCGGCGGCCGCGGTCAGGTCGATCACGATGCGGCGGCCGGTCGAGCCGGTCGACAAGCGGCCGATGACGACGGCGGGCTTGCCGGGCGTCCGTTGAAAGGACACGCTGCCTCCGGCAACCGTAATCGGCGGGGGAGTTTTCGCGCCGGGCGGGGCCGGGCGGGGAAAGACGAGGCGGCCGGCGTTTCCCTCCCCTTCGATCGAGACGACGAGCTTGCCCCCCTCGAAATCGGGAGAGTCGGGGTCGCGGACGACGGCGTTCTCGGCAACCGAGACCGTCTCGGCGACGCCGTCGACGGGGGGCGCGACTTCGAGCGGCTCGCCGATGCCCTGGACGGACGGGGGCATGTTGACGGCGGGCCAGACGACGGCCTGTCCGTCGCGGCTGCCGGTGAGCACCGAATCGCCGGTCGGGGAAAACGTCACGGCGGTGACGCCTCGCTGATGGCCGCGGAGCGTGAACAGTTCGGTGATCGACTGCGGCTTGACGAGCAGGCGCTTCAGCAGGTTCGTGGTCGCGCGAAGGGTCTTCCAGTCCCAGTCGGCGGTGGGGTCTTGCGGCGGCTCGGCGAGATCGGCGGCGGGGTCGGCGGTGGGGTCGGAACTCAGCCGCGCGACGACGGTCGCCACGAGATCGAGGGCCTGCCCGTCGAGCCGCTTGATCGCGTCGGGTTTGGAAACGGGCCGCGTAAGGGTTCGCAGTTGCTCGAAACGGGTGAGCAGCCGCGCCTTGTGAACGTTTTCGGCCATCATCGGGCCGGCAAGGGCGCCGTTGCGGAGGGCCCGCCGCACGGCCCGCAAATCGTCGAGCACGTACTCGCGGAAGCGGACCGTTTCGGCGCTGATGGCGGCGACGGCACCGGGCAGCAGGGATCGCGTATCCCAGATTTTGGCGGTTTTATCTTCGCTGCCGGTCAGAATGCGGAAGCGGTCGCGGGAGATGCCGACGGCGTTCACCGGGGCGGGGTGGCCGCCGAGTTTCGCGATGGCGTCCCAGTATTTCCCGTCGGGGGTGAGTTCCCAGACGATGGCGGACTTGTCGGCGCTGCCGGTGACGATCCAGCGGCTGTCGGCCGAGACCGCGATGCTGCGGATTTCGGCGGTGTGGCCGTTGCGGCCGCTGAGTACGTTGCGCACGGTCCCATCGGGATTGCACACGACCGTCGTGCCGTTGGAGAGGCCGATGACCAGCCACGCGCCGTCAGCGGCGATCGCGGCCGCCGTGGCCGCCGTCCCCCGTTGTCGTCCGGGGATGGTGAAAGGCTTGCCGGATTTCCAGGATTTCACGGCGTCGTCGAACTGCCAGCGCTGGACCGCCTCGGTGCCGATCGTGTACAGCAGGCCGTCGTCGCGGGGCGAGAACAGGGCGGCGATGACGGCGGTAGCGCCGTTTTCCAGCCGGTCGGCGTTCGGGCCGTGCTTGAGGACCTGTTCGGCGCGGCGGAGCTTCACGTCCCAGACTTTGACGGTCCCGCCGATGTCGGCCGAGGCCAGCCGCAGGCCGCCCGGCGAGAAGCTGAGGTGCGAGATGGGGGCGTGGGGGCCGAAGGTCATCACGCGCGGGGGATAGGTGCCGGCCTGCCGCCAGTCCCAGAGGACGGCCCGGCGGCCTCCGACGGTGAGCACGCGGTCGCCGGCCGGGGAGTAAACGGCGGCCCACATGTCTTCGAGACCGGTGGAGCGGCGCGTGGCACTGGCGGCTAGTCCGCCAGTGGCACCCGGCGACCATTCCCAGAGATGCCCCTTGTCGGCCATCGCGAGGACGCGGGTGCCGTCGGGGGAGAACCGCACGGAACTCACCGTCGCGCTGCCGACGATCGTTTCCGCCACGATCTTTCCCGTGGGATCGACCACCCGCAACAGGGACTCGGAGTCTTTGCGGTCGGACTCGACGACGAACGATGCGGCGCGGCACGATGTGACGAGCCGGCTGCCGTCGGGGGAAACGCTCATCGCGATGACGGAGTCGGGATAGCGGATCATCTTCAGTTCGTCCCCGGTCCGCACGTTCCAGATGGAGACCGACTTGTCGTTACTGGCGGTGGCGACGCGGCCGGAATCGAGGAAGGCGATGCCGGTGATGCGTTTCGAGTGCTTTCGGCCGCGGCGGCTGATGGGGCGGGGCTTGCTCCAACCGTCGGCGGTGCGTTCCCAGATGAGGGCGTCCCCGCCGGCGTCGCCGCTGACGAGGATGTTGCCGTCGGGCGAATAGGCCAGCGCGGTGACTTCGGCGGTATGGCCGGCGAGCTTCCGCCGCGGGTTGGGGTTGCGTTCGACGTCGGCGGTGTTCCAGATGAGGATCGGGTAGTGGGACTTTCCATCGGGGAGCTTTTCGGCCCGACCGCAGGCAGCCAGCTCTCGCTCGTCGCGCGAGAGGGCCATCGCGCCGCTGCTGCCGGCGCCGCGGAGCGCGACGATCTCGGTCCCCCGATCGAGCCGCCAGATGCGGACCGTTCCGTCCATGGCGCTGGTGACGAAGCGGCGCCCGGCGTGCGTTCCCCTGCGGAAGAAGAGCGCCGCGGTGGCGAGGTATTCGTGCCCTTCGACCAACTGCGGGCGGTCCTTGTCGGGCAGGATCATGCGGCCGGTCCGCACGTCCCAGACGCGAATCGTGCGGTCCTTGCCGGCGGTGGCGATGAGGCGGCCCTTCGGGCCGTAGACGGCGGCAAGCACTTCGTCTTCATGCCCCTGCAGCAGGCGGCCGCGATAGACGCGAACGTCGTTGTAGCCGGCGATCCGCCACAGTTTGGCGAGCCCGTCGTGGCTGCCGGAAAGAACCAGCCGGTCGTCCGGGTCGTCGGATTTGAGTTCAAACGTGTTGGGCGCGAACACGGACGACCGCACGAAGCTCCCGTGCCCCCGCAGCGTGCGGACCACCTTGCCGTCGGCCGCGTTCCAGATGGTAACCGTGTTATCGTCGCTGCACGACAGGACGAGGCGGCCGTCTTTGTCGGGCGAGAACTGGACCGACCGCACCGCGCCGGTGTGGCCGCGGAGCACGAGCCAGTTGGGGCTGGCTTCCGGCATGTCGCGAAAGCGGCTGGCCAGGTCGACGCTCTTCGCCTCGCTCAGCTTCCAGACGAGCACGCGGTTGTCGAACCCGCCGCTGACGACCCAGTCGTCTTTCGGCGAGAACGCGATCGAATGAACCGGCCCGCCGTGGTAATCGGCCAGTTCCTTCTCGACGGTCGCGACGGGGGCGGACGGGGGACCGTCGATCTTCCACAGAAAGATCTTGCCGTCCTGCCCGGCGGTGGCGATCCGTTGCTGGTCGGGGGAAACGGCCACGTCCCAGACCCACCAACTATGCCCGCGGAGGTGCAGCAGCGGGTCGGACTTCCCGGCGACGTCCCAGACGATCGCCGTGTTGTCGGTGGAACCGCTGACGAGCCATTTCCGCTGCCCGGAGATCGAAAACGCCAGGGACGTGACCCTGTCGGTATGCCCCGCCAGCGACTTGAACAGCGTGCCGTCCTTGGGCTTCCACAGCTTGACGCTTCCCTGTTCGCCCGCCGTGGCAATCAGCGTTTCGGATTCGCCGCTGAGCGGCGGCGACCAGGCGATCGCCCGCACCGGGACCGGACGACCCCCCTCGCGATTGACGAACGTCAGCCGCGGCTTCGGCTTCTCGTTGGGCTTCTGCGCGAGAGTGGTCGTCCAGATGCGGATGGTGCCGTCCTGTCCGGCGGTGGCAAACTCCTTGCCGTCGGGGCTGAAGGCGACCGCGTCGACGGGAGCGCCGCAGGGGAAATCGGCCTTCGACCGCTGGCAGAGATACCACAGCCGCGCCCACTCCCAGTGCCGCAGGTCGTCTCCCTGGTAGGCTTCGAGCAGCGCGCGGGCGTCGTCGAAGGCGTTGCCGTTGATCTTCTCGGCGGCGAGCGCGATCCGGGCCAGATAGGTCTCGTACTGAGTCCTGAGCTTGGCCATTTCCTCGCGGGACTTCGCGGCCAGGGCGAGCCGCCGCTGATGCTCGGCCAGTGCCCGCTGCCGATTGGCGGCCTTTCTCCGTAGCTCCGCGATATCCGCGCTGGTCTTCGCCGCCTTGGCTGCCTTTGTCGCTTTTCTGGCACTTTCTTCGGCATCGCCTCTCAGCCCGTCGGCCCGTTTTCTCTCCGTGTCCGCATCGTCTCGAGCGACGACGGCGATCTCCTTTTGCCGCTCCGCATCCTTCTGCCAGACCCGCACGGTCACCAGGGCCGTTCCGACGACGACGAACAGCACGACGACCAGCATCGCCGCCAGCCGCTTGGCCGCCTTCAGCCGCTGTTGCCGGGCGTCGCGTTCCCGCTGGGCGGCGACGATTCGGGCGCGGGTTCGCTGGTGGGTCGGCTCGTCTTCCTCGAGCAGGGACAAGCCGAGGTCGAAGTCCCCCTTGTCGAGGGCGCACTGCGCGTAGGCCAGCTTCGCCGCGGTGATCCCCATCGCGGCCCGGTGGTTTCCGTGCCACAAGGCGTAGGCTTCCTGGAAGGCGAACAGCGCGCGGGAATAGTCCTGGTAATCGCGCGACTGGTCGGCCTGCCGCAGGTCGTCTTCGGCGCGGGTCGACAGCGCGATGCTCTCCGTGTGCGACTGGTACTCGCGGATGGCCGCCTGAAACTCCTGCACGCTGTCGAAGCGGTCGGCGGGGTTGGTCTTCATCGCCCGCAGCGCGATGTCCATCAGCTCGCCGGTCTTGTGCGTGGGCTGAATTTCGTTGGCGGCGGCCGCGTGCAGGCATTCCATCACGTCGGCGCCGGAATGCGGCGTCTGGCCGGTGACGATCTCGTACAGGATGCCCCCCAGCAGATACACGTCGCTGGCGGGACCGATCCGCCCGATCGGCCCGGTCGCCATTTCCGGCGCCATGTAGGCCGGCGTGCCGCCGAGGCTCCCCGTGGTGAGGATGTCCGCCGCGCGATGGAATTCCGACGTGGGCAGCGCGATCCCCCAGTCCATCACCTGCACTTCGCCGAAGTCGCCGAGCATCACGTTTTCCGGCTTCAGGTCGCGATGCACGACGCCGCGGGAATGCGCGAACGCGATCGCGTCGGCGACCTTCATCAGGATTTCGAGGTTTTCCTCCTGCGATTTGCCGGCCAGCACGTCGCACCACGGCGTGCCGGAGACGCGCTTCATCGCATAGAACAGCGCCCCGTCGTGCCCGCTGCCGAGCTCGTAGATCGGGACGATGTTGGGGTGGTCGAGGTCGCCGGTGACGACCGCTTCGGAGAGGAACTTCTGCCGCTGCTCCCAGTCGGTGGTGATCTCCGACCGCAGCATCTTGACCGCGACGGTGCGGTCGACGGAGGTCTGCTGGGCGGCGTAGACGATGCCCACGCCCCCTTCGCCGATGATCTCCAGCAGGCGGTAGTCGGCGGTTTCCGACTGCGGCTCGTGCTTGTCGCGAAGGTTGCGGGTGGGGACGCGGCGGCTGACCGGCTGCACCGGCAGCGAATCATGCGTCTTGACCGTCTGATTGATCTTCGCGCCGGGCGAGATCGTGCGGCTCCAGGCCTTCTTCAGCGTCTTGGTGATGTCTCCGGACGGGAGCTGCGGCGAGATCGTCTTCTGAATCTCGTCCTCGTCGACGGTGCCGATGTCGTCGAGGCGGATCGTCGAGTGCCGTTCCGAAGTAGGTCCGGACGGCCCGTCCGGACCCGCCGGCTCTTGCAATCGAGGTCCGGACGGGCCGTCCGGACCTACTTCCGCCGGAGGCTGCGGCCCGGGGACGATCGGATCGGGAATCTCGGTCGTCTCGGCGATCGCGACGGCCGGCAGCGGCGACTTCGGGGCCGTTGGTTCGTAGTGACCGGCTTCAGCCGGTCCCTGGACCGGCTGAAGCCGGTCACTACGAACATCGAGGCCGTCGACCGCGGGTTCGCGGCGGACCGGTTCCGGTTCCGGTTCTTCGTCTTCCCAGGCCATCACGCCGCCACAGGTCGGGCAGCGTCCGGAATTCAGCGGGACGTCGAGGAGGTCGGCTTCGCAGAATGGGCAACGCAACATGGCGAGGGCCTCGCACGGTCGAAGGTCGGAAAGTCGAAGGTCTGAAGGTCGAAGGTCTGAGTCTTCCGTAGGACGGGTTTTCAACCCGTCCGTTATTTCCAAGCCGTCATCTTCGTTATCGACGGACGGGTTGAAAACCCGTCCTACGGAAACCGGCTGCACGTTCGTCGGGTGCGCGAAAGACGCCGTTTGCGTTCCATGAAGCCGGCGTCGGCCCAGCGGGACATCTCGTCGTCCACCTGATGTCGCCAACGTCGCAGGCCCTCCAGACCCGTCCATCCCGCGACGGCCGCGACGGCGGCCGAGGCCGGAATGCGGCGGTGGGCCGGCTCGCCCAATGGCTCCGTCGGTGGTTCGAGTTGCGCGCCGGACATCGGCCGCGGGGGCGGCGGATCGGCGTTCTTTCCGGGTTTGGGCGCGACAACCGGGACATCCCCGTTGACCGGCCCGTTGTCAGGCGGATGCCGCGGCGGGTTCCCGTTGCCGGGGTCGCCATCGGCGGCGACCTTCGCGGGGGGTTGCTTTTTCTTGGCCGCATCGCCGGCGAGCGATTCCCCCTGCTTGACTTCGTCGGCGTCGATCTGCTTGTGTCGGCGGAGGATGACGTTGAGCACCAGCCGCCGCGTTCCATCTTCGCGCTTGAGATAGATGCGGTAATGGTCGTCGGTGGATTTTGCGAAGATCTCCGGCAGCCGCTGCAGGACGGCTTCCCAGCGTTCGTCCTGTTCGCCGAGGACGATTTCCTCTCCCTTTTCCTTACCGTCGGGCGTCAGGGCCTGCAGGACGAGCTGCTCGTTGGCCCCCAGCGAGGGACCGGTCTGCCCGGTGCGGAAGTCGATGACCTGCACCACCTCGACGGTGGAATCGACCGAAAGGGGTGACGCGACGACCGTGGGGAGTTCGAACGTGAACGTCGGCGTTTCGGGGGTGACGTCGAAGGGGATGCTGGCCAGCCCGGTGCCGGGGATGGTGGGCATCCGCTCCGCGACCGTGTTGCCGCCGTCGTCGTCCCCGACCGACACGGTGATTCGGATATTGGTCGGGTCATTCGGATCGGGGGCACTGCCATACGTGTGCGACCGGGTGAACTGGCCGTTATCGTTCACCCAGTCGACCGTCACCATCGTGATCTGGTCCTGCACCTCGGCGAAGGGGTCGTTCCAGTTGATGATGACCGTCAGGGGCACGTCTCGCAGACTGGGATCGGCCACGCGAAACGTGATCGTCGTCATCCCGTTGGCGTCGAGGTCCGAGGCGACGAGTTCGAGGAACTGCGGCGGGAGGTTCAACACGGTGACCGGGTGATCGAGCGTCGCCATCCCCTCGTGGTTGTCCTCGGCGATGAACTGCACGGCCGCGACGTCGGAGGTGTTGCCCGGGAAGTCGTCGGCGAAGAAATGATCGACCGAGAACTGGCCGGTGACCGGGTCGACGAAAACGCTCTCCGAGGGAGGGTTGTCGACGTCATTCCAGTTGATGTGCAGCGTGAGGGTGCTGGCGTCGCTGAAATCGACGTCGACGACGCGGCCCTCGAAATGGCCGGTCGAACCTTCGGTCACGGTCGTCGGCGCCTGCAGAATCTGAACTTGCGGGGCGTCGTTCACGCCCTGAACGATGATCGTCACCGTGGCCATCGGAGACGACAGCGCGGGCATCCCCGAGTCGGTGGCGAAGTACGTGAACGTGATCGTCGCCGATTCGCCGACCGCCAGTTGCTGGAAGCTGCCGTTGGGGTCCAGAATCTGAAACTGCCCCGGCGCGGGCTGGTCGATGCTGACCGAAAATGACCCGGCAATCGGATTCAACTGCGGCGGCAGCGCGATCATCGGGGCCGAGACGGTATAAACGAGCGTCGTCGGGTCGTCGTCGGCGTCGACGTCGTCGGCCGCGAAATTGAAGGTCGCCGGGAAGTCGTCCTCGGTGATCATTTCGTTGACGTCGTTCGCCGTGGGCGGGTCGTTGACGTTGGCGACGTTGATCGTGACGCTGGCCGAGGCTTCCTCGGACATGTCGTCGGCGGTCCCACCCGGGCCGGGGTCGATGCCGGTGTTCCCCTGGTCGTTGACGGTGACGGTCAACGTCGTGCTGGCGCTGGGAGCGTCGAGCGGGTTGACGTAGACGATCGTCCCCGTCCCGGCGGCAGTCAGCAGGTTGTTGATCTGGGCGATGGTCCCGCTGATCGTCACCGTCCCCGTCCCGTTGCCGCTGTTGACCATCACGCCGGAGTCGCCGGGCGTGACGGTGATCATCCCTTCGCCCACGGAAAGGGTCGCGGTCGCCGTCCCGCCGGCTTCGTCGACTTCCATCGTGGAGAAGCCGGTGCCGTGGATGTTCAGATCGGTCTGCTCAACGGCGTTGAGCGGCGCGCCGGGGCCGCTGACGATCGGCGGGTCGTTGACGGCGGTGATGTTGATCGTGACGCTGGCCGATCCTTCTTCCGACGTGGCGTCGCCGGAGAGCCCCGGGTCGAGACCGTTATGCCCCTGGTCGTTGACCGTCACCGTGAAAGTGACGTTGGCGGGGGGCGTGTCGGAATTGTTGAGGTAGACGATGGTCCCCGTTCCGGCCCCGGTGAGCAGATTGTTGATCTGGGCGATCGTCCCGCTGATCGTCACCAGCCCCGTGCCGTTACCGGCGTTGACCATCACGCCGGAATCCCCCGCCGAGACGCTGATGGTTCCCGCCGTGACCGAGAGCGTCGCGGTCGCGCCGTCGCCGGCTTCGTCCGGGTCGACGACGGAGAAGCCCATCCCGTGAATCGACAGGTTCGTCTGCTCGGTCGCCGCCAGCGGCGCAACGGGCGGAATGACGATCGGGGCGTCGTTGACGGCGGTAACATTGATCGTGACGCTGGCCGAGTCTTCCTCGGACATGCCGTCACCGGTCAGCCCCGGGTCGATGCCCGTGTGGCCCTGATCGTTGACCGTCACCGTGAACACCGCGCTGGCGGCGGGGGCGTCGACCGAGTTGACGTAGACAATCGTGCCGGTGCTGGTCCCGTTGAGCAGGCTGTTGATCTGGGCAATCGTGCCGCTGAGCAGGACCGTCCCCGTGCCGTTCCCACCGTCGATCGAGACTCCGGAATTCCCTGTGACAACCGTAATTGTCCCCTCGGTGACGTTCAGTGTCGCGGTCGCGCCGCTGCCGGCTTCGTCGGCGTCGGTCACCGAAAAGCCCGTGCCCTGAATGAAGAGACTCGCCCCCTCGTTGACGGGCAGCGGTGCGGCGGGCGCGGTCACGACCGGTCCGTCGTTGACCGCGGTGATGTTGATCGTGACGCCGGCCGTCCCCTGTTCGGACATCGCGTCGCCGGTCAGGCCCGGGTCCTGGCCGACGTTGCCCTGGTCGTTGACCGTCACGGTGAACGTCACGCTGCCCGCGGGGGCGTCGGACGGATTGTTGTAGGTAATCGTCCCCGTTCCGGCCCCAGTGAGCAGGGCGTTGATCTGGGCGATCGTCCCGTCGAACGTCACGATGCCCGTGCCGTTGCCGTTGATCATCGTCACGCCCGAATCACCAGCGACGACGGTGATGTTCCCCTGCGTGACCGACAACGTGGCCGTGGCCATGCCGCCGGCTTCATCGACTTCGGCGACGGTGAACCCGGTCCCCTGGATGGCGAGGTCGGTCTGCTCGGTCGCCGCCAACGGCGCGCCGGGGGCGGTCACGAGGGGGGCGTCGTTGACTGCCGTAATGTTGATCGTGATGCTGTTCGAGTCTTCTTCCGAATTGGCGTCGCCGGTCAGTCCGGGATCGGTTCCGGTGTTTCCCTGGTCGTTGACCGTCACGGTGAGGGTGGTGCTCGCGCTGGGCGTGTCGGAATCGTTGAAGTACGTGATGGTCCCCGTTCCCGAGCCGGTCAGCAGCTTGTCGATCGCCGCAGTCGTCCCGGTGAGGACCACCGTCCCCGTGTTGTTTCCACTGGAGATCGTGACGCCGGTGTTTCCCTCGACGATGGTGAGCATTCCTTCCCCGACCGTCAGAGTGGCCATGACGATGCCATTATCCGCGTCGGAATCCGTCACCGAGAACCCGGTGCTGCTGATCGCAAGGTTAGTCTGCTCGGTGGCGTTCAGTGCCATGGCGGGGGCGGTGACAACAGGCGCGTCGTTGATTTCCGCGATGTTGATCGTGGCGGTGTTGCTGCCATCCTCCGAGTTGGCGTCGCCGGTCAGACCGGGATCGGCGCCGGTGTTCCCCTCGTCGTTGACCGTGACCGTGAACGTGACCGGCGTATTGGGGTTGTTCTTCGTGTCGACGTAGGTAATCGTGCCCGTGCTCGTTCCGGTCAGCAGGCTGTTGATCTGGGCGATCGTGCCGGTGATCGTCACCGTCGACTTCCCGTTCTGGCCGACGACCATCACGCCGGAATCGCCCACGACGACGGTGATGTCCCCCTCGGTGACCATGAGGATCGCGTTTGCGCCGCCGCCGGCTTCGTCGGAGTCGGTCACGGAAAACCCCGCGCCTTGAATCGCGAGGTTCTCGTCCTCCGCCACGTTGAACGCCATCGCGGGTGCGGTGACGACCGGCGCGTCGTTGACCGGGGTGACCGTGATGTTGAACGTCCCCGCGGCCGGCGTCGTGCCGTCTTCGCCGCCGTCGGCCAGCGAGAAATCGAAGCTGTCGCTGGTCGTCTCGCTGCCGTCGTGGACGTACTGCACCCGGTTATTGTCGAGGTCGTCCTGCGTGAAGCTTGTGATCGGCACGCCGAGGTTCGTGGACAACTGCAGGAACCCGTTGGTCGGGGCGGAGGTCACGGTGTATGTCAGCCCCGTGCCGCCGTCGTCGGGGTCGTTTTCGTTGAGCTGGGCGGTGGTGATCGTGACCGTGTCCCCTTCGGCGACGGTCGCCCCCGCGTTCGTGCCGACGGCGGGGGGGTCGTTGACGGCGGTGATGTTGATCGCGACGGTGTTTTCGCCCTCTTCCGACATGCCGTCGCCGGTCGTACCGGGGTCGGTTCCGGTATTGCCCTGGTCGTTGACGGTGACGGTGAGGTCGGTGCTGGCGGCGGGGTCGTCGGAGTTGTTGAAGTAGAGGATCGTCCCGGTGCCGCTGCCGGTCAGCAGCTTGTTGATCTGGTCGATCGTGCCGCTGACCACGACCGACGCGGTGCCGTTGCCGCTGTCGATCGTGACGCCGGTGTTGCCTTCGGTGATGGTGAGCATCCCTTCGCCGACAGCGAGCGTCGCCAGCATCGTCCCCGCGGCGACGTCGACGTCGCTCACCGAGAAGCCCGTGCCCTGGATCGCGAGGTTCATCTGCTCGGTGGCGCTCAACGCCATCGCGGGAGCGGTCACGACCGGCGCGTCGTTAACGGCCGCGATGTTGATCGTGACGTCGGCGGTTCCCTCTTCCGACGTGCCGTCGCCGGTCAGCCCCGGGTCGGTCCCGGTGTTCCCGGTGTCGTTGACGGTCACGGTGAACGTCGCCGTTGCGGGCGGCGTGTCGGACGTGTTGAGGTAGGTGATCGTCCCCGTGCCGCCGCCGGTCAGCAGGTTGTCGATCTGGGCGATCGTCCCGCTGATCATCACCGCCGTGGTGCCGTTGCCGCTGTCGATGGTGATTCCCGAATCCCCGGCGTCAACAGTGATCGTCCCCACGTCGACCGAGAGTGTCGCCGTCGCGCCGCTGCCGCCCTCGTCGGCGTCGCTCACCGAGAAGCCCGCGCCGTGAATGGCGAGGTTGGTCTGCTCGGTGGCGTTCAACGCCATGCCGGGGGCGGTGACCACCGGCGCGTCGTTGACGGCCGCGATGTTGATCGTGACGTTCGCGGTTCCCTCTTCGGACGTGCCGTCGCCGGTCAGCAGGGGGTCGGTGCCGGTGTTGCCGGTGTCGTTGACCGTCACCGTGAAGGTGACGCTCGCGGGGGGATCGTCGGAACTGTTCAGGTACGTGATCGTCCCCGTGCCGGCGCCGGTCAGCAGGTTGTCGATCTGCGCGATCGTGCCGCTGATCGTCACCGACCCGGTGCCGTCGCCGCTGTCGACCGAGATGCCCGAATCGCCGGCCACGACGTTGATGGTCCCCGCGGTGGCGGAGAGCGTCGCCGTCGCGCCGCTGCCGGCTTCGTCGGCGTCGGTCACTGAGAACCCGGCGCCGTGAATGTTGAGGCTGGTCTGCTCGGTGGCGCTCAGCGCCATGCCGGGCGCGGTGACCACCGGCGCATCGTTGACTCCCTCAATATTGATCGTAACGCTGGCCGACCCTTCCTCGGACGAACTGTCCGCCGTCAGACCGGGATCGGTGCCGGTACTCCCCCCGTCGTTGACCGTCACCGTGAACGTCGCGCTGGCCGGCGGTTCGTCGGAATTGTTCAAATAGGTGATGGTTCCCGTGCCCCCGCCACCCAGCAGGTTGTTGATCTCGGCGATGCTGCCGGTGATCATCACCGTTCCGCTGCCGTTGCCGCTGTCGATCGTGATCCCGGAATCCCCCTCGACGACGGTGATCGTCCCCACGTCGGCCTTCAACATGGCCGTCACGTCGAGGCCGCCCGCATCGACGTCGGTCACGGAGAACCCCGCACCGTGAATGTCGAGAGCGGTCTGCTCCGTCGCGTCCAGTGCGGCTCCCGGAGCGGTCACCACGGGGGCGTCGTTGACGGCCTCCACGTTGATCGTGATCGTATTCGCCGACTGATCCAGTTCCGCCATGTCGTCCTGCACCTGGAACGAGAACGTCGTATACGGCGTCCCGCTGGCATCCATCGCGGGATCGAACGTCAGCTTGTTGGCGGTGATGTCGGAAACGAGAATCAAGTCGTTTTGGGCGACCGCGACGCCGTCGAGTTTCAACGTTCCGTCCGACGGCAGCGACGAGATCTTCACGGCGTCGAAGGCGTCCCCGTCGGGATCGGTGAAACCGAAATCCGCCGCTTGAAACGTGATCGTGGCGTCTTCAAGCACGTTCAACGTCGCGTCGGCTCCCGAGGGGTCGGCCAGCACGCGCCGTTCTTCCAGCCGGCTGACGAACAGGTCCGCCTGGAAGGCGTCGCGATAGCGGGCCGGGGGAACCGATTTGCGGGATTGTCGCGCGTGGCGTAACCAGTTGAGAAGCGTCATCAAGGAATCCACCCGAAAAGGGCCCGCGAGAAACGGCGGAGTCGGCGTCCCGGTTGAAGACCCTTGCCGGGAACCGGATGCGTTGCAGTAGCGACGGTCAAAGTAGTGCGAAATTCATTTCGCACGAAACGTGGGCCGTGCGAAATAAATTTCGCACTACAGGCAAACGGTTTACGCAATTATCCACTGCGATTATCGCCCACGGGGGATCATGGAGTCAAACCGCTGCGGAATTGGGACCTCTGGCGGGAATGTTTCGACTGTGCCGGTTGTGAGACAAGGGGGAATCATCCGGTTTGCAACGGTCCCGCGCATTCCGCTTGAGTCGCGGACTGCGCCGGTCGAATCTGAAAAAGGGGAACCAGCGCCCGCTCACCGGGATGGTGGCGCATCGACGGCGCTGTCCCTTGATATTCGCGATTCCGCGCGCGAACGCCTCAATCATCGCGGCACCGTTTTGAGAAGCAAGTCCCTTTCCAGTGCGAATTCCTGTATGACACGCGGGGACGCCATGAAATCCAACCTGAAACGGGACGCCGCGATTCGGAGTCGACGGGCGGCCATCGGGAATCGCCCGTGGCGGCCGGCGCTGGCATTGGCCGTGCTCGCCGCGCTGACCGTTGCGGGACGGACGTACGCCGATGAGCCGTTTCCCGGCCCGCGCGCGAACCGCCCCTACGATCAGCCGCCCCGGATGCTCGCCGCCGACCCTCTCGCGGCCCCGCCAAAAGCCGGCCTTCCCAACGGGGGAACGCTGACGCTGCAGGTCGGCCCGAAACCCAAAGAGACGCCGGCGCCCGCCCCGAAGTCCAGCGTTCCGGTCGACAAGCCGTACAAACCCAGCGCGATCGGTAAGATTGAAGTCGACATCACCGAGGACAAGGCTGTCACCGATCCGAAGCTGCCGATGATCCGCTACACGCCGCGGGAAATCGCCGAGCAAGACCCCGATCACTTCTCGTCGCAACCTCTGTTGCTGACGCGGTTGAACGGCGCATTCATCGACCAGCGGCTGAGCGGGCCGGTCGCGCCGTTCTGTTTCCTGCCGACGTACTTTGAAGACGACAGCCTGACGCGGTTCGGCCATTCGCACGGCCATCACGTCCAGCCGGTGCTCTCGGCCGCGCAATTCTACGTCAGCGTGCCGATGCTGCCCTATCTGATGCAGAAACGACACCCGTGGGACCCGGTCTGCCCGAACTACATGCCGCCGCCGTTGACGTGCAAGGAGAAGGCGAAAAAATTCGCCCGCGAGATCACCCTCGACGCCGTCGCCGCCGAAGCCGCCGCGGTCGCGACCGTATTCCTGCTGTTTCCCTGAGCCGACCGCTATACTGGGTGCGTTGTCTGTGATTTGTTTAGCCGCGACTCGGAGTCTTCGGAGAGGAGCGCGGGTCTGTGCACTGGAATCAGCCGCCGGGCGCTAGCCCCCGGGTTGAAGTGCGACACGCGGGAACCGGGGGCTAGCGCCCCCCCGCTGATGACTGATCCGGGCTGAACGCGGCTGCCGAACGTCGCGTCTCTATTCGTCTGCTGCCGTGCGAGCACTCCGGCGATTGCCGTTCTCACGTGAAGTGCGGGACATCAACCGCCACGAGCCGGCGTTGTCGCGGCTCTCCGACGTGGAATTGAAACGACGCAGCCGCGCCCTGCAATACCGCGTCCGCAGCGGCGAATCGGCGGCGACGCTGGTCTGTGAGGCGTTCGCGCTGGTCCGCGAGGCGGCGCGGCGGGCGATCGGACTGCGGCACTTCGACGTGCAGCTTGCGGGCGGGCTGGCGATGTTTCGCGGCGGCGTCGCCGAGATGCAGACCGGCGAAGGCAAGACGCTCACCGCCACGCTGCCGTTGTACCTGCACGCCCTCCGCGGCCACGGCGCGCACCTCGTCACCGCCAACGACTACCTCGCCTGCCGCGACGCCGACTGGATGCGACCGGTCTTCGAACTGCTCGGACTGTCGGTGGGGGTGCTGCAAGCCGATTCCACGCGGGCGGCGCGGCTGTCGGCGTATCGCCGCGACGTGACCTACGGCACGATCCGCGAGTTCGGTTTCGATTTTCTGCGCGACCGGTTGTCCGCGGTACGACGGCCTTCCAAGGCCGTCGCGGCAGCGGCCGGCGGATCCGACGGCCTTGGAAGGCCGTCGTACCACAATGGCGAACCGCCGCTGCAACGCGACCTGTACTTCGCGCTGATCGACGAGGCGGACAACATTCTGATCGACGAGGCCCGCACGCCGTTGATCATCAGCGCGGCGGAGTCGTCGAGCCGCGTGTCGCGCGAGGCGCTGTTTCGCTGGGGGGCGACCGCGACGACGGGATTAACGGCAGACGTCGATTTCGTGCTCGATCTCGAAACCCGCACGGCGGCGCTGACGGAAACGGGCCGCCGCGCCGTTCGCAGAGCAGTCGAAAGTCGGAAAGTCGAAGTTCGGAGATCGGAGATCGGAAGTCGGAGGTCGGAAAAACCGTTGAATTCTGCTGATCTTCGACCTCCGACCTCCGACCTCCGACCTCCGACTTCGGACCTTCGACCTTCAGACCTTCAGACCTTCGACTTCCTCGACCTGTTCGAAGCGGCGGAGCGGGCCGTGGCGGCGCGCGTGCTGTTCCGCCGCGATCGGGAGTACCTCGTGCGGGACGGCGAGGTGGTGCTGATCGACGCATCCACCGGGCGACCGGCGGAAGGCCGCAAGCTCCGCCGCGGGCTGCACCAGGCGATCGAGGCGCAGGAAGGGGTGGCGATCACCGCCGAGACCAACGCCGCCGCGCAGGTGACGGTGCAGACGTTCGTGCGGCGGTACGAGCATCTCGCCGGAATGACGGGGACCGCGGGGGCGGCGGCCGGCGAGTTGTGGCGGTTTTACCGCCTGCGGGTCGATCGCATTCCCACGAACCGCCCGCTGCGACGCCGACGGTTGCCGACGGTCGTCGTCGGCACGGAAGCGGAAAAGTGGGACCGCGTCGTGCGGGAAGTCGGCGAGCTGACCTCCGGCGGCCGTCCCGTGCTGATCGGCACGCGGTCGGTGCGCAAGTCGGACGAGTTGTCGCGGCGGCTGGGCGAGGCGGGCATCCCGCATCAGGTCCTCAACGCGCGGGAGCTGGCGAAAGAGGCCGACATCGTCGCCGATGCCGGCGGAGCCAGCCGCGTCACCGTCGCGACCAACATGGCCGGCCGCGGGACCGACATCCGCCTCGACGCTGCCGCCCGCGAGGCGGGTGGTCTGCACGTCCTTTCCACCGAGAAGCACGACGCGGAGCGGATCGACCGGCAGTTGCTCGGCCGCTGCGGCCGGCAGGGGGACCCGGGCACGTTTCAGGAAATCCTCTCGCTGGAAGACGCGATCCTGCGGGAAGGACTCACGCCGGCGGAGCAGCAGCGCTGGCTCGGCGGCAACGCGCCGTGGAAATCGCGAAAGGCGCGGGGATCGTTCGCGATCGCGCAGCGGCGACTCGAACGGCGGTATTACCTGCAGCGGAAGCAGCTCATGCGATTCGAACAACGCCGCATGCAGCGCGAACGCGAGTTGGGGCTCGACTACTTCCTCGAAGTTTCCGATTGACTTCGTTCACGACAATCCGCCCGCAAATCAGCCGGCGGGCGCTAGCCCCCGGTTTGGCGGGGTCATTCACTGGAACCGGGGGCTAGCGCCCTCCGGCTGATGGAGGATCCGGGCTTGAGGTCGCCGGAAACGGCCCGGTCCCGGCCTCGGGCAGCGAGTCGTCGAGGTCTTTCAGCAACTCGTCGCCGAACCGGCGCTCGGCGCTGGTCGGCTCGATTGTGGAGGACTCGCTCCGCGAGTCCATCTCCAAACTCGCGGAGCGAGTTTCCCACATTTTTGCGGCCGATTTCGTGCCGGGGGTCGGCGGCAACTCCAGCTTCATCGGTGCCGGCGCCTTCCCCTTCGGTGCGGGGATGTCGAGGCCGGGCGCCGGCGGCGGCACGGCGCCCTTCGGCGCGGCCGGTCCCGGTGAGGGCATCAGGTCGGGGATGATGCTCTTCAGCGGCGTCACCGACTGCACCGACGGCAGCGGCCCCGAGCTGAAAGCGTCCTGCAGGTGCACCCCCTTCGCTTCCAGCAGCGATCCCTTTTCGAAGTGCACGTTCCGCACGGCGATCATGTATTCGACCAGGGCCAGATAATACCGGCTCTCGGAGTCGGCCATCCGGCTCTGCGCTTCGAGCACTTGATCGGGGGTCGTACTTCGCCGCGTAATGTCCGCCTGCAGCGAATCGACGCGGGTCTTCGCCGCCCGCACACGATTGTACGACGAGGTCACCACGGCGGCCGAACGCTTGAGATCGGCGTAGGCGTCGCTGAGGTCGCGGACGATCTGCCGTTCCTGTTCCTTCAGAATCGTGCGCTCGCGGGCCAGTTGCAGCTCGGCGTTGCGGACTGCCGCGTGGGCCTGGCGGAACCCCAGCGGAATCGAAAACTCGAACCCGAGCTGCCATTCCTGGAAGTCGCCGCTGGTCAGGTCTTCGATGGCATTGTTGAACCGGTCGGGGTTGTCGCCGCGGTTGTCGATCAGGTCTTTGCCGAAACCGCGGAACCGGTAGCGGCCCACCGCGTCGAACCTCGGCTTGAGGAAGTTGCGGCTGGCGGCCAGTTGCAGCTCGCGATGCTTGATTCGTTGCCGCTGCCGCAGCAGTTCCGGTCGCCGCCGCAGCGATTCGGTGAGCGCGAGGTCCCAGTCGAATTCGACGGGGGCGATGGTGGGCTCGGTGACGGGGCGGATGAGCGACCCGTCGTTGATGGGCAGCCCCAGCACCAGCCGCAATCGCCGCTCGGAAACGAGCACCCCTCCCGACCGTCGGAAGGTGCCGCCGCTGCTGCCGTTGTTGGTCCGCGTACCGTCCTGCACGCGGCCCGACATCGCGTCCTGCACTTCCTGCTGGAAGCGGAAATACTGTTCGCGGGCCTGGGCTTCCTTGTCGGCTTCGTTGTTGAGGCGGCCGAAGTTGGCCCGGATCGTCTTCCACGTGTTCAGGCTCTCGTCGCGGGCGACTCTTTTCGTGTTCAGGTCGTGGTAGGCGAAGTACAGGTCCCAGTAGGCGTTCTCGACGTCGGCCACGTAGTCCCGCAGGGCGATGTGGAAGTTCGTCAGGCTGATGTCCCGGTTCACGCGGGCCACCAGCAACCCGTTCATCACACCCGGCGTCGCCCCGGGACCGGCCGTGCGGTTGAAGAACACGCCGGCCCCTTGCAGCAGCGGCTGGCGGAACTCGGCTTCGAGGAACGACGTCCAGGCGCTGCGGAACAGGTTTCCGGGGGCGTTGTTGGCATCGTACTGGGTGTTGTTCCGCAGCGTGACCTCGGTGCCGGTCGCCATCCGCTGGGTCAATTGTGTCTGATAGACGTTGAAGTCCTGCGTCAGGAGCCGCGTTCCACCGCCGAAGAAGGTGTTGTTCAGCGCCCGGTCGTTTTTCTCGAAGAACCCGGTCGTCGAGAACATGGGGTCGAAGACCGACAGCGCGCCTTCGGTCCCGAACCGCGGGTCGGTTTCGACGACGGCCGGCTCGTAGATGGTGCGGACGTTATCGGGCGACCGCAGCACCGCCCCGCCCAGATCGCGGAGCACCTTCGAGTTCCGCAACCCGATTTCGATCGCCTCTTCCAGCGTCATCGGCCGGTACTGTTCTTTCTTTAACGCCGAATCGTCGATGGTCAGCGGTTTGGGGGTCCCGCGGACGTCGTCGATCCCGTCGCCGATGACCACCGTGTCGTCGTACTGAATCTGCCCCGCCACTTCGACGAAGTGCGTGTCTTCGTCCGGCCCGAACCGGAACAGGCCGTCCAGCCGGCATCCCCCCAGGCAGGCGACGATGGCCGCCCACGCGGTCACGGCCAGCAGCGCCCGAGAGGGTTTGAGAACGCGACGGGAAGGGAGTGGAGACACGGAAGCTCAATCGAAACGGTGGGATTCGAAGCACGGGCCTTCATCGTGCGGAATGAATTCCGCACTACACCCGGCAACGGGACATTCCGCCGCCGGACGCGATTCGCTCAATTCCCTTATCGACCGTTACGACCCGCAAATCCGGAAAAACCGGAAAAATTCGCGTCAACTTGCCCAGATTAACGCCGATGAGCCGCAGTACCGTTCAATTAACCACAAGCATCTACACAGCAATGCATTGTGACGTGGACCGCGTCGCCAGTTGGAACCACGGATGACACGAAAAGCACGGATCAGCGAACCATTGATTCCATAAATCCGTGTCCTTCGTGACATCCGTGATTTGAAGTTCTTCACCAGAAACGATTTACGCTTCGTTAAACGGTCTTGAAACCGTCATTCACTCGCCGTTGCCGCCCCGGACCGCGCGCGACGACGAAAAGCGGGCCATCAGTTTCTTCACCGTAATCGGAAACAGCCCCAGCAGGCCGAGCGCGACGAACAGTTGCGGCGACAGCACGCCGCCGACGCCGTGTTCCACCAGCTCGTCCGCCGTGGGGATCGCCGCCCCGGCATAGACGTAGACGCAGGTGCCGGCCAGCATGCCCGCCTGGCTGACCCACCAGAACGTCCACACGCGAATCGGCGTCAGGCCCATCACAAGGTTGACGACGAAGAACGGTACGACCGGCAGCAGACGCAGCGTGAACAGATAATACGGCCCCTCGGCTTCCAGCGCGGCGTCGAACCGCCGCAGCCGCTCGCCGAACCGCCGCCGCACCGTGTCGCGGAGCAGGTACCGGCTGAGCAGGAACGCGCAGGTCGCGCCCGCCGTCGATGCGAAACTGACCACGACCAGCGCCCGCCAGAACCCGAAGAACCAGGCGTAGGTCAGCGTCAGCACCGTGGCGCCGGGAATCGACAGCCCGGTCACCAGCACGTAGATCAGAAACGCCGCCACATAGACGCCGACGGGATGGTCCCGCTCGAACTGCCGCAGCTCCGATTCGTGCCGGGCGACGCTTTCCAGCGTCAGCTCGTCGCGGTACTCGACGAAGGCGTATCCGAACGCGGCGAGCAGGACCGCGACGACGACGGCTTTGACGGCGAGCCGCGAACGCGCGGGGGACGTTGGGTTGTCGGATTCCGTCGGCATGGGGTGGGTCTACGGCTAAGCCGCAAGCGGCGAGTGCGTGCTGGCAGTTTAGCGACCGCCGGAAAGAATTGCGGTCGTTCCGGTGAGTTTTCGATTTCGCGGCGCAAGACCCCGATTCGCATTGGCGAAATGCGGGCGGATGTCGGAAAATAATCCCGCTCATCGGAAGGGAGTTCCCGGGAGACGTCCAACATGCGCATCGCGGTCGGCCAGTTGTGGCAGGAGACCAACACCTTCAATCGCAATCCGACCACCCTGGACGACTTCGCGCGGTGGGGCATGGCGGACGGCGACGCCGTCGTCGGCGGCTATGGCAGCACCGGCGAACTGGGAGGGTTTCTGGACGGCGTGCTCGACTGGGAAAGCGACGCCGAGTTCTTCGGGCTGGCACGTTTCGCCTGCTGGCCGTGGGGACGAATCGACGAGGCGACGTGGCGGCACATCCGGGCGCGGTTTTCGGAACGGCTCATTTCCGCCGGCCCCCTCGACGCCGTCTTTCTCGCGCTGCACGGCGCGATGGCCGCCGACGGCGAGCCCGACGTCACCGGGGCGATCCTCGAGCTCGTGCGGGAAGAGCTCGGCCCGACGGTCCCCATCGTCGGCACGCTCGACCTGCACGCCAACATCACGCCGCGGATGATCGACAACGCCGACGTGCTCGTGGGCTATCACGCCTGTCCGCACCTCGACTCGTTCGAAACGGGGCAGCGGGCGGCCGACGCGCTCGAGGCGCTGCGGGAACAGTACCCGCGGATCTCGCGCGATTCCCGCCGGCTGACCACCATTCATCGCAAGATCCCGATGATCACCGCGGCGGAAAACCACAACACCTTCACCGGCCCCCCCGCGCCGCTCTACGAGACGCTCAAGGAATGGGAAGCCGACCGCGAAGTGCTCTCCGCCGGGCTGTACATGGCGATGCCCTGGTTCGACGTCCCACGGCTCGGATGGTCGATCACCGTGACGACGACCGGCTCCGAGGGGAAATGGCGGCGGCACATCGACGACCTGGCCGAACGCTGCTGGATGCGCCGCGACGCGATTTCCCGCGTGGTGCGATTCTCCGAGAAGGACGTCGTCGACCGGGCGCTCGCCGCCGAAGGGCACCCCGCGGTGATCGGCGACGGGGCCGACGCCACCAACAGCGGCTCGCCGGGCGACCAGACCTCGCTGCTGCGGGAGTTCCTCCGCCGCGAGACGATCCCGCACGGGGCGTTGACGTTCCTCGTCGATCCGCAGGCCGTCGCCAAGGCCCGGCAGGTGGGGGAAGGGGGCGAGTTCGACGCCGCCATCGGGGGCTGCTTCGCGCCGGAGCACGGCGACCCGTTGCCGTTTCGCGGAAAGGTCGAGCGGATCGTGCGGCTGGAGTTCACGCTCGACGGGCACATCGGGCGGAACCTCCCCATCCGCATGGGGATCGGGGCCGTCGTCCGCAGCGGCGACGTGACCGTGCTGTTGTGCGAGAAGACCGGCCCGGGGAGCACGCCGCGGCTGTACGAGACCGCCGGCCTCGACCCGCGGGAATTCGGCATCGTGGTGGCAAAGTCGCCCGCGGGGTTCCGGGCGGAGTACGAGCCGTTCGCCTCGGCACTACTGATGTTGGACGGCCCCGGCTGCGCGTCGCCGCACTTCCAGAAGCTCAACTACTACGACGTCAACCGCCCGCTGTGGCCGCTGGACCGCATCGACCGGCCGGAGCAGGCGGGGTGGTGCTGAGGCGCTCAGTCCAGATACGTCATCGTCGCGTTCATCGTCACGTCGATGTGCAGGCGGATGGCGAAATCCTTGCGGGCGGGCGTGTCGCCGACCCATTCCGCCTTCGTCGTCGATCGCATCCATTCGCCGGGGCTGCGGCGGGCGGGATCGATCGGCAGCAGACCGCCGATCTTCATCCGCACGTCGGCCGACTTGACCGTAAAGCCGTTCATCTTCAACTTCGCATCGCGATGCGCCGCATTCATCTTCAGGTCGATGCCGATCCGCAGGCAGTCGCCGACGTCGTGTTTTTCGACGGCATCGAGCGTCACCGATCCGCTGACGTCCGCCGGCTTCAGCTTCAAGTCCTTCGCGAGCGTGGCGGCGTTGATCTTCCAGCTTTCCCCGACCTTGCGGCGGGTCTTCGAGCCGAATACCTCGTCGTCATCGGCGGTGGTCGTCGTTTTCGTTTTGACGAGGTCCCCCAGAAACTCCGCCGCGCGGCCGGGCAGTTCCCGGTCCCCCATGCGGAACACCGTCTTGCCGTCGACGGTCTTCGCGGTCACCGCGTCTCCCTTCTTGAGCAGCGGCTCGTCTTTCTCGTTGACGAAGCGTTCGATGGTGAGTTTCTTCTCCAGCGGTTCCCCCTTCTTGTCGACCTTCAAAACCTCAACGACGGCCCGCAGCGCGACCGTCGTCTGCGACTCCTCGGTCTTCAGCTCGGTCGTCCCCTTGTAGATCGACATCGACTGCTTCTTTTTCTCGCGGGCTTCGAGCCGGTATTTGAGGCCGACTTTGTCGGGCCGCGAGAGCTTGAGTGCGTAGTCCTTTGCGTCCGCCCCGCGGCTTGCCAGCAGCGACGACGCGACGAAGACGACAGCGAGCGATCGGCAGAAGATTCTCACGACGCGGCTCCTCGAACCGGAGTATGTCCGCCGTCATGCTACTTGACCGGCCCGATTGTGAACAGACTCGTTCGGCCGCGTCTCTGACTCCAGGGTGCGAGACGCACTTTACAGTCCGTTGTCGATCGCGGACAGGGGAACGCGGATCAACGCCGATTGAGCGGATCTGCGCGGATCAAGTAAAAGTTTGGCAGAACGATTTTGCGGCAGAATGATTGTCGTGGGTGAGTGGTGAGAGCTTGTGAAGAATTCGTGGCGGAGGCTGCCAGCATCCGCAAAACAGCGGACGCTGGCAGCGTCCGCCACGATGATTTCCAATTGATTCACATCCTCTGAGCGGTCGGCCACCGCGAGACCAGTCACCACTCACCTGAATGAATCATTCTGCCGCAAAATCATTCTGCCTTACAGTCCTTTTCTTTCTGATCCGCGCAAATCCGCTCGATCCGCTGAATCTGCGTTCCCCCTTCGGTTGCGCACGGAATTCGCAAAGTCCGTCTCGCACCCCTGATTCCATCTTCGTCGGGGCGAGTATCGTGGGCGGGGGCGGAATCGTCCAATTGGGCGACAAAGTCAATTTCACCGTGGAACGATGGATTCCATTTGGCATGGCGGCTATTCCCGGCGACAATGGCGGTGCGCCAGGTCCGGTCGGGCCGACGCGGACCTACAGAAGGACGCCTGCCATGATCTGCATCTCCGTCACCCCCAAATCGCGGAAGCTCGCCAAGGCCGACCTGCTGAATGCGGCGCGGCACGCCGACATGGTCGAGTTGTGCCTCGACCACCTGATCAAGCAGCCGGACGTCGGGGACCTGATTGCGGCTGTCAATATGCCGGTGCTGATTTCCTGCCGGCGGAAGGAAGACGGCGGTGAGTGGGCCGGCAGCGAGGACGAGCGGCAGCAGCTTCTGCGGCAGGCGATCGTCGCCGGCCCCGCGTTCGTCGAGCTCGAGCTGGACGTGGCGACGAAGATCAAACGCTACGGCGAGACGAAACGGGTCGTCAGCTACACGAGCACGAACGAGCCGGGCAACGTCGTCGAGATCTACACGCAGGCGGCCGCGGCCGGTGCCGACGTCGTGAAGTTCAGTTGGCCCACCCGCACGCTCGACGCCACTCGGCCGCTGCTGGCCGCGGTGACGCAGAAACGCACGCCCCCCATCGTCGGCACCGGGCTGGGGCGGGCGGGGCTGATGTTCTCGCTGCTGGGCCGCAAGTACGGTTCGCCCTGGCTGTACGCCGCCCTCGAAAAGGGGATGGAAGCCTACCCCGGCCAGCCGACGATCTGGGAGCTGAACGACGTCTACGGCTGGCGGACGATCGACGCCAAGACGCGATTCGTGGGCATCTGCGGCTTCGGCAGCCCGGAGACGAAAACGGTGCGGGTGCTCAACGCCGCGCTGGACCGGCTGAACCTCAACGGCCGCTGCCTGCCGCTGGCCTGGGGAGACACGTCGCGGCTGACGGCAATGCTGGGCGAATTGAAGATCCGCTCGCTGATCGTCAATCCGGAAATGGCCGGCCACATTCCCGAGATCGCCGACGTATCCGAGGAAGCCGTCGCCGATGCGAACTACTGCGACGTGTTCCTGAACCGCAACGACCAGTGGCAGGCGTTCAACACGCTGTGGCGGAGCGTGCTGCGGGTCGTGCAGCGCTCGCTGGCCGAGCAGACACCCGGTGTTTTGGAAACACCGGGTGTCTCGCCCGCTGACGGCCACGAGTTCCACCGCATGAACATCCTGGTGATCGGCGCCAACCCGGCGGCCCGGTCGATCATCTACGGCTTCCAGCGAAAGACCGACACGATCAGCATCGCCGACCCGGACGATCACGCCGCGGAGGAAATCTCGAAGTCGTTCGGCGTGCGGCACGTGCGGTTCGCCGCGGTCTACGAATCGCTGGCCGACGTGCTGGTCTTCGCGCACCCCGCGATCACGATCGGCCATCGGAAAACCGAACTGAACCCGTCGATCCTGCGCCCACCGCAGGTCGTCGTCGACGTGTCGCAACTGCCGGATTCGTCGGAATTCGTCCGCGAAGCCCGCGAGCGAGGCTGCCGCGTCGTCGAGCCGCGGGCGATCTTCGCCGACTGGATCGCGGCGCGATTCAAGGCGATCGCGGGGGCGGAGTTTCCGGCGGAGGTGCTGGAGGCGGTTCTTCCAACGACGGCGGGTTGATCGTTCGCACGGGGACCCGTTCACGCGCCGCCACGAACGACAGTTAGACGGTTGATGTCGTGTCGTCTCTTTGAAGAAGCCGAGAAGCGCAGTTTTTAGCTCTCGACGAAGCGCAACCGCGATGAACACCCAGACCCGAATTCTGGTGACCTTTGCATTCGTTCTCGGAGCGGCTGCGTTGGTTGCCGGGTTGATTTGTGCGAACAACATCGCACACCGTTCGAGCCTTCAATCGCGTTTGCCGGAGGCTGACAGGGAAATCGAGCGTAAGCCTGGGAAGACGGTCGCCGCCGGGCCTGTCCGGCGTCACGCGATTCCGGTGAGAATTCAAAAGACGAGCGTGCCCCGCGTTCGGATTGACGATCTGCGCAACGTCGGGGCCTTCGAACTCAACTCGCGACCAAATCTGATCCGGATCCAGCCGAACACGTTGTTCGCGGGCAGTTTCTGGAGCGGCACGGTTTGCATTTTCGACCTCACGACGGGACGGCGCAAAAGGCGCCTTGTTCTCGTAAAAAGCGGTGACGACGTCGAGATCGTCGAAGACAACGGTCGGCTGACGTTCGACCGGGACCTGATCGCGCCGCTATCCGATCTGGTTGTTGCGAACGGCAGGCTGTTCATCCTGCCAGCATTTGCCAAATCGCTGGTTGTACTGGACACATCGACGAACGAATTGACGGGGATGCTGCCGCTGGGAGGAGACGGAAAGCTGGCCGCCTCTCCGGACGGTCGGTTCGTCTATCACGCGTCAAACATCAAGCCGGAGTTCCACATCATTGATACCGGGACACTCAAAAATCACACGGTTCGGTATCCCAAAGGTGGTCGTGGTATCGGGGCAATCGCCATCTCCCGTAACGGCCGCCAACTCTACCTTGGAATCTCGAGAGGTGGTCGCCGGAGGAACGGTCCCGCAGTGGGTGGTGGCAACACTTTCCTTACTGTCTATGACCTGCAGAAGGGGCAGTTTCGTGGCACAACCTATCTCGCCGAGGTCAAGAATGGCTCAAGTGACGACAGTTGGGCGACTGTATTGCTGAGTCAACGAGGAAATCGACTGTACGCCGGCATGTTCCAATCGAAACACGCATACCGCGTCGTCGACCTGAAGGCGATGGCGCTTGATCACGATATCGACCCCCCGGCGGTCCGCGATCCGACATATCCGATTCCGTGGCCCAACGTGGCAGGAGGAGGGTTCGTCGGCGATACGCTGGTCTCGCTCCACCGCGGCGGCGAGGTCCACTTCTGGGACACGAAACGACGACGCCCCATCGGTATTCTCGAAGTCGGCGCCTGGAGCGGGCGCTGGACGGCTACTGCGATCGTGCACCACAACGTGCTCTATGTCGCGCATCCCACGTATAAGTGCGACTATTCGATTCCCGTCAAAGAACTGATCCTGAGATTTCGCGGATGACAAGCAGCCGCCGGTATGGGTCGTTTATGCCAAGATCGGCCGCACCACCTTCCCGTGCACGTCGGTCAGCCGGAACTGCCGGCCCTGGTACTTGAACGTCAGCCGTTCGTGGTCGATGCCCAAGAGGTGCAGGATCGTCGCCTGGAAGTCGTGCACGTGGACGGGGTCTTTGGCGGGGTTGAAGCCGAAGTCGTCGGACGCCCCGTAGGTCACGCCCGGCTTGATGCCGCCGCCGGCCATCCACAGGCTGAAGACGTAGGGGTGGTGGTCGCGGCCCCAGTTTTTCTTGTCGGCGATTTTCCCCTGTAAAAACGGCGTGCGGCCGAATTCGCCCCCCCAGATGACCAGCGTTTCATCCAGCAGGCCGCGCTGTTCGAGGTCTTTGACGAGGGCCGCCGACGGGGCGTCCGTGTCTTCGCATTGAATCTTCAACTGCGTGTTGAGATTGCGGTGCTGGTCCCAGCCGGCGTGCATGAGTTGGATGAACCCCACGCCGCGTTCGGCCAGTTTGCGGGCCATCAGGCAGTTGTAGGCGAAGGAACCCTGCCGCTTCACGTCGGGACCGTACATGTCGAGGATGTGCTTGGGTTCCTTCTTCAGGTCGGTCAGTTCCGGGACCGAGGTCTGCATGCGGAAGGCCATTTCGTACTGGGCGATCCGCGTGGCGATTTCCGGGTCGCCGTATTCCTTCAACTTCAGTTCGTTCAGCTTGGCGAGGTCGTCGAGAATGCCGCGCCGCATCTGGCGGGAGATACCGGCGGGGTTCGACAGATACAGCACCGGGTCGCCGCTGCCGCGGAATTTCACCCCCTGATACTTCGACGGCAGAAAGCCGCTGCCCCAGTAGTAGTCGTAGAAAATCTGCCCGCAGCTTGCTTCCTTGTCGCGGGAGGTCATCACGACGAAGCCGGGGAGTTCCTGCGTGTCGCTGCCGAGGCCGTAGGTCAGCCAGGCCCCCATGCTGGGCCGGCCGGTGATTTCCGCCCCCGTGAGGAAGAACGTAATCGCCGGCGCGTGGTTGACCTGCTCGGTGTGCAGCGACTTGAGGAAGCAGAGCTTGTCGGCGATTTCGGCGGTGCGCGGCAGAAAATCGCTGACCCACGCGCCGCTCTTGCCGCGCTGCTGGAACTTCGTGATGTTCGCCAGCACCGGCCGGTCTTTCTGCCCACCGGTCATCGTGCTGAAGCGTTTGCCCTTCTGGACGGATTCGGGGATCTGTTTGCCGTGCCATTCGGTGAGCTTCGGCTTGTAGTCGAACAGTTCGACGTGGGCCGGTGCGCCGTTCTGGAACAAGTAGATGACGCGCTTCGCTTTCGGTGCGAAATGCGGGACGCCGGGCAAACCGCCGGTGCGTTTTCCGGAGGCGTGCAGGTCGTTCTGCAACAGCGACGCCAGCGCCGCGGTGCCGATGCCGACGGCGCTGCGGCCGAAGAAATGGCGGCGGGTGAGGTCGCGGTTGAATTGCTGTTGTCGATGCATAATCGTCTCAGAAAGAGAATCGCCTGACTTGGTCAGCAGTTTTCGGGTCCCGCTTTTCCAGAGCCTTCAGGTACTTCAACCCTTTCACCACGTGCTGCGGGAGTTTCGCATTCTTGTCTTTGGGCCGGTCTTTCGTGCTGGCAATCAGGTAACGAAGCATCGCCCGTCTGTCGGATGGCTGTTCGTTCGGCTCTTTGCCGTAGCTTGCCATCACACGATGCTGCACGCTCCAGTCTCTCATCACGGCGAGTCTCAAAATGGCCAGTTCAAACATGATGGGGCGATCGAGCAGGAGCTTCATCGACTTCTGCAGACGTTTCCGCTGAATGCGTTTCTGGCCGTGATCCCAGAGAAACCCCACTGCCCGGAACGCGGAATACAACTCACCGAATTTCAGTTTTCGATTGCGAATGACCTTTTCCTCGATCACCTCCAGCCCCTTTTCGCCGGTCAACCACAGGTAGGCGATGATCATCCCGCCGACGCCCAGACGGAAATGGTCGGGCACATCGAGAATCTTCTTTTCCAGTCGCTTCGCGTCGTCGGCGTTGCCGCAGAGGCCGAGCATTCGCGCGTAAGTGGACAACCTGATCTGGTTGGCGTTTTCTGCAAAAACCGCCTTCCGGAGCTTCGCGGCCGGGAGGAGCTGTGCCGACGTTACGACCGCCTCGTACGGGATGACAAGCTCAAACTCTTCAAACGCATCCTGTGCGATCCTGGCATCGGCATGCTCAAGAAACGTCAGAAAGAACTCGATACGTGTTCGGTCTGTTACAGCTTGCGACGGCGCCTGGGTCAGGTATTTCGACCGCGCCTCGTTGAACTTCCAGGGCGGGCCCCAACGCAACTCGCCTTGCACTTCACGCGCGGAGAGAATGAACTTCTGCCCCTTCTTTCCCGCAACACGCGAAGTGACAGCAATTTCGTCATTCGTCTTCAGGCGAAACTTCTTGTGCGACCGCGTGATGCGAAGGATTCGAAACGTCGTCAAATCGAGGTGCCGTTCATCCGTCGCCTCTTTCACCGCGGTCCATTCGGCGACAACCACGACGTCGCGCCCACTTTCAGGCACCGACCTGTAGGGAAAACCGCAACTCCCGTGTGCCGCAACACTGCTAATCAACGGGAGCACAATCGCGAGTGCGCCTGTGCCGACGGCGCTGCGGCCGAAAAAGTGGCGGCGGGTTAAGCCGCGTTGGTGAGTCAGAAGTTCGTTCATCATTTTCGTCCATCAACCCAAGCCGACGATTTGTCGTCGGCTTGGGTTTATTCCTTTGAAAGCACTTCATCGAGATTCAGAATCAACGTACACAGCGCCGTCATCGCGGCGTGATCGACGGCGTTCAGCGTCTCATCCCGCGGGAACTCGCCGACCTTCAACAATGCTGCGGCCTCTTTCGGTTGCGATCCGAAGATGCGTCGCAGAATCTCGAGCCGTTTCCGCAGAATCGCCAATTCCGCGGCCGACGGTTTCCGCGCCGTCGCCATGCGGAACGCCAGCGTAATGCGGTCGTCCGCCGACTTCGCCCGCCGCATCACCCGTTCGGCGAACACGCGGGCGGCTTCCACGTAGGTCGTGTCATTCAGCGTTGTCAGCGCGTGCAGCGGCGTGTTCGTTCGCGACGGCTTCACTTCGCACGTCTGCCGGGCCGCCGAGTCGAAGAACATCGTCGGGCCGACGATCCGCCGCCAGAAGACGTACAGGCTTCGTCGGTACAGCTTATCGCCGTGGTCCTGCACGTAGCGTTTCTTGCCGAACGTCGCTTCGGCCCAGATTCCCGGCGGCTGATAGGGTTTCACCGGCGGCCCCCCTAGTTTCGACACGCGCAACCCGCTGACGGCCAGCGCCTGGTCGCGGAGCATCCACGACGGCAGGCGGTAACGCGGGAAGCGCGAGAGGAGGCGGTTGTCGGAATCCTTCGATTGCGGATTGCGCCCCGTAGGACGGATTGCCAATCCGTCCGTCGCGGCGTGCGATTCGCCTACGGACGGATTGGCAATCCGTCCTACGGAAGATCGCTGCCGATACGTCGCGCTCGTCACGATCAGCCGGTGCATGTGCTTCACGTCCCAGCCGGAGCGGATGAATTCCGTGGCGAGCCAGTCGAGCAGTTCGGGGTGCGACGGCTTTTCCCCCTGGATGCCGAAATCCTCCGTCGTCTTCACGATCCCCGTGCCGAAGAACTGCTGCCAGATGCGGTTGACGGTGACGCGGGCCGTCAGCGGATGGGATGGACTGACGAGCCATTTCGCCAGCGCGAGCCGGTCGCCTTTCGCGGTCTTCGGCAGCGGCGGCAGCAACGACGGCGTGCCGGCGGTGACTTTCTCCGTCGGCTTGTTGTACGTGCCGCGGGTGAGGATGAACGTCTCGCGGGGTTTCTTGAGGTCGTCCATGACCATCACACGGACGGCCCGTTTGCCGGCGGCGTCGCGCTGCACGCGGACGGCCCGCAGTTGCCGCACGGCTTTCGCGAATTGCGGATGCGACGTCGCGAAATACGCCGAGATTGCCTGCAGTTCCTTCGCGTTGCGTTGCGCCGGTTTCTTCTTGAGCGCCGCTCGCAGGGTCTTCCATTGTTTCTGGTCTTTCGGTTCCTGCGGTGCCGCGGAATCGAGCGGCGGGGTCTGCCGTTTTTCGACGTCCGCGAGGTTCGTCGCGAGCCGTTGGATGCGCGCGTCGAGTTCCGCGATTTCCCGCCGCACGTCGAGCGGGGTGAACGTCACCGCCGGCGGCGCCGCCCCGCTGCGGCCGCGGCCGTCTTCCGACGTGTTGTTGAAGAACGCATAGAAGCCGTAATACTCCTTCTGCGAGATGGGGTCGAACTTGTGATCGTGGCAGCGGCAGCAGGTCATGGTGAGGCCCATCCAGACGGTGGCCGTCGTTTCCGTCCGGTCGAAGACGTTCTCGACGCGTGTTTCTTCCGCGATGCGGCCCCCTTCGCCGTTGATCATGTGGTTGCGGTTGAACCCCGTGGCGATGACTTGTTGCAGTGTGGCGTCCGGCAGCAGGTCGCCGGCGAGCATTTCGATCGTGAAGCGGTCGAACGGCTTGTTGTCGTTCAGCGCCTGCACCAGCCAGTCGCGCCACGGCCACATGGTGCGTTCGGGGTCGCCTTGAAAGCCGTTGCTGTCGGCGTAACGGGAAGCGTCGAGCCAGTCCCACGCCATCCGCTCTCCGTAAGCCGGCGACGCCAGCAACCGGTCGACGACGTTTTCGTAAGCGTTGGGCGACGTGTCGGCGAGAAATGCGTCGATCTCCGCGATCGTCGGCGGCAGCCCGGTCAGGTCGAGCGTTACGCGGCGGATGAGCGTCTCCCTCCGCGCCGCCGGCGACAGTTCCAGTCCCTCTTTCTCCAGCCGCGCGACGATGAACCCGTCAATCGCATTCCGCCCCCGCTCGCGGTTTCGCACGGACGAAAGTGGTACCGTCGGTCGCTTTGGCGCTTGAAACGCCCAGTGCGCTTCCCACTTCGCCCCCTGCTCGATCCAGCGTTTCAGCAGGTCGATCTGCTGTTCGTTCAATTGCAGCTTCTCAGTTTTCGGCGGCATCCGCACGTCGGCGTCTTTCGCGGTGATGCGGCGGACGAGTTCGCTCGCGTCCGGTTTGCCGGGGACGATAACCTTCTTCCCGTCGCGATCGGCGAACGCGCCGGCCTTCGTGTCGAGCCGCAGCTCGGCCTCGCGGGTCTTCGCGTCGGGACCGTGGCATTTGAAGCAGTGGTTGGAAAGAATCGGGCGGATGTCGCGCGTGAAGTCGACTGCCGTGCGATCGGCGGCCGCCGCGGGCAGTGCAAGACCGACGCACGCCGGGATGAGGAACCAGAATCGGGACGGTGAATTAAAACGCGGCATGGGGACGGGCGGGATTCCGGGAAGGAGGCGGGAAACGACGCGGGGTCGCCCTTCATTCTCGCCGAACCGCCGCCGGGGATCAACGTGGCGGATGCGGCCGGAGTGCGCAGTGTGTGCGTCTCGAAAGTCGGTGGGAAATCTGAGACAATCGACGGTACGGGTTGACATAAATGGAATTCGATTCGTTTTCCCAAGGAGGGAAGCCATGAAAGGACTGCTGCCGGACGTCCCGCT
>Ga0268386_10000086_pt1 | contig 49320 bp, 36 predicted proteins | sample RVTome_15_FD_200260 | JGI IMG/M metagenome (GOLD analysis project Ga0268386, IMG submission 200260) | Soil microbial communities from uranium-contaminated site in the Upper Colorado River Basin, Wyoming, United States - RVT150D86... ... | reverse complement strand
CCATGAGCACGGCACCCGTCGCGAAGTTTATCCCGCTGTTCGCCGACATTGAGACCGGCCCCATCCTCGAACTCGTCGGCTGGATCATCTACGCCGCGATGGCGGGGGCGGCGCTGTTCGGCGTGTTTCAGGTCGTGCTGATCTTCCGCCGCATCGCCCAGAAGCGGTTCGCCTCGGCGGCGGCTTCGGCGGAATTTCTCGCGGAATGCCGCGGGCTGCTCAAGCAGCGCAAGTTCGACGAGATCGCCGACCTGTGCGACTCGCCGCCGTACTGGGCCAAGGCCGTGCCGCAGTTGATTCTCGTCGCGCTGGCCAACCAGGACCGCAGCCCGACGAAATTGCGGAAGCTGCTGGGGGAGAAGTTCGAGCGAGACATTCTCGCCGACCTGGAATACGGCACGTCGTGGGTGGCGACGATCATCAAGAGCGCGCCGATGCTGGGGCTGCTGGGGACCGTGCTGGGGATGATCCAGGCGTTCGGCAAGATCGCCGCCGCCGGCGCAACCGGCACCGACCCCAAGGCGCTGGCCGACGACATCAGCTTCGCGCTGATCACGACGGCCCTGGGGCTGATGATCGCCATCCCGCTGGTGATGGCCGGCAACGTCATCCACGTGCGGATGGGCAAACTGCAGGACGCCGTCCAGCAGGACCTCGGCGAGTTCCTCGACGACCTGGCCGAGGCGACCGGGCCGCAGACCGGGAGGCCGGCAGCGTGAGCCGTGGCAGATCGACATTCGCAGACGACGACTGGGGCGGAGGGAAGCGGCGCGTCAACGACGCGGACCTCGACATCACCCCCATGATCGACGTGACGTTTCTGCTGCTGATCTTCTTCATGGTCGCCTCGACGATGCAGCCGCGGCCCGACCTGAACATGCCGGCGGCCCGCTCCGGCCAGGGGGCCGACCTGAAAAACGCGGTTGTGTTTTTCATCACCTCCGACGGGTCGCGGACGAGCCCGCCGGAGATCAAAGACGACAAGCAGCTCGCCTACACGATCGACCAGTTCGCCGCCCGCGTGCGGGCCGACGCGAAGGAAGGCAAAACCAGCCTGATCCTGCAGGTGGACGGCCGTGTCCCCGCCGGTTTCCGCGACGCGGCGCTGCGCGCGCTGAACGACATCCCCAACCTGCGATACCATGTGGGAGTGCGGGAGAAACGGGAGCCGTGAAGCAGTGTCCCGGACGCTGGCAGCGTCCGGGACACTGCTTCAATGGCAATTTCGGATTTCGTGCTTTGGATTTGATTCGGATTTCGGATTTCGAATTTCGAGCTTGATCGATGCCCATCCGTCTTCAATGTCCCGGTTGCAACGCCGGACTGAGCGTCGCCAGCCGTAAGGCGGGGCAGTCGATTCGCTGTCCCGGCTGCGGGGCGGAGGTCGCCGTCCCGCTGCCGGTCGCCGAGCAGGTTCCGGAGGGCGCGGCGGCGGAGCGGCGGTGGGACGACGAGCCGGCGGACGAAGACGCCGAACTCACGATCCGCAAGCCGGAAACCGAGTTCGAGGAGATGGACCTCACGCCGATGGTCGACGTGACGTTCCTGCTGCTGATATTCTTCATGATCACGGCTTCGTTCACGATCCAGAAGGTGATGAACTACCCCCCGCCCGAACCGGAGCAGGAGGGGGTCTCGCAGGTGATGCAGAAGCTGGAAGACGTCGAGAAGGACTCGATCGTGATCGAGGTCGACGAGAACGACCAGCTCACCGTCGAGAACCAGCCGGTCTCCGACCGCTCGCAACTCGAAGGGGTCATCGGCCGGTTCATGGGGGAGAAGAAGACCAACGAACTGCTGCTGAAGTCCCACTACTACTCGAGCCACGAAATGACGGTGGCCATCAAAGACGCAGCGGCGGCGGCGGGCATCCAGAAATTCCGCTCCGGCATCCTGCCCGGAACGGGACCGAAGAATTGACGACGGAACCGTACATCCCGTCATCAGCCGGCGGGCGCTAGCCCCCGGTTGGTATGTGACTCGCCCAAACCGGGGGCTAGTGCCCGCCGGCTGATGAAAGGTCAAATCATCCGACAACGACACGGCATCCTCAATGGCGAAGTTTGAAATCCGCTACTTCACGGGCGACGTGGAGCAGCGGGAGATCAACAAGACCCAGCCGGTCTCGATCGGCCGCCAGACGTCCAACGACGTCTGCGTCGACGAAGACGACGTCGGCCCGCTGCACTGCCGCATCGCCTGGAACAGGTCCGGCTACGAAGTCGTCGCCGCCCAGCCGGCCGGCGTGGTGGTCAACGGCACGGCGGTGCAGCACGCGGTGCTGGCCGACGGGGACGTGATTCGCGTCGGCACGCTCGACATCGCGCTGTTGCTGGACGGAAAGGACGAAGCGCAGCCGGCCCGCGTTCCGGGCGCGAAGCCGCTGCCCGACGACCTGTTCGAAGACGACGAGCCGGCCGAAGCGCTGCCGGTAGCGGCAATCGCGGCGTCCCGTTCGCAGCCTGAAAAACGCGCGTCGCGCCGCGAGCGGAGGCAACCGGCGGCCGCGCGGCCGGATTCCGACGATGCCGTTCCCGCGGCGCGGGCCGTGCCCGATTCCGACGACGACGAAGACCCGTTCGCACGGGAGGGCGAGAGAACCGACGGTTCCCGGGCCGAGAGCGAGACGGCGTCGCTGGCCGCCCGCCTCCGCCGGCGGCTGCACGCCAGCGCGGTGCGGCCGGGGGAGCAGCCGATCCTCAAATCGAAATTCCTCATTGGCCTGCTGGTCGGCATGGCGGTGCTGGCGCTGACGGCCGGCGTATTCTGGGTCTGGACGAAGCTCAACGCCGCGGAAAAGGATTTTGTTCGCGCCGAAGGTCTGCACAAAGAGCAGAAATACAAGCAGGCGATCGACGTCTACACGGAATTCCTCAACAAATACTCGCGGAACCGGTACACCGATGACGTGTTCTTCGGACGGGCGAAGGCCCGCGTCGAGCAGCACATTACCGGCTCGGCGCCGAACTGGCAGCTCGGGCTCGACGCCGCTAAAGGATTCCGCAAAGAAAACCGCAACCGCGAGGGGTACGCCGAGCAGGAGGCGACGCTCAACGGCTATGCCGTCAAAATCGCGCTGGGGGCCTGCCAGTCGGCGGAACGGCTTCGCGACCGCAAGTATCTGCCGATCGCCGAAGAGGCCCGCAATTTCGTGCGGCAGCTTTCCGCCACCGACGAATTCGAGGCCGAGTTCAAGAAGGCATTTCGCCGGGCCGAAGACGCCGTCGTGCGGCAGGAGCACTTCAAGAAAGCCGAAGCGGGCATCAAAGCGGCGCTGGCCGGCTCGGACATTCCCACCGCGCTGCAGCACCGGCTCGATTTTCTGCAGTTCCTGCAGAAGTACGATCCGCCGACGCTGCTCCGCGATGAAGAGCGGGTGCTGTCGCGGCTGCTGAAACAGACGATGGAGACGGAGCGTTCGCTGATCAAGTTCGCGGAACTGAACCGCCCGGCGGAAGCGAACGACCGCCCGGAACGCAGCCGGCCGGCCCGTTCGCTGGCGTTGCATTCCCGCCCCCGCGACGGCCTGACCTCGGACCGCTCGCAGGTGGTGATCGGCCTGGCGAAGGGATGCTGCTACGGAATCGACGCGGTCACCGGCGAACCGCTGTGGCGGCGGGCGGTCGGACTGGGGCGGCCGTTCTTCCCCGTCTCGGTCGACGTCCGCGCCCCGTCGCTGCTGATGTTCGACACCCATTTTGCCGAACTGCTGCTCGTCGAACGGCTGACGGGAAAGCTCGTCTGGCGGCAGCCGCTGCGCGACGCACGCGATCAGCCGGAAGAGATTGCCGGCCCGCCGCTGGTCCACGCCGGGCAGATTTACCTCCCCACGCTGCGGAACAACCTGTACCAGCTCGACCTCGATTCGGGGCGGATCAAGTCGCGGCTGACGTTTTCGCAACCGGTGCTCGCCCCGCCGGTCGTCGCACCCGACGACGCGCGGCTGGTACTCGCGGGCGACAAAGCCCTCGTCTACACGATCCAGATGAATCCCAGGCTGGCATGCCTGGCCGTCGATTACGTCGGGCATCGCGGCGGGTCGGTCCGCGCGCCGCTGATGCGAATCGGCCGGCTCGTGCTGATGTGCGAAAACGACCGCGTCAACAGTTGCCGGCTCCGCGTGCTCAACACGTCGGGCAACGGCACCTGGCTGGAAGAGCTGACCTTCAGCGAGCCGGGCAAGCAGATTCGCGTGCAGGGGCAGGTGTTCGAGCAGCCGCAGCCGGCCGTCAAGGACCAGCCGGTCATCCGCCAGAACAAGCTGTTCGTCAGCTCCAGCGGCGAGCGGGTCACGGTGTTCACCGTCTCCGACGACACGGCGCGGCCTCAGGCGGAGCGAAACCAGTTTCAGTTCCTCAAGCCGCTGGCGCATTTCGAAGACAAGAGCACGCATTCCGGGCCGGTGTATCTCGTCGCCGGGCCGAACGACCTGGTGTGGATGGCCAGCACGCGACTGCGGAAATTCCAGTTGAAGACGAAAGTCATCGTCCGCGAGGACGAAGAGACGGCGTTCGGCCGCGCCACGCAGCCGCCGCAGGAAATCGGCCGGAACATCTACCTCGGCCGGCAGACCGACTATTCCACCGCCGTCTACTTGACGCAGCACGACCGCGTCGCGATGGACGCCGGCCGCTGGCGGGTGATTCTCGGGTCGTCGATCATCGCCTGGACCGCCTCGCCCACGTCGAACGTCGTCGCCTGCATGAACGAAGAGGGGGACGTCTTCCGCCTTACGCCCGACGACCTCGCCGCGGGGGGCTTCAGCACCGAAGCACCCATTCGCATGCGGCGGCCGAAGGGGCTGCGGGAACCGATCCGGGCGACGACGCTTCCCGACGGCCGGTTCGTCGCGGTTGCGAACGGCACGGAAGAATCGGTCGTCTGGATTCTGAACGCGATTCAGCGCGAGGACCGCAATTTCCGCCCGACGCGGCCGGTCGAAGCGACGCCGCTGCCGCTGGGGGACGGGCTGGTTCTGCCGGTCGCCGGCCGGCTGACGTATGTCAGCCTCTCCGGCGGATTCGGCTACGAAGATTTCGAAGCCCCGTTTGTGAAAGGACAGGACCCGCCGCGGTGGACGCATCTGGCGGCCCTGAGCAAGACCGAATTCGTGGCCCTGGATTCGAAGGGGCGGCTGCGGCGGATGCAGCTTCGCGCCGCCGGGGGACGGCGGCATCTGGGCATGGCGGTCGAACGCCTGCTTCCCAACCCGCCGGGTCACGGGTTTGCCGTGCATGGCGGGCGGATCATCCTCGCCGACAACGCGGGCAACATCGAAATCCTCAATCCCGCCACGCTGCAGCCGGCCGCGACGCTGAAAACCGGCGGCTCCGTCAGCAATTCCCCCTGGGTGCTGGGGGACCGGCTGTTCGTGGAAACGGGCTTCAAGAAGCTGCTCTGTTTCCAGGTCGCCGGCGGATTGCAGAAGGCGTGGGAGCTGGCGCTGACGGGCGAATCCGGTCTCGCCGGCCCCCCCGCGCTGATCGGCAAGTCCCTGGTCGTCGCCGAACGTGACGGGACGGTGCAGTTCGTCAACCCCGCCGACGGCAAGGCAACCGCCACGCAACGGCTGTCGCAGCCGATCAGCGGCACGCCGAAACTGTTCGGCACGACGCTGCTGGTCCCGACGATCGACGGGAGCGTGTATTCGTTCAAAGCGGGAGGTTGAAAGACCGTAGTGCGAAATTGATTTCGCACGAAACGTGGCTCGTGCGAAATGAATTTCGCACTACGACACATGCGGGAATCGAGAACATGTATATCACACGGCCACGGCGCCGTTCATCATTCCTCAACGCCGGCGTATTGCTCGCGGCGGCGTTGGCGACGGGATGGCTGTGCGCACTTCCCGCCGGCCCGTCGCGCGCCTTGGGGCAGCCGCCGAAACAGAAACAGCCGCCGGCTAAGAAGAAGAAAAAACAACCCGCCGGAAAAGCCGGCAAGAAGAAGGCCGCCGAAGAGGAGGTCCGCTATCCGAAGCTCAGCGAGATGCTCGAAAAGCTGCCGACGGTGGAGCAGTTGCTCAAAGGAGACCCCGTCGACTGGGTCGTGCTGGCGAAGAACAGCGACGTGCTGGTGACGCTGCCGGTGACGCCTCGCCCGAAGACGCTCGAAAAGATCGAGCAGCGGGTCGAGGATTCCAAAAAGTGGCCCCGCCCGGCGACAAAGGAAGAACAAGAGGCGCAGGAAGAGCGCCGCCGCAAGCTGCGGTTCCTGTACGTCACGCTCAAAGACGCCGGCGACGGGAATCCCGAGCGGCGGGTCCACTACCGCGACATCGGGCAAATCATCCACCACGAAGACCAACTCCTGCTGCGGATCGGCAAACTGCAGGACGAAGGCAACCTCGCGCTGGCCTTCGAGCTGCTGTTCAATCTGAAACGCGAGAAACCGGGCTGGCCCGGCATCGACGATTACGAAAAGCGGCAACTCCTCACCGAGGCCCGCAAGCTCGTCAAGGAAAACCAGTGGACTACGGCCCTCGTCCGCCTCGAGGAACTGTTCGACCGCGACCCGAACTTCGAGGGAACGTCGGAGCTGCTCGGAACGGTCGTCGACCGGTTGACGCAAGACGCCCTCAAGGCCGACGGCTACCGCAAGGCGCGGCATTATCTCGGCCGGCTCGAACGCCGCATCCCCACGCACGCCGTCTTCACGAAATGGCGCGACGACTTGCAGCAGCGGGCGGCCGCGTTGCTCGCGAAGGCTAACGCGGCGGCGCGGGCGAGCCGGCACGACGAGTCCGAGCGGCTCGTCCGCCGGGCCGTCGACATCTGGCCCGACACCCCCGACCTGCAGGGGGCCTTCGACGCGATGACCCGACGCTTCCAAAGATTGCGGATCGGCGTGCGGCGTCTGGCCGGCGAGACCACGCCCTACTTTCTGCCGACGCCGGCCGACGAACGCGTGCGGTTCCTCACGCAGACGCCGCTGTTCGAAGCCGAGGCGGTGGCGGACGAAGTCGTGCATTACCAGACGCGGTATTTCAGCGAGTGGCTGCCGACCGACCTGGGGCGGCTGACGATCTTTCAACTGGAAACCAACCGGCCGTACTGGCTGCCGCAGCCGGTCGTCTCCGCCGCCGACGTGGCCCGCAACCTGCGGTACCGACTCGACCCGAGCAGCCCCGAATACGACGAGCGGCTGACGACGTACATCCACTCGGTGCGGGTCGACTCGCCGACGAAGCTGCAGATTCGCTTCTCGCGCGTTCCGCCGCGGTTCGAGTCGATTCTGCGGTTCCCGCTGCGGAATACGGACGAATGGCGTTCGGGCAAGACACCCGGTGTTTCCAAAACACCGGGTGTCTCCCGAACACCGGGTGTCTCCCGCGTGCCGTCGCTGCTCTCGCCGCGGTTCGCGCCGCACGAGTCGGCCTCGAAAACCGCCGGCCGCCGCTTGTACCGCCGCGCGCGGCCGGAACCAGACGGCGTCCCCGACAATCAGTACCACGTGGCGGAGATCGAGGAACGCCGGTTCTCGTCCGACGCCCCGGCGATTCAGGCGCTGAAGCGGGGGGAAATCGACCTGCTGGCCCACGTGCATCCCTTCGACAAGCCGCGGCTCGAGGCGGACCGCCGGCTCACCGTGAAGGAATACGCATTGCCGGTGACGCACGTGTTGCAGTTCAACCCCGAGTCGCCGGCGACGGGCAACCGGGAGTTCCGCCGGGCGCTGCTGTTCGCGCTCGACCGTCCGGGGATGCTGAACTACCTCATTCTGCGGACGCAGGACGGCGGGGACGCGAATTTCGGCCGCGTCGTCTCGGCCCCGTTTGCGTCCCGCAGCTACGCCTACGACCCCACCGTCGAGCGGAAGCAGCACGACATCACGCTGGCCATGGCGCTGGCCATCGCCGTCCGCAGGCAGTACGAGCGGGCGCACGAGGCGGCGGTCGGCGTGGGAGCCGCGGCGATCGTCGTCGGCCGCGGGGCGAAGCGCGGCTGGATCCCCCGCTTGAAGATGCTCGTCGCCCCCGGTGACGGCCCGCGAAGAGTCGCCGGGGAATGCGTCAAGCAGTGGGGGCGGATCGGCATCAAGGTTGACATCGTCACCGCCCGGCCTCGTTCCCAAGCTGGAGCTTGGGAACGAGGCCGGCAACCCGAGTGGGACATCGTCTACCGCACCGTGAAGATGGTCGATCCCGTCGTCGAGTTGTGGCCGTTCCTCACGCTCGGCGCCCGCGCCCGCGTCGCCGACCTGAAGCAGGTCCCCGACTGGCTGCGGCAGGAGCTGATCCGCATCGACCTGGCCCGCGACTGGACGACGGCCGTTTCCCGCATCCGTTCGCTGCACCGGCGGCTGGCCGAAAACACGCAGTTGATCCCGCTGTTCGAGGTCGACGACTTCATGGCCTACCGCCGGGAAGTCCACACGTTTCGCAGCGACCACGTGCAGCCGGTGACCACGTACCACGACGTCGAACGCTGGAGCGTGCGGCGAAGTTATCCCCTGAATTTCCCGTGAATGTCGCCTTTCGCACAGAGGGCGGACGTTCGGGGTCGGGTGTGGAAAATTCAAAAATGCGGCCGTAACGCGAAATCTGGCCACAAATCGATCTCACCGCATTTTTGAATTTTCCACACCCGACCCCTTGCCATGATGACAGTCATGACCGAGTTTGTCCTTAAACAGCAGCAGCGCAAACAGCGAATCCGACGACGGTTCATCGCCGTCGGCGTGCTGTTGTGCGCAGCTGCCGCGACGGTCTGGGCGTTCGCGGCGGAGGCGGAACGCAATCCGGACGACGCGAAGAAACCCGACAAACCTCCGGTCGCTGACGCTCCCGGCTCGCCGGCGCCGCTGGAGCAGCGGCCGTATCGCGTGCGGATTTCGGTCGCGTTTTCCGGCTCGACGGCGCTGCTGCCCCCGTTTCGCCGGCAGATCGTGGATTCGCTCCGCGCGGCGGTTGAACGGGGTTACGGGCGGATGTTTCGCGCGGACTTCGAAACCAACGGCTGGATTTCCCCTCCCTCGAAGCTCGGACTGCAACGCATCGAACCGCCGCACATGCTGGAACGCTTTCGCGGCGCTTTCGACGTGAACGTCGACGGCTACGACAAGGTCTTCCTGCTGACGGTCGAGGCCGACGGCCCGCGGTTTGAGATCTGCGGCCGCGAATGGGACGCCCGCTCGCAGCGGCTGACTTCCGTGGAAACCGTCGACACCTACCAGCCCCGCGAGGTCGCAACTCAGGCGTTTTCGCTGCTGCCGCGGCTGTTCCGCCCGGTGCTGCAAGTCGAAAGCATCAAGCCGCGAAACGTCGAGATGCGGCTGCAAGGGGCGATCTTCCCGCCGGTCGACCCCGCGCTGGGGCAGCTTCGCGAGACCGACGTGGTGATTCCGTATTTCCGCTACGCCGACAAGAACAACGTCGTGCGGCGGATTCAGTTCCTGCCGTGGACCTACGTCGCGATCGATTCGGCCAGCGGGGCGTATTCCGTCGGGTCGGTGATCTCGCCGTACTTCGCCAATCCGCTGGGAAGCGGCCGCCGGCGGAACGTGCAGGTCCTCGCGACGCGGGTGCGGCCTCTGGCGGCGTCGTCGCGGCTGAAGATGGTCTACCAGACCGACGAGTCGATCCCGCTGATCGGCTACAACGTGCAACTCGTTCCGAAACGCCACTATCGCGACGAGCCGCGCAAACCCCCCGTCACGCAGTTTTCCGGCCGCGACGGCTATGTGCACATCCCCGTCGACCCCGACGAACCGGTGGTCTGGGTCTACGTCTACAGCGGCAGCGCGCTGCTGGCCCGCGTGCCCTACGTGCCGGGCATCTCTACCGACGAGACGATCCCGCTGCCGGATGATTCCATCCGGCTGGCGGTGGAAGGGGAAGTCGACCTGCTGCGGGGGAACCTGATCGACACCGTCGCCCGGCGGGCCACGCTGATGGCGCTGGCGAGGATGGCCGACGATAACGCAAAGCTGAAACCCGCGCAACGGCGGACGATCATCGACGAGAAGTTCCGCGAACTGTACCGCCTGCCGGGCCGCGAGGATTTCCAGACCCGGCTGGCCACGATTCGCGAGCCGGCCCTGCTGCAGGCGCGGGGGCTGAAGAACAAGTTCGCGGAGCGGCGGATTCAGAAACTCTGTGACGACACGGCCAAGCTCATCGACCATTACCTCGACCTGGAGCCGGTCCGCAAATTCCGCGGCGAACTGCAATACGGGAAGCTGTGAACCGGCAGGGAGGCAGAACACGTAGTGCGAAATTCATTTCGCACAGTCCACATTTCGCCCGCTCCACGATTCGTGCGAAATGAATTTCGCACTACGTTCTTGTGTAGCCCGAACGGGATCGTGCCGTTATCATGGGCAACCGGTGAGGCTCCTTCCGCGATTCGACCGCCGTTCAACCGCTTACACATTTCCCTTCCTTCACACACGCCTGTTCGAAAGGGGACCGACATGACCCAGCTCAACCGACGCCGATTTCTGAAGACGTCTGCCGCGTTTGCCGCCGGCACGTTCGCCATCAGCGGGACGAAGTCGTCCGGGGCCATTCTGGGGGCGAATGAACGCATCCGCGTCGCCGTCGCCGGGCTGAACGGCCGCGGCAAGTCGCACATGGAGGGGTTCGGCAAGCTGGACGGCGTCGAAGTCGCCTACGTCGTCGATCCCGACAAGCGGACGTGGGGTTCGGCCATCAAGCGCGTCAGCAAGCACGGCAAGGCCCCCAAGGCGGTGCAGAACATCAAGAAAGCCCTCGCCGACAAGTCGATCGACGCGATTTCGATCGCCACGCCCAACCACTGGCACTCGCTGATGGCCATCTGGGCCTGCCAGGCCGGCAAGGATGTGTACGTCGAAAAGCCCCTCAGCCATAACGTGCACGAAGGCCGCGTGCTCGTGGAAGCCGCCGCGAAGAACAAGCGGATCGTGCAGCACGGCACCCAGAGCCGCAGCAGCCAGCGGTGGGCCCAGATCGCCGACGTGATCAAGGCCGGCACCTACGGCAAGCTGAAAGTCGCCCGCGGGCTGTGCTACAAGAAGCGGAACAGCATCAAATTCCAGAAGCCGACCACGCCTCCCAGCGAACTCGATTTCAACCTCTGGCTCGGCCCGGCGCAGGAGCAGCCGTACCACGAAAACCTGGTGCATTACAACTGGCACTGGTTCTGGGACTTCGGCAACGGCGACCTCGGCAACCAGGGCGTGCACCAGATGGATATCGCCCGCTGGGGCATCCCCGGCGCGACCCTGCCGAAGAGCGTCGTCAGCGTTGGCGGCCGCTTCGGCTACAAGGACCAGGGGCAGACCGCCAACACGCAGATCTGCGTGTACGATTACGGCGACACGCAGCTCATCTTCGAAGTCCGCGGGCTGATGCCGCGGAACAACATCACCGACCTGTTCCACTTCGAAGACGGCACGATTCGCGCCGACGGCAAGTTCTACAGGAAGAACGCCGGCGAGGGGGAGCCGATCCCGCGAACGAAATCCACGCGCGGTCCCGGCGGCAGTAACCACTTCGCGAACTTCATCGCCGCCGTCCGCAGCCGCAAGGAGTCGGACCTCAACGCCCCGGTGCTCGACGGTCACTATTCCAGCGCGTTGTGCCATCTGGGGAACGTTTCCTACCAGCTCGGCACCGAGACGTCGTTCGACCAGAAGACGAAGGTCTTCGCGGGCAACGCGGCGGCCAGCGAGACCTACGCCCAGATGCAGGAGCACCTGAAGGACCGCCGCGTGGAACTCTCCGAGACGAAGTGCCGCGTCGGCCGCGTGCTCGCCTTCGACGCGAAGACCGAGCGGTTCACCGACGACAAGCAAGCCAATGCGCTGCTGACGCGGAAATACCGCAGCGCGTTCGCGGTGCCGGAGAAGATCGGCTGAACCGACCGACGCGACAACGAGTTGATGTTTCATTGACGTTTAGCCGCGACTCGGAGGCTTTGCGGAGAGGAGCGCTCGTCTCCGCGGACACCGAGTCGCGGCTGTACGATTGCATTCCGTGAAAACGCTGCAACCCCGCGCGACGCTGCTCGCCGAATTCGATCGCTTCATCCGCCGCGACCCGGCCGGCCGGGGATTGATTGCCGCCGAGCCGCGGTTTGGACCGCTCTGTCCCGGCCATCTCGCGAAAGCCGCCGAGAGCCTCGCGGAAACGGCGACCGGCGTCGTGCTCGTGACCGGGTTCTACGTGCCGCACGCCGAGCTTCCCGCCGCCGAAACCGACGGCCCGCTGGGAACGGCGCTGCTGGCCGCGGCGCTCGACGGGATGGGCATTCCGTCGCTGATCGTCACCGACGCCTGGTGCGCCGCCGCGGTGCGGGCGGCGGCGGAGGCGATCGGGTTTCCCGCCGATCGCGCCGGCGTGTTGTCGGACGACCCGTGCGCTGAGCTGCGGGAATTCGCGACCGAGCGGGGTGCGATGGAAGTTTCGCATCTCATCGCCGTCGAGCGTGTGGGACCGGCTCACTCGTTGGCGTCGATCAGCGAGCAAAGGGAACAAAGGGAACAAAGGGAACAAAGGGAACAAAGGGAACAAAGGGAACAAAGGGAACAAAGGGGACGCAGCTCTTTTTATAGGGGCGAAGCGCAAGAAAAAGAGCAAGAAAAAGAGTTGCGTCCCCTTTTTGCCGACGAGCAAAGGGAACAAAGGGGACGCAGCTCTTTTTATAGGGGCGAAGCGCAAGAAAAAGAGCAAGAAAAAGAGTTGCGTCCCCTTTTTGCCGACCAAGAAAAAGAGCAAGAAAAAGAGTTGCGTCCCCTTTTTGCCGACCTTTTTGCCGACGAATCGGTCGAGCGCTTTCGCGCCGCGGTGCTGGAAACGGCGTGGAACCGCTGCCACAACATGCGGGGGGACGCGATTGATGCCCACACCGCTCCGCTGCATCGCCTGTTTGAGGAGTTTCCCCACCGCGTGAGCATCGGCATCGGCGACGGGGGAAATGAAATCGGCATGGGGAGCATCCCGTGGGACGACCTTCGCCGCCGACTGCCCGGCGAACACGCCTCGCGCATTCCCTGTCGCGTGCCGACCGACTGCACGCTGCTCGCCGGCGTCAGCAACTGGGGCGCCCAGGCGCTGGCGGCGGCGGTCGCGCTCTTGCGAGACCGCGTCGACGTGCTGCGGCCGTGGGACTGCCGGCAGCAGGAAGCCATGCTCAACCACGTGCTGCACAACGGCCCCGCCGTCGACGGCCTCACCGGGCGACAGGAACCGACGGTCGACGGGCTGCCATTCGTGACCTACATCCAGCCCTGGGCCGGAATCCGACGCCTGCTGCGGCTGCCGGAATGACGGCGCTGGTGTACCGCCTTCAGGCGGCCCCGTTGTGCGCGCTATGATCGTAGAACGCACAAATGGGCCGCCTGAAGGCGGTACACCAACGTCGGGGGATTCATCCATCAGTCACTCCCCGGCGTAGCAAAACCGCTCGGGATGACTAGAATGGCCGCAGAGGGCACACCGCATCCGCAGATTCACACAGGAGACGAGAACCCATGGCCTACACACTCCCGGAACTGCCGTACGCCTACAACGCGCTGGAACCGCACATCGACGCGCGGACGATGGAAATCCACCACACGAAACACCACAACGCGTACATCACCAACGTCAACGGCGCGATCGCGGGGACGGACCTGGAGCAGAAGACCGTCGAGGACCTGATCGCGAATCTGTCCGCCGTTCCAGAAGACAAACGCGGTGCCGTTCGCAACAACGGCGGCGGCCATGCCAACCACTCGCTGTTCTGGACGGTCATGGGGCCCGGCAAGGGGGCCGGTCCGTCGGGCGATCTCGCGGCGGCGATCAACGCCACCTTCGGCAGCTTCGACAACTTCAAGGCCGAGTTCAGCAAGGCCGGCGCGACCCGCTTCGGCAGCGGCTGGGCGTGGCTGGTCGTCGACGGCGGGGCGCTGAAAGTCGGCTCCACCGCGAACCAGGACAGCCCGCTGATGGGCCAGCAGATCGCCGGCATCGGCGGCAAGCCGATCCTCGGCCTCGACGTCTGGGAGCACGCCTACTACTTGAACTACCAGAACCGCCGGCCGGATTACATCGCTGCGTTCTGGAACGTCGTCAACTGGGACGAGGTCGCCAGACGCTTCGCCGCCGGGAAGTAAGCGATCCGTAGAGTGGACTTTAGTCCACGTTAGCGTCAGATGCTTTCGTGCGCGCGTATTCCACTCGCGTGGACTAAAGTCCACGCTACGAATCCAGCAGCCCGAACTGCCGCAGCAGGGCGGCGGGGTCGGGTTCGCGGCTGCGGAAGTCTTTGAAGACGTCCATCGGGTGCCGCCCGCCGCCGGCCGACAGGACCGTGTCGCGGAAGCGGCGGCCGGTTTCCCGAATGGCCGCCTCATCGTCCAGCCCGGCTTCTTCGAACGCGGCGAACGCATCGGCACTGAGGACCTCCGCCCACTTGTAGCTGTAATACCCGGCCGAATACCCGCCGGCGAAAATGTGCGTGAAGCCGCACAGGAACCGGTTTTCGGAGAGCATCGGCAACAGCGACGTCTTTGCCCAGATGCGTTGCTGCACGTCGAAGGGCGTTTCGTCGCCGTGTGGGTCGAACGTCGTGTGCAGTTCGATGTCGGTCATCCCGAGTTGCAACTGCCGCAGCAATCCCGTGCCGGCCCGGAACGTCCGCGCGGCTTTGATCTTCTCGAACAGCTCGCCCGGCAGCGGCTCGCCGGTTTCGTAGTGGGCCGTCATCCCCAGCAGCGTCGGGCGGTGGTAGCACCAGTTTTCCATGAACTGGCTGGGGAGCTCGACGGCGTCCCATTCGATGCCGTTGATTCCCGCGGCGTCGGCGTCGTCCACCGTCGTCAGCATGTGCTGCAGGCCGTGGCCGAACTCGTGGAACAGCGTTTCGACCTCGCGAAACGTCATCAGCGACGGGTTCTTCCCGACCGGCGGCGTCGAGTTGCAGACGAGGTGCGCGACCGGGAGTTGCAGTCCTTCGTCGGATCGTCGCCGGACCAGGCAGTCGTTCATCCACGCTCCGCCCCGTTTATTTTCCGGCCGCGAGTAGGGGTCGAGATAGAACGATGCGAGCTGCACACCCGATTCCGCGTCGAAGACCTTGAAGAACCGCACGTCGGGATGCCACACCGGCGCTTCCCCGTCGGCCGGTTCGACCGAGATGCCGAACACCCGCTCGGCGACGCCGAACAGCCCGTGCAGCACGCGTTCCAGCGGGAAGTAGGGCCGGAGCTGCTCGTCGGTGAATTCGAAGCGCTGCTCCCGCAGCCGTTCCGCCCAGAAGCCGACGTCCCAGTGCAGCAGCTCGTCGGTGAAGCCGGCCTGGGCGGCGAATTCCGTCAGCTCGCACATGTCCCGTTCCGCCGACGCCCACGCCGCGGTCCGCAGCGTTTCGAACATCTCTTCGACGGCGGCGACCGAGGGGGCCATCTTCTCGGCGAGGCTGACGTCGGCGTGGTGCGCGTAGCCGAGCAGCTTCGCCCGTTCGAGCCGCAATTGCAGGATTCGCCGGATGATCTCGGAATTGTCGTGCGGCCCGCGCGACGCGCGGGTGACGTAGGCTCGCAGCATCCGCTCCCGCAGCGCGCGGTTGCGGCAGTGCTCCATGAAGGGCACGAAGCTGGGCGTCTCCAGCGTGAACCGCCACGGGCCGGCGTCCGGCGTTGATTCCGGCGCGTCCGCGGGAATTCCACGGACTTTCCCGCGTCCCTCGTTGTACGACTGCGACGCGAGCTGCCGCAGGCTCGGCGGCAGCCCCTCGGAGTCGGCGGGATCGGTGACGACCAGCGAGAACGCCCTCGTCGCGTCGAGCACGCGGTTGGAGAAGTCGGTGCTGAGTTTCGAGAGTTCCTGCGCGATCTCGTTGAACCGCGTGCGTCGCTCGCCGCTCAGCCCGATGCCGGCGAGTTCTGCGGACAGCAGCTTCTGCTCGACGATGCGTTTGCGCGCTTCCGGCAGCGCTTCCCATTCCGGGCCTTCCCGCAGCGATTTGACGGCCCGGTACAGCACTTCGCTCTGCTTCACGCGCAGGCCGACGTCGACGATTCGCGGCAGCGCGGCTTCATACGCCTTCCGCAGCGCCGGCGAGTTCTTCACGCTGAACAGGTGCGAAACCGGCCCCCACCCGCGTTCGAACGGGCGGCCGATGTCGTCCAGTTCCTCGATGGTGTTCTCAAACGTCGGCGTCTCCCCCTCCTGCAGCCGCGCCTCCAGCGACGCAATCCAGCGTTCCGCCTCACTGAGGATCGCCGTCACCGCCGGCTCGACGTGGGCGGGTTCGATGCGGTCGAAGGGGGGGAGGCCGGTGGTGGCGAGGAGGGGGTTGTCGGTCGTCGGGTGGAAAGCATCCGTCATCGTGGTGCACGGGTCCTGTTCATGGTAGAGAAACAGTGAGATGGCGATCCATCGCAATCACATTATCCGACGCGCGTCCTTCCGTGCCAACTGCGGTGGCATTGATCGACATTCCCGCCTCGGTTTCAATGGGCAGACAGGTTTGTTCCTTCGCGCTTGGGGGATGCGAAATGAAGTCGAACATCGTGCCGAGATTCAGAACCGGATGCCTCGCGGTCTTACTCGTGATGGCGGTCGCATCGAAATCCAGTCTCGCCGGCAAGTTCACTGCCGAAGTTCTCGACGCCGACACCGGCAAACCGCTCCCCGCGCGAGTCTACGTCCGTTCGGACAAGGGCACATGGCATTTCGTCCGCTCGACCGCGAAGAACGGCTCCGCCGTCGAATACCGCGTTCGCCGCGGGCCGGAGAGTTTCGAAATGCACACCACCGTTTCGGCCCATCGTTTCACGGCTGATCTGCCCAAGGGGACGTATACCGTCACCGTCGAGCGCGGCAAGGAGTATCTGCCGGTCACGTCGAAGGTCGTCGTCGGCGACGGGCCGACGTTCCTGCAGGTGAAACTTCGCCGCTGGATCGACATGGCCAAACGCGGTTGGTATTCCGGCGACACGCACGTGCATCGCGGCGTGGGCGAGCTGCCCAACGTGATGCTCGCCGAAGACCTCAACGTCGCGTTGCCGCTGACGCACTGGGTGACGAAGTCGCACACGCCGCCGACGAAGGGAGACAAGAACACCGACGTCGGCAAAGACCCCAAGCCGGTGTACGTCGACAAGACGCACGTCATCTACCCGCTGAACACGGAATACGAAATCTTCACCGTCAACGGCAAGCGGCACACGCTGGGGGCGGTGTTCGTGCTGAACCACAAGAAGCCGCTGCCGATGGGGACGCCGCCGGTGGGGCCGATCGCCAAGGCCGCCCGCGAGCAGGAGGCGCTGCTGGACCTCGACAAGCATTCGTGGCCGTGGTCGCTGATGCTCGTGCCGGTGATGAACGTCGACCTGTTCGAGCTTTCCAACAACCACGTCTGGCGGACGGAGTTCTTCTTCAAACGCTGGACGATCGAGATGAAACCGGAGTTCATGACGGTCCAGACCGACAAGGCCGGCATGACCGAACGCGGCTGGGTCGACTTCGGCTTCGGCACGTATTACGCGCTGCTCAACTGCGGCTTCCGCCTGCGACCGACGGCCGGGACCGCGTCCGGTGTGCACCCGGTGCCGCTGGGCTTCGGCCGCGTGTACGTCCACCTGCCGGACGGCTTCCGCTACGAGAAATGGATGCAGGGTCTCGACGCCGGCCGCAGCTTCGTGACCACCGGGCCGATGCTGTTCGCCACGTTCAACGGCCAACCGCCGGGGCACACGTTCAAAGGGCTGAAAAGCGACAAGAACGACTGCCGCATTCAGGGGAGCGTGGAAAGTGCGAAGCCGGTTTCGACGATTGAGATCATCGTCAACGGCGTCGTGGCGAAGACGATTAAACCGCAGCCCGTCCGCACGAAAGCCGGCGGATACGTGGCGAAGTTCGACGTGGCGGCGAAACTCGCCGGTTCCTCGTGGGTCGCCGTCCGCTGCTGGGAGAATCACCCGCACGGCCGCTTCCGGTTCGCCCACACGGCCCCGGTCTACTTCGACGTGACGGGCAAACCGCTGCGGCCGAAACGGGCGGAAGTGCGGTACTTCGTGCGGCGGATGCAGGAGGAAATCGCACGGAACAAGGCCGTGCTCAAGCCGGCGGAGTTGCAGGAATACCGCAAGGCGCTGCGGATGTATCAGCAGATTGAGAAGCGCTCGCGGTGATCGGCGTTCCGTAGGACGGATTTCCAATCCGTCCGTGCCCGGCGGACGGATTGAAAATCCGTCCTACGCGAGCTAATGCCGCACAGCGGATAACGCTTTCTCCAGCCGCTTCCGCGCCGCCGCCGATTCACGCGTCTCCTGCGTAATCGCCGACTTCTCGCGCGGATCGCTTGCCACGTCAAACAACTCGCCATCGCTGTACAGCTTCCACCGCTGCGTGCGAACCCACCAGCGTTTTTTGCCGCGCTCGGAATACGCCCATTGCCGTGGGCTCCATTTCTTGTTGATCAATGCACCGGCGAAACTATGGCCGTCAATTTGGAGACTCTCCGGAACCGTCGCACCAGCCAGCCCGCATAGCGTGGGCAGCCAGTCACTGAAGTCCACCAGCGAATCGTCGACCTGCCCCGGTTTGATCGTCCCCTTCCAGTTGGCAATCAGCGGGACGTTCGTGCCGCCGTTGGTGAGGTCTCCCTTCCCGCCGCGGACTTTCTTCCCCTTGAACATGGAATACACCGGCACGCGGACGTACTTGCCATCCTTGTATTCGTGGATGGAATTCTTTGACGTGCCGTTGTCGCCGGTGAAGAGGATGACGGTGTTTTCCCGCAGGCCGAGGTCGTCGACGGCTTTGACGATCTGCCCGACGTGCTTGTCCATCTGGGCCATCATCTCGGCGTAGGTGTCGAAGTGTGACTTGCCGGGGGCGTAGGGGACGGGTCCCTTCAGGTCGTCGGTGACGTCGTGGCAGAGGGCCATCGAGTAGTAGGCGAAGAACGGCTTCTTCCGGTTGGCCTGCATGAAGTCTGAGAGGAACTGCACGTAGAGGTCCGGGCCGTATTTGCCTTTCGTGTCCGTCCGCAGCTTGCCGTTCTGGTAGATCATCGGGTCGTAATACCGCGGCCCTTCGTGCCAGCCGAAGACGCACGAATCGTCGAACCCCAGCCGTTGCGGGTGCAGCGGGTCGTTTTTCTGCAGCGTGAGCTGCCACTTGCCGGCGATGGCGGTCGCGTACCCGGCCTGCTTGAGGAAATGGGCGACGGTGTGCTTCTCGTCGCTCTTCGGAAACGACCCCCACCGCGGGTGTTTCTGCCGGAACGGGTACCGTCCCGTCAGCAGCGTCGTCCGCGTCGGGTGGCAGACCGGCATGCTGTAACCGTGGTTGAACCGCAGGCCGGACTTCGCCAGCGCATCAATGTGCGGCGTCTTATGCGACGTGCCGCCGTAGCAGCCGATGGCGTCGACGCCGACGTCGTCGGCCATGATCAGCAGGATGTTCGGCTTCCGGTCGGCGGCGTCGGCCTGTTCGGTCGCGCCGAGGGTCAAGAGTGCAACAAGCAGAATGGATGCAAGACGCATGGCGGCATTCCGAGAGGGATTCGTGCGGGCCTCATCAACGGCAAACCAGGCGCCCATTAGACCGCGGGGCCGGGCGGATGTCCAGAACTCCGTGCCGCTGCACGGGTTATCTCTTCCAATTCCCGCGGCCGGAAAGCCGGTACCAATCGCCCCGCGACGCGCCTATAATCGCAGACCGAACAGCGCACGCGAACTCTGGATGCCCCACGCCTCGCCATGTCGACGGCCCCCAACGACACGCGGACGATGCTCGTCCCGCCCCGCAACTGGGAGACGAAATCCCCGCACGGGTTCTGTCCCGTGGGAGGGATGTTCGGTTCGTCGACGGCGGATTACTCCAACGAAATCCGCTGCCTGCTGGCCACTCGCTTGCGTGGGGCCGCGCTGCTGCTGCTGGGCGGCTTCCTGGCGTTTCTGCTGCGGTACCCGTTCGTCGACATCCCCGGCAAGTCGGAGTTCGTCATCCCGCACGCGGCCGTGGTGGTCGTGCTGGCCGGGCTGGCGGTCCTGCTGTTCCGCCATCGCGGGTTGTCGCTGGGGCAATTGCGGGCCGTCGAGCTGGCGGTGTTCGGCGTGCCGGCCGTGTTTTTCATCCTGCTGCAATACCTGCGGGTCTACCACTGCCCGATGGAGCTGCGAACCCACCAGGCGGGAGCCTTCCCCGGCGAGACGGTCATCCCGTGGCTGATCCTCGTGCAGTTGTACGGCTTCTTCATTCCCAACACCTGGCAGCGGTCCGCGGCGGTGATCCTGCTGATGTGCTCCGTCCCGCTGATCAGCGCCTGGACGGCCAGCTCGCATTGCCCCTTCGTCCACGAGGCGTTGATGAACGGCGGACTCTCGGCGATGGTCCTCTGGATGGGCATCGGGGCGGCCGTCTCCACCTACGGCACCCACCGCTTCGGCCTGCTGCGGCGGGAAGCGTTCGAGGCGAAACGCTTCGGCGTGTACACGCTGCGGGAACGGCTCGGCTCCGGCGGGATGGGGGACGTCTACGTCGCCGAGCACCAACTGCTCAAACGCCGCTGCGCGATCAAGCTCATCAAGGGAGACAAGGCCGGCGACCCCAACACGATCGCCCGCTTCGAAAGCGAGGTGCAATCCGCCGCGAGGCTCACGCACCCCAACACGATCGAGATTTACGACTACGGCGTCACGCGGGACGGCACGTTCTACTACGTGATGGAATACCTGCCCGGCCTGAACCTGCAGGAAGTCGTCGAGCGGTACGGCCCGCTGCCGCCGGAACGGGTCGTGCATCTGCTGAAGCAAGTCTGCTCGGCGCTGGGGGAAGCGCACGCGGCGGGGCTGATTCACCGCGACATCAAACCGGGCAACATCTTCGCCGCCGAGCGGGGCGGGCTGTACGACTTCGCCAAGCTGCTCGACTTCGGCCTGGTGAAGTCGCTGAAGCCCGACGCCGACGCGATTCACCTCACGCAGCAGGGGTCGGTCGTCGGCTCTCCGCTGTTCGCCGCACCGGAGGCGGCCGTCGACGGCGAGCCGACCTCGCAGAGCGACATCTACTCGCTCGGCGCGACGGCGTACTACCTGTTGACGGGCCGGGCGGTGTTCCCCGGCGACAACGCCTTGAAGGTCCTGTTCGCCCACGCCCAGGAACAACCGCAGCCGCTCTCGACCCATCTGCCCGACGTTCCGCGAGACCTGGAAGCCGTCATCATGCAGTGCCTCGCCAAGCAGCCCGAAGACCGCTATGCGACCGTCGGCGCGCTGGAACAGGCGCTCGCGTCGTGCCGGCTGCCGCGGGAGTGGACGCAGATCAACGCAAAGAACTGGTGGTCGAACACGCCCGAGGACCACCGGCCCGCGGAGGGCGAACCGGAATCGGACGAGACCGCGGTGACCGCCGTGATGAACGTGCCGGGGTAATCTGTGGAGTGCGTTGATCCATCACCGCTTTGGATCGTTCCGCGGACGGTGTCGGTCGCATCCTCAGACGTCAAAAGAGAAAGCGGCGAAGAATCGCCGCACTCCGAAGGAGGGCATCATGCGTCGCTTCTTGGAATTGTCACTCGTGGGCGCGCTGTGCGCGTGTTGTCTTTCGAGCATCGCCCGCACGGAGAGTTTCGTCATCCCAACCAACGGAGACGTCTTCCACGTCGAATTGCCACTCACCTTTGACAATGTCCTCTCCGGCCGCGCGACCCTGGTCGACCTCACGCACACCCTCAACGACAAGTCCCCCTACTGGCCCGGACCGAAATACCAGCCGTTTCAACTCAAGACGATTGCGACCATCGAGAAAGACGGCGTGCTGTCGAAGATGATCTCGATGCCGGAACATCTCGGCACGCACATCGACGCTCCGAACCATTTTGAGAAGGGGCAGCCGTCGGTCGAGAAGATCAAGCCGGCGGACCTGATCGCGCCGGGCGTCGTGATCGACGTTCGCCCCCAGTGCGAAGCCGACGCCGACTACGCGCTGAGCGTCGCCGACTTCAAAGCGTGGGAGAAGAAACACGGCCGCATTCCCGCCGGGGCGGTCGTGTTCCTCAACACCGGCTGGAGCCGCTTCTGGGCGAACTACCCCCGCTACAAAAACCAGGACGCCCGCGGGACGCTGCATTTCCCGGCGTACTCCGCGGCGGCGGCGACGTTTCTCATCAAGGACCGCAAGGCGAAAGGACTGGGCATCGACACGCTGAGCATCGACGTTGGCACGTCGAAGAAGTTCGAGGTGCACCACGTCGTCAACGGCGCCGGCCGCTACGGGCTGGAAAACGTCGCCAACCTGAACCGCCTGCCGGCCAAGGGCTTCTACGTCGTCGTCGCCCCGCTCAAAATCGAAACCGGCAGCGGCGGCCCCACGCGGATCTTCGCGTTCGTGCCGCGGAAGTAGCAGAATTCGTGAGAATTCTGCAGTGTGCGACTTCCACGGCGGAATTCTCACGAATTCTGCTACACGCTCGGACGGTTTGAAAAACCGTCCTACGGATTCGCAATCGCAACCCGCTGCACGCAGCAGCGGTCCAACCGTTCGGGGACCGGTTCCGGCAGCACCGTTAACGCCCGCACGCAGGGAACGCCGGCGGCGTTGCGATGCAGCTCGAGCGGCGGGTCGGCGAGGTCTTCGTGGTAGAACCGCGAGCTGGGGAAGATGTCGGCGGGATACGTAAAGTTCGGCAGCATCCCCAGCGCGACGCACAAGCTCGCCCCGACGGCGCTTTCCAGCATCCCACCCACCCAACAAGGAACGCTTGCGGTTTCGCACACACGGTGAATCGCCACCGCGTTCGTCAGCCCCCCGACGCGGCCCGGCTTCACGTTCACGTACCGGCAACTCCCCAGCTCGACCGCCTGCCCGGCCTGCCGCGGCGTCGTGATGCTCTCATCGAGGCAGACCGGCGTCGCGATCTCCCGTTGCAACGCCGCGTGGTCCAGCAGGTCGTCGTGCTGCAGCGGCTGTTCGATCATCGCCAGGTGGAAGCGGTCGATGTCGCGGAACAGCGACAAATCCGATATGCGGTAGCCGCTGTTGCAGTCGATGTGGAACGTGAACTCGGGATGCTGCTTCCGCACCGCTGCCAGCATCGGAACGTCCCAGCCGGGGCGGAATTTCAGTTTGATCCGCGGGAACCCGTCATCCACCGCGCGGCCGACCGATTCCAGCAGATCGCCGATGGAATCCATCACGCCGAAATCGGCGCCGACGGGAATCTCGCTTCGCGTCGCGCCGAGCAGTTCGTGCAGCGGCTTCCCGGCGATCCGGCTGTGCAGCGACCACCACGCCGTATCGAGCACGGCCTTTGCGAACGGGTTGCCTTTGTAGATCGCAAGCTGCCGTTGCAGTTCCGCGCCGCTGGCAATTTCCTTGCCGATGACCGCCGGGGCGAGCCAGTCCCGGTTGACGGCGAAGATGCCGCCAGCCCATTCGGGGCTGTAACAGGGGGCCGCGAACGGGGCGCTCTCTCCCCAGCCGTGCACCGAGCCGCTGGTCATGCGGCACAGCACGGAATGAATCGCCGCGTCTTCCCCGTAGGCGGTCTTCCACGGGTAGATCAGCGGCATGGCGACGTGAAACAGGTCGATGCGGTCGATGAGCATGAGAATCGAGAGTCGAGAGTCGAGAGTCGAGAGTCGAGAGTCGAGAGTCGAGAGTCGAGAGTCGAGAGTCGAGAGTCGAGAGTCGAGAGTCAGAAGTCCAAAAGTGCCCGAATTGGCTTGCCTCTTCGCCGTCGATACTCCTGCAGCGCCGATGCTAAGCCGCAAGCGGCATTATCCCGCGAGGCCGCTGAGCAGTACACCGACCACGTAGGCCAGCAGCGCGGCTCCGCCGCCCATGGCGAGCGTTTCGCCGCCGGCCCGCCACCAGCTTTCTGCAACGTAGCGGGCTTTCATCGCGCCGACGGCGAAGAACGCGGCCGCGGTGATCACGCAACTCACGACAAACGCCGTTGCCGCGGCGACGTTGATGAAAAAGAACACGACGAACGGCAGCAGCGGAATCAGCCCGACGATATTGAACGCGGCGAAGGTGCTGACGGCGGCTTTCAGCGGCGAGGGGCCGGCCAGCGCCAGGCCCCATTCCTCGCGGAGCATCGTGTCGACCCACAGCCGCCGGTCGCCGGTGATGACTGTGACCACCCGTTCCAGCAGGTCCCCCTCGAAGCCTTTCTGGCGGAAGATCTCGCGGATTTCCTCGATTTCCCCCTCGGGAATCTCCTCGACGTGGTCTTCTTCGATCCGCCGCGCGCGCTGCAGCAGTTGCCGGTCGGCCTTGGTGCCCAGGTAGTTGCTGACCGCCATGCTGAAGCCGTCGGCGATCAGGTTCGCGAACCCCAGGATGAGCACGATCCCCGACGACAGCCCCGCCCCCATCGCGCCGGCGACGACCGCGAACGTCGTCACGCAGCCGTCGATCGCCCCGTAAACGAAATCCCGCAGATAAACATGCGGCGTCTCGGCGGCGATGCGGGCCGCGACGGCTTCCGGCGTATGCTCGGCCTGCAGCGGGGTGAGGGGACGGTCGGGCATCGGTCATCATCTGTCCTCGTTCCCAAGCTCCCGCTTGGGAACGCACTCTCGCGAAGCTCCGCTTCGCAACGCGCGGATCGTCGCGCGACTCACATCCAGTCGGTGACGACCTCGATCAACCCCGGCTGCCCCGCGTAATTGCGGGCGCTCAAGTATCGCCAATGTACCGGATCGTCCACATAACCGCGTTTCACCGGATTGAAGTGCACGTATTCCAGCTTCTGCCACATCACGGCGTCCGTTCGGATCTGCTTCGGTTTTGATCCTTCCTGCCAGAGCTGATGTTGCGAGTTCTTCTTGTGCGACAGTTTCAGGCGGGCAAATTGGTTCAGCAACGTCCGCGCTCCCTGTTCTTCAAGATACTCCAGAATCTGCCTCGCCGTGTAGGACTTGAAACCCTGCATCGCCCGCGACAGTTCCGGCGCCCGCGCGATGAGGTGCAGATGGTTTTCGAGGATCACATAGCCCAGCAGTTGAAACTGATTGTTTTCCTGCAGGTGTCGCCACGAGTTGAGGACGATCTCGACCGTCTGCGGGCGCGTGAACACCGGCAGCCAGCCGACGACGGTGCAGGTCATGAAGTACGGATACTCCTGTTCGTTTTCGAAGATGCGGTACCGCGTGCGTGCCATGGGTCGATCTCCGGTGGAACTGCGGGGAATGTACAATTCACGCGTTGCGAAGCGGAGCTTCGCGGGAGTGCGTTCCCAAGCGGGAGCTTGGGAACGAGGATCTAGCCCGACCTACTCAAAAGAATTTCTTAATCTGCTCCCACGCCCCATACGTCCCCGCGACGAACAGTCCCAGGAACGAGACGATCAGCAGCGCGTCCCACACGCGGCCCGGTTTGATGCGGCCGTCGGTGCGGGTGAAGCGGAAGTAGAGCGCCCCGAAGCCGATCATCGGCAGCAGCAGCGCCTGCATCGCCCCGGAGATCAGGATCATCCGCACCGGGTTCGCGCCGCTGCAGAACACCGCCAGGCACAGGAACGGGATCACCACCGAGAAGAACCCGACGGCCCGGTCGTGGGCCTGCTGGTTGCCGTGACCCATGAATCGGAAGACCTTCAGCGCGTCGGTATACGTGCGGGCGTGGCCGGCCGTCGCCACCATCAGCGTGGAATACAGCACCGCCACCGCCCCGATCAGGAACAGCCAGCGGGCGTACTCGCCGAACACCGGTACGTAGGCCCGCGACAGCGTGCTGACCATCCGCATGCCGTCCGGGTCGCGGCCTTCGTTGTACAGCACGGCCACTCCCATCAGAAAGAACGCGATCGTGGCGAGCGTGTAGACGATCATCGAGACGAAGGCGTCCCAGCGCATGACCCGCATCCAGCCCCGCGCCCGCCGCGCCCAGTCCTCGTCGCCGGTGCGCTTACCGGTGAATTTCGCGTAGCCTTTCTCCAGGCACCAGTAGGGATAGCTGATGAGTTCCGAGGCCCCCACGCCGATGATCCCGAACGTCGCCAGCGCCGTCGCCAGCGGGGTGATGCCGTCGCTCGCTTCCGGCAGTTTGAACGTCAACCCGTCGAGCATCAGCGAGAACGGGATGTGCCACTGCTCGGTCATCTGCAGGGCGATGACGTTGCCGATCGTGATGAACGTGAACAGCACGACGAGGACGGTCGAGACGTTCTGAATCATCCGGTATCGCCCGCGATAGAGCAGGATCGCGGTGAAGAGGGCGACGAGGGCGGCCCAGAGTTTGTCGTCGTATGTGGGGGGGTCGAGGATGGCGGCGACGACGTTCTTCTGATTGGCGATGGCGACTTCGGCAAGCTCAAAGTCGAGCGGTGTATACTCTCGACTAGGTAATCGTGCTGGCTTTTCTTGCTTGGGCAAGAGGTATTGAAAGACGTCTTTACCCGCCTTCATCGTCTTGAGTTGACCTTCGCGGCGTCTCAACTCGTATACGGCAGCGATCGCTTGCAACGCCTTGTCTCGGTTATCGGATGCAAGCTCGCGTAATTGTCGCGAAAGAATGAGATGCCCTCGGAGAATCCGATTCCTGTGCGTTTCACTTGCCGCCGCCAGCGCTTTGATCGCCTTATCGTCAATTTCGCCGGAGGTCGCCTTGCTCAACAACAAGTGATTTGCTTTGTCAAGCAGGGTCCTGAGATCGTCTGAGGTCTGCTGCGATTTTTCGGTGTTTGTCTCTTTCTGAAGTCGCCACCATTGGCGCATTCGACCGTCAAGTCGCGAATACAAGACCTTATCGACTCGCTTCACCAATTTGAGAAGCTTGTTTGTGCGACCTGCGGAATACATTTGCCAGGATATTGTCGTGAATGAAAAGTCTGGCGGCACAGTTTCAGGGTCGAACTCGGTATCGAATTCCAACAATTCCGGCGAAGCGACGTCCAACTCCGAAAGCACCGCGTCATCCCACTTCAAATACGCCTTGATCTCACTCGCCGACGGGTACTTCGTCGCCTCGTCGTAATCTCCGGTGATGGGGATCGCCAGCGCCGCCGCCTGGCCGACGCCGCCGATGATGCCTCCCAACTGGCCGATGCCCAGGATCACCATTCCCAGCCAGAACCAGACGATCCAGCCGACGCGCAGCCGCGGGCCGGGGACCTGGTCGAGGGCGGCCAGCGTGGTTTCGCCGTGGCCGATCGTGTAGCGGCCCAGCTCAATCTGCGCGAAGACCTTGATCAGGCAGCCGATGATGATCAGCCACAACAGCACGATCCCCGCCTGCGCGCCGGTCTTCGTCGTGGCGATCAGTTCCCCTGAGCCGACGATGCTCCCCGCGATGATCAACCCCGGCCCCAGCCGCTTCATGATGCCGATGAAATCCCGCGGCGGCTCGACCGTTCCGTCGCCGACGGCCGGGTCCTGTTCGGGGGGCAGCGTGTCGTGGTCTTCGGGCGGCGAATGCGGGTCGGCCATGAAAGCATCGGCTCCGTGTTCTTCGTTCGTAGTGACCGGCTTCAGCCGGTCGAGGAACACGACACGGCGCCACCCAGAGACCGGCTGAAGCCGGCCACGACGAACTTGCAGGGAGCGTTCGGTTATAACCGCGTGGCGCGGGGCGTTCAAGAAGCGCCAAAAAGGTTGAACAGAAGGGAACAAAGGGAACGAAGGAACTGTTGTCGTAACGCGCCGGCTGATCGCCGTTTTGACGGAATCCGGATGTCTTCAGAGTTCAGGAATTCGACAGACGCCGATTTCCGCGACAACCGGGTTTCCTGCCCTCCTCAGCAATATCAAAATCTGCACGAGCGTCACGGGAATCAGGCACGCCCTCGTGACGGCAAGCGGCTTGCCGCGCGCCAACCACCTCCCTCCTTCGTTCCCTTTGTTCCCTTCTGTAGAAAGAATTCCGCGAAGATGGCGGCGAATCTTGTTCGATTTGCTCGATCGCGGTACGGTGTTGGGTGGTCCGATTCTCCCCAGACGTCATCTCCAGGGGGTCGCCGATGCCGATCGTCGTTGCGTGCAGTTGCGGGAAGAAATACCAGGTCGGGGACGACAAGGCCGGGATGAAGCTGCGCTGCAAGGCCTGCCAGGCGGTGATCGCCGTCCCCACGCCGAAAGCCGCCGGAGTCGACGAGTTCGACGACTTCGGCCTCGGCGACGACTTCGGCGCGGGGGACGACTTCGGCGACCCGGCCGGCCAGGGGGAACCGATCGCCCCCAGACCGAAGACGGCCGGCAAGAAAGGCTCAAAATCGAAGGGAAAGGCCAAAGGCAGAGCGAAAGCCGGCGGGAAGAAGAAGTCGGCCAAGGGGAAATCCGAAATGTCCCCGGCCGTCAAATACAGCCTCGCCGGCGGCATCGTCGTCGTCACGATCGGCATCGTGCTGGGAATTCTGTACGCGCGGGGGGTCATCGGCGGGGGAAAGAAAGACGCCGCCCCCAGCGGCGGCGACGACCCCGGCTCGTCGATGGCGTCCGGCGATCTCGTCGGCGACCCCGGCGGCGCGGGCAATCCCGGTGCTGCTCCGAAGGTGAAGCAACCGGTGCAGCCGAAGAAGTGGACTCCGCGTAAGGAATGGACGCCCGACGCGGCGCTGCTGGGGCAGACGAGTGAGCCACAGGCTCTCAAGGACTTTCCCGAATATCAACTGCGGATACCGAAATTCCTGAAACCGACGGCCGTCCCGGCGAACGTTCCCCTGGGCGGTGCCGATGCGAAACTGTATCTGTGGACGAAAACCGGCCAGAGCACCTCGAACGAGGCGGGGCTGGTCGTGGTCGTGGCCAGAGCGCCGGGCGGTCGCCAGCTTCCCGCCGGCGCTGAAAAGGGCGCGTTTGAGAACATGGTCAAGATGCATCGACAGGCGGGGGCGTCCGTCACCACCACGCAGCCGCAACGCGGGCAGATCAACGGGATGCCCTTCCAGCGGCTCAGCTTCACAGCGAAAAGCCGAGCTGAGTCGACCGTCGGGTTCGTGTACGTGGCGCTCGATCAAAACCGCACGGTCCTGCTGGCGATTGTGGGGGGCGACAACGTCTCCAACGCGGCGGAGTCCGTGCCCGTGCTGGAGTCCGCCGTCCTCAGCTTCCAGCGGCAGGGCGCGATGTCGGAAGAACCCGCTCCAAAGCAATCGCCGTCCGCTCCCCAGGCCATCGCCGCCGCCGATCTGCTGAAGCAGAACCCCGTCGGCAGCAAGACGCTGGAAAAGAAAACGATTCGCGTGCGGGGGACGGTCGCGCGGCCGCTCGATCAGGGCGGGTGGCTGCACCTGACGGGCGACGCGCAGCGGACCGTGGCGTGCCAGTTCAAGCCGGTCCCGCAGACGTCGCCGGCCGTCGGGCAGGCGGTGGTCGTTGAGGGGACGTTTTTCCAGAGTCTTCAGCAGTTTGTCACGATCGGGAACTGCAAGCTGGTCAGCGCCCCGACTTCATCCAGGTCGAGCAACGAGCGGGACGTTCGACTCGACCAATACGGGGATATCACGTCGTTCGCCCTCTCACAGGGTGGAACGACGATCGTGACCTGCCGAAGCAGCCTCAAGCCGCATAAATTCCAAGGGCGCGATATTCCCGGGCGAGCGGCGGAAATCCGCGTCTGGGACGTTGCGACCTCCAAGCTGCTGGCCACTCTGGAAGGGCCGGATTCGTGCAATGCGCTAAGTGTCGCTCCGCGTGACGGGAACATCGCCGCGATCCTGGCAAGCAATCCAAAACAGATCGTGATCTGGAACAGCCGTACAGGTAGGCGGCTGAAGACCATTCCGAATTCGTTGACGGGAAAAGACGCCGGGGACTTCCAGTCCGTTCTGATCGCGCACGATGGGCGGGCGGTCTATTCGTATCGCGGCCATTCGGGGAAGGCCGTCGGTGAAGACGGCAAGTCAACCCTTCTGCACCGCTACGTTCGCGCCGACGTGCAGACCGGCGAGTTGAAGGCGGTCACAGTTTTCAATCGAAATCTCGTGATGCCCATGGCACCCTCGCCGACGGCAGACGTACTCGCCGTGGGCGTTGTTGATCGGGACAAAGCTGGCAAGGCAATCGGCATCGTTCGCCTGCTCGACGGCAAGACCGGGCAGGTCAAGCAATCTCTGGAATTTGACAGTGTCCCCACCGGTATCTCGTATTCGGCCGATGGGCGTCGATTGGCAGTCGCCATGAGAAAGTCGAAACTAGCCGTCGTGAATCTGGAGAGCGGCCAGGTCGAAGCCACGCTCTCGACGCCGGTCAAAGACGGTCAATTGTTTGGATATGAAAATGCGGCCGTTTCTGCCGACGGCACGTACGCCCTCGTTCGGCCGCTTCACCAGGGGCGTCCAAAGGTCGAATTGTGGCACGTCAGCTCCAAGAAAGTCCGGCAGTTGGACGGGAACTCCGCACAGCGTTACGGTTTCACGACCGACGGGCGCATTGTCGCTCTGTCGAAATCGAAGCTCACCTTTCTGAAACCGGAACAGTTGATGCAGCAGTAGCGTGTGTGGCCGGCTTCGGCCGACCGACCCCGTTGCCGGGAAGCTCTTCGGCTCCACCTGCCCCTCTCGGTGCGATTGCGCGCAACTTGTTCAGTCCGTACGTCATCGGGTAACATGGTGATCATCGTGCCTGAGCCAAATCCCACCTCAATCATTCCCCCCACCATGCAATTCCGCCTCGTCCTTTCTCTCGTGCTTGCAACGGCGTCTTCCAGGGTTTGTGCTGACGAGAGTCCCGTCGACTACGCGAAACAGATCAAACCGCTCATCCAGAAGCACTGCATCGCCTGCCACGGCGAGAAGAAGCAGCAGTCGGGCTTGCGGCTCGATACGGCGGCGGCGGCGATCAAGGGGGGGGACCGCGGGCCGGCGATCGTGCCGGGCAAAAGCAAGGAAAGTCTGCTCGTCACCGCGTTGCTGGGCAAGGACGAAGACCTCGACCGCATGCCCGCCGAAGCCGACCCGCTGTCGAAGGCGCAGATCGCACTGTTCCAACGCTGGATCGACGAAGGGGCGAAATACCCGAAGAACGAAGTCGCGAGCGGCTCCGCGTCGAAAGCCACGCACTGGTCGTTCCAGCCGATCCGCCGGCCGAAGCCGCCCAGCGTGAAGAATGCGCAGTGGGTTCGCAACCCGATCGACCTGTTCGTCCTCGCCCGGCTGGAGAAGCTGGGCATCAAACCGTCGCCACTGGCAGACCGCCGCACGTTGATTCGCCGTGTGAGCCTCGATCTGCGCGGGTTGCCCCCCAGTCCCGCGGAAGTCGATCGCTTCCTCTCCGATAAACGACCCGGCGCTTACGAGCGAATGGTCGACCGCATGCTGGGCTCCCCGCAGTACGGCGAGCGGTGGGGCCGGCACTGGCTCGACGTCGCGCGGTATGCCGACTCGCACGGCTTCACGATCGACGGCCCGCGGCAGATCTGGAAGTACCGCGACTGGGTGGTCCGGGCGATCAACGCCGACATGCCCTTCGACCGCTTCACCACCGAGCAGTTGGCCGGCGACCTGCTGCCGAAGGCGACGACCGAGCAGCTCATCGCGACCGGCTTTCACCGCAACACGCTCATCAACCAGGAAGGGGGCACCGACCAGGAGCAGTTCCGCGTGGACGCCGTCTCGGACCGCATCGACACCACCGGCGGCGTGTTTCTGGGGTTGACCGTCGGCTGCGCGCGGTGCCACGCCCACAAGTACGACCCGATTTCGCAGCGCGACTACTACGAACTGTTCGCGATCTTCAACAACTGCGACGAGCCGACGATTCGCGTACCGACGCCGGAACAGACGGCCGGGCTGCGGCGGCTCACCGCCGCGATCGCCGCCGCCCGCCAGCCGCTGCAGGAGCACGACCGCGTCGCGTTGAAAGGCCTGCCGGCGTGGGAGCAGCAACTCAAGCGGCAACTCGCGGCGAAGGCCGATTCAGCGTTCCAGGTGCTGGTGCCGGGAAAGCTCTCGTCGGAACGCGGCACGCTGCTGGAAGCGCTGCCGGACCACGCCGTCTTCGTCGATTTCAGCCATCCGCCGAACGACACCTATCTCGTGGAGTTGACGCCGGCGGGCCAACGGCTGACGGCAATCCGGCTGGAAACCCTGACGCACAAGAGCCTGCCGAAGAACGGGCCGGGGTACGCCCCCAACGGCAACTTCGTGCTGACGGAATTCGAACTGTGGCTGGTCCCCGCGAAAGCGAAACCGAGGCGGGTTGCGCTGGGCAAGGCCGTCGCCGACCATTCGCAGAGCGGCTACCCGGTGACGCACGCCATCGACCGCAAGAAGAAAACCGGCTGGGCGATCAACACCCGTGGCGAGCCGGCCAACGTCAACCGCGAGGCGATCTTCATTCCGAGAAAACCGCTCGACGTGCCGGCCGGTTCGAAGCTGCTCGTGAAGCTGCGACACGACGTGAACCGCAACTACATGATCGGCAACTTCCGGCTCTCCGCGACCGACAAACCAGCCGACGCCCTCTCGGTGCCGCCGTCGTTGCGGAAGGTGCTGGCCATTCCCGCGGCGAAGCGGACGAAATCCCAGCAACGGCAACTGCAGGCCGCGTTCCTCGCCGCAGACCCCGGCCGCAAGCCGCTGGTCGCGAAACTCGACGGGCTGATGAAGCAGAAGGAATCGCTGGAAAAGGCGATCCCGACGACGATGATCGTCCGCCCCCGCAAGACGCCGCGGCAGACGCACATTCACATCCGCGGCGACTTCCTGCGACACGGGGCGAAGGTGAGCGGCGACGTCCCCGACGTCCTGCCGCCGCTGCCGAAAAGCGTGAAGAACCCCACCCGCCTCGATTTCGCCCGCTGGCTGACGGAACCGAATAACCCGCTGACGGCCCGCGTGACGGTGAACCGCATCTGGCAACGCTTCTTCGGCCTCGGTTTCGTGGATACCGAGAACGACTTCGGCACGCAGGGCAGCAAGCCGACGCACCCGGAGCTGCTCGACTGGCTCGCGGCGGAGTTCATGGGCGAGTCGAGAGTCGAGAGTCGAGAGTCGAGAGCCAGAAGCCGGAGATCGGAAAGGAAGAGACGGCGAGCCGGGAGCGTCAGCGACCGGAGTGCTTCAATTCGCAATCCGCAATCCGCAGTCCGCAATCCCAACGCGTGGAGCATCAAAGCCCTGCACCGCCTGATCGTCACCTCCGCCACGTATCGCCAGTCCTCCCACGTGCGACCGGAACTGCTGTCCCGCGACCCGCAGAACCGGCTGCTGGCCCGCCAATCGCGGCTGCGGCTCGAAGCGGAGGTCATCCGCGACACGGCGCTCGCCGCGGCGGGGCTGTTGTCGCCGAAGATGCTCGGACCCGGCGTTTACCCGCCGCAGCCCAAGGGCATCTACGTCGTCACGCAGACGAAGAAGAACTGGCCGGAAAGCACCGGTGCCGACCGCTTCCGCCGCGGGATGTACACATACTTCTGGCGGAGCAGCCCGTACCCGTTCCTGCCGACGTTCGACGCCCCGGACGCCAACACCACCTGCACCCGCCGCAGCCGCTCCAACACCCCGCTGCAAGCGCTGACACTGGCGAACGACCAGTCGTTTCTGGAAATGGCCCAGGCGACGGCGGTGCGGATCTTGCGCGAATCCCCGAAGTACGACGACGGCCGCATTCGCTTCGCATTTCACGTCGCACTCAGCCGCGACCCGAAACTGGCCGAAGAAAAGTCGCTGGAGCGCTTCCTGCACTCGCAGCGCAAACGCTTCACCGCCGACACCAAAGCCGCGAAACAGGCGGCGCCGGATTCGCTGCCGGCGGGAGTGACGCCGTCGGAAGGCGCCGCGTGGACGGCGGTGGCGCGGGTGCTGATGAATCTGGATGAGTTTATTACGCGGGAGTAGGGTGGGCGGGATCGGGCCGCCAAAGCGAAGACACGGAGACGTGCAATGACAGTCGCTGAGAAGGTTGTCGAAATGATGAAAGTGTTGCCTCCCGAGAAGCAGCAGGAAGTTTTGGATTTCATCGAGTCGCTTGCCACAGAGCCTTCGCCCGGCGGCCCCTTGATCAATCCCGAGGGACTCTGGGCGGGAAGAGGGTGTGATATCACGCACGAGGAACTCGCCGAAGCGCGGCGCGAAATGTGGTCGAAGTTCTATGGTGAGGACGCACAGTGACCTCGCTCGTGGTCGATACGCAGAGCATCATCTGGTTTCTGGCGCAGTCGGCGCAGCTTTCGAACACCGCACGCGGGGCGATCCAAGACGCAATCACGGCAGGGAACCCGGTGTATGTCTCTGTGATCACAATTGTCGAAATCGTGTACCTGGTCGAAAAAGGTCGGTTCGCACAGGATGTGCTGGACGATCTGGTCGATGTGCTGCAACGCCCGGACTCAGGGATTCAACTTTTCCCACTTGACCTGGAAATCGCGAGCGATCTGCACCTCGTACCTCGTACGGATGTCCCCGACATGCCGGACCGTATTATTGGGGCAACTGCCGTTCATTTGGGGCTTCCGTTGATCACATCCGATGCGAAACTGCAGTCGTCACGAGTCGCAACCGTCTGGTAGACGTCATGGTGGGTACAGCCCACCCCACTGGCTTAAAGGCTTGCCAATGTCCACAGCCACGATCACGATCGGCCCGGAACATCACGGGCAGGCGATGTCGCTCGAAGAGTTCGCCGACGCCGAAGGGCGGGAAGGGTATCGCTACGAGCTGAGCCGGGGGATCGTGACCGTAGTCGACATTCCGCACGAACCGCATTTCGACCTCGTGCACGCAATTTCGGAGCAATTGTGGAACTATCGTCTCTCTCACCCGAAGGAGATTCACCGCATCCTCGGCGGGTCAGATGCCAAGATCATGGTTGCGGAGTTCCAGTCCGAGCGGCACCCCGACCTGCTGATCTATAAAAAGGCTCGCCCCAGGGGATCAAAGGGCCGGAAGGTGTGGACGGTCTGGATTCCGGAACTCGTCATCGAAGTCGTCTCGCCGGACTCCGCCGACCGCGACTATCACCAGAAGCCGGACGAGTACCTGCAAGTCGGCGTTCAGGAATACTGGATCGTCGACGAGCCGGAACGACTGATGACCGTGCACCGCCGCAGCGGCGACGAATGGACGCTCACCACGGTTTCGCCGGGCAAACCTTATACGACGGATCTGCTTCCGGAATGGGAATTCGACCTGCAGCGCGTGTTCGACGCGGCGGAAGGATAAGGTGCATTGATGAGCAAAACGGCTGTCAAAAAGAAACCGGGCAAAACGAATCGGAGCAAGAGAAACAAACCGGCGCCGCCGGATTTCCCCGTGCTGACGCTCGACGAAACCGCGGCGTATCTGCGGCTTCCCGCCGAGACGGTCGTGCGGCTCGTCGGCCAACAGGGGCTTCCGGGCCGGCAGATTGACGGGGAGTGGAGGTTCTACAAACCGGCGCTGAACGAGTGGCTGGCACATCCCGCAGCGAAAGGAAGCATTTTCGACCACGTCGGTGAACTTGCGGACGACGAGACTGTGCAGGAGTTCTTGGACATGATCTACCGCGAACGCGGACGTCCGGAAGTGGAAACCGATTGATGTATCTGCTGGATACTGACACCCTGACATACTTTCAATCCGGCGTCGCGAACGTCGTTCGCCGAGTTCGTGACGTCGGCGAAAGGCTTGTCGGAACGACCGTGATGAACCGAATCGAGATTCTGAGAGGTCGATTTGAGTTTCTACGCAAAGCGGCTGACCGTGGGGAACTCTTACGCGCGCAAGACTTGCTCCATCAAAGCGATCGTTTCCTGAGCAAGTTGACAATCATTCCGTTCAACGAAGCATCCGCCACCGAGTTCGAGACGCTCAGGCAACGCAAGAGCCTGAAGAAGATCGGTCGAAGCGACCTGCTCATCGCCTGCATCGTCCTCGCCCGCCGGGACACGCTCGTCACCCGGAATCTCAAGCACTTTCGCCTCATCCCGAACCTGAAAATCGAAAACTGGATCGACTGATGACTGATCCCAACACACTCCGCCTCCTCACCCGCCGCCATTTCTTCGCCGACGCCGGCGTCGGCATCGGCTCCGTCGCCCTCGCCTCGCTGATAGCGCGAGAATCGGACGCCGCCGAACAACTCACGGCTAAGCCGCAAGCGGCGAAACCCACGCATTTCCCGGGAAAGGCGAAACACGTCATCTTCCTCTTCCAGGCCGGCGGGCCGAGCCATCTGGAACTGTTCGACTACAAGCCGAAGCTGCAGGAACTCGACGGCCAGGTCATCCCGGAATCCTACGTCAAAGGCAAGCGGTTCGCGTTCATCAAGAAGGGCGCCAAACTGCTCGGCACGCGGCGGAAATTCCGCCGTTACGGCAAATGCGGGGCGGAACTCTCCGAAGTCATCCCGCACATGGCCTCCATCGCGGACGACATCGCCGTCGTCCGCAGCATGAAAACCGACGTCTTCAACCACGGCCCCGCGAAAATGTTCACCAACACCGGCTCCCCGCGGTTCGGCCGGCCGGCGATGGGGGCGTGGGTCACCTACGGCATCGGCAGCGAAGCCGACAGCCTGCCGGGGTTCGTCGTCCTGCATTCCGGCCCCCGCGGCCCGCGCGGCGGCACGGCGTTGTGGGGGAGCGGCTTCCTCCCCACCACTTACCAGGGGGTGCCGTTCCTCAATGGGCCGAATCCCATTCTGAATCTCTCCTCGCCGAAAGGCTTCAACCGCCAGAGCCAGGGGGAATTCGTCGACGCCGTCAAGCAGCTCAACGCCCTGCGGCTCAAGCAGGTCGGCGACCCGGAAATCGCCACCCGCATCGCCGCCTACGAGATGGCGTACAGGATGCAGTCCAGCGCCCCGGAACTGATGGACCTCGCCGGCGAAACCAAGCAAACGCTGGCCCTGTACGGCGTCGACCCCGCCAAGCCCTCCTTCGCCCGCAACTGCCTGCTCGCCCGCCGGCTGGTGCAGAAAGGCGTCCGCTTCGTGCAGTTGTACCACACCGACTGGGACCACCACGGCAACCCCGGCACCAACCTCGGCAAACCGCTCGACGACCGCTGCCGCGAAACCGACCGCCCCTCCGCCGCCCTCGTCAAAGACCTCAAGCGGCTCGGCCTGCTGGACGACACGCTCATCATCTGGGCCGGCGAATTCGGCCGCACCCCGCAGGGCGAACCGCGCGACACCCTCGGCCGCGACCACCACATCGACGCTTACGCCCTGTGGCTGGCCGGCGGGGGCATCAAGGGGGGCGTGCAGATCGGCAAGACCGACGAACTCGGTTACTACACCGTGGAAGACCCCGTCCACGTCCACGACCTGCAAGCCACCGTCCTGCACCTGCTCGGTCTCGACCACCTGAAGCTCACCTACCGCTTCCAGGGCCGCGACTTCCGGCTGACGGACGTGGCGGGGACCGTGGTGCGGAAGCTGCTGGCGTGAACGCTGAGTAGGACGGATTGCTAATCCGTCCGAGTATCAATGCACCGTCCTCGGACGGATTAACAATCCGTCCTACGTCTCGCGTTTTTCTTTCAATTAACCCCAAACCTCATCCGCCGGGTGCCACTGGCGGCGGCAATCACGAACTCTCGATCGGTGCACAGCACAGTCTGCCCTCCCCCCTCCCGGCGTCAATCGGCAATTCCTCCTCGACTCCTCCGTTCGTGCACTGGCGGGACGTGCCTCGGGACGAACGCGCCTTGCGGGAGCGTGCGACCGATTGGCCGGCGGATCACGGGGGGTGCCACTGTGCGGCTTGTCCGCCAGTGCGGAACGGAGGGGTTGACGTTCCACGATCTTCGGCGTTGTGAGGCCCGCATTCTCGCCGTCCGTCGGCCGGGCGGCGGGCTTCGCGGCGTCGTGGTGGTGAAAAGCTGCCGCGGGCCGGCCAGCGGCCGCCGGCGTCGTGCGAGATTTCCCGGTTGACCGCGACCGTTCGGCGCGGCATATTGCGGCACGTGCCGGTTGCCGGAGCATCGCGGGGGCGGTCCCCCGCTGGATGCCGCATCGAAAGCAGGAGGAGAACCGCCCATGGCCAGCACCGGGTACCTGAACGAAGACGTTGCGTGGGGCGATCTGCCGGATTACGTTCACCAGGCCTTCACGCGGGGCAACGCGGTGAAGGTGCTGTTGCCCGCCGGGTTTCAACTGTGCAAGCTGAGCGATTTCGAATCGCTCACCCGGCCGGGGAGCGGCGAAGTCTCGCCGTGGTGGTCGCCGCTGCAGGCCTACGACTACGATCCCGGCTGGGAACAGCGCAAACGGCTCGCCGCCCACTTCGGCGTCTCGATCCGCGAGATGTCGCGGATTCTCGTGGCCGTCAAGGAAAACTGGAACGCGATGAACTTCCTGCTCAAGTCCCAGACGCGCGTTCCGATTCACGCTTTTTTCGGCGGGGTCGCGGGGCAGGCGCGGCTCGATCCCGGTTCGCAGAGCCGCCGGCTTCCCGGGGAAGGCAGCTCCGGGTCGAAGGGGCTGGTCGGCAGCGCGTCGCAGTTTTACATTCCCGGGCTGACGATCTATCACGTGGCCCCGCTGGGTACGGAACCCCTCTCCACGCTGTGACGCAGAGGTAGCAGACGGAAGGGGGAGGCACCGACCGACGCGGTTGCCGGTTGGTCAGCGAGGTCCGGACGGGCCGTCCGGACCTGCTTTGCCGGCGTGCGACGATCCTCTGTCTGGCGATCGACCTTCCCTATCGCGTCGCATTGCGGGACAATCTGGCGAAGGAGTGAGAAACGAATTGCACGGGCCGATGGAAGTCAGCAGATCCACGGACGGATTGACAATCCGTCCTACGTTTCGAGGGGCCTGTTTCGAATGAATTGCACGATCGCCCCCGCACGCCCCGACGAATTCCTCCGCGTCGCCACGCTCGACCGGCTGGCTTGGCCGCGGGCGCCGCAGACGTTTATTCCCGACGGCGAGCACATCTGGCGGATCTGGTGCGATTACGCGACGCTGCTGGTCGCGCGGCTGGCCGACGACACGACGGCGTTGCTGGAAACCGGGCACGTCGCCGGGGCGCTGGTCATGTTTCCCACGCAACAGGGGGAACTTTGCCTGCACAAGATCATGGTGCATCCCAATTGCCGCGGGATGGGGATCGGCTCGGCGTTGATGCGGCGGGCGCTGGAGTTCGCCGACGTGCCGGTGCTGCTGACGGTCGACCCGAACAACGCCTCGGCCGTCGCGCTGTACCGCAAGTTCGGGTTCGAGGTTCGCGAGCGGATCGACGGGTATTACCGTCCGCACGAAGACCGGCTGATCATGGTGTTCAAGCCGAAGTGAAGGATGAGAGATGAAGGATGAAGGATGAGGGATGAGGGATAAGGGATGAGAGATACGAGCGCCGGTTCCCGGAATCGCTCATCTCTCATCCTTCATCCCTCATCATTGGACCCATCGCGCGGCGTAGGTTAGAGTTGCGAGTGGCATCGCGGACGCTGGCAGCGTCCGCCACGGAAAGCCGGGGCGACATGCCGGAACTGTTGAACAACCTGTCGAATCTCTCGACGCTGGCGATCGCGTCGGCGTTCGCCGTGCACGTCGTGGTGTTCGCGTGGCTGTGGTCGTGGTCGAAGCGGGACCTGCGGCTGATCGCCGGGTCGCTGGACGACTTCACCCGCGGGTTGAAGCACCGCAGCATTCTCGGCGCGACGGGGCACCTTTCGGACCAGATCGAGGCGTTTATCGCCGACGTCAACGAGGTCCTCGAAGACCCCGCCCGCCAGGCCGACCGGCAGGCGCTGCTGCATCGCATGAACGTGCTCGACGAACGCCGCGGCTACCTGCATTCGATGTTCTTCGAAACGTCGTACAACATCGGCCGCACGATGATCGAGGCCTACCCGCTGGCCGGCGTGCTGGGGACGATTCTGGCGATCGGGGTCGCGCTGCAGTCGCCGGGGGAAGCGGGGGCCGGCACGGTCAATGCGATCGTGGCCCAGTTCGGCAACGCGGTCTGGTCGACGTTCGCCGGGCTGGCCGCGGCGGTGATTCTGATGTTTTTCAACAGTTGCGTGGAACCGTCGTTCCGCCGGCTCTCCGAGAATCGACAGCACGTCCGCGAGATGGTCGCCGGCGCCAAGCGCGAGCTGGCGTTCTCGGCCGGAGACGACGCGCGGCCGTACTCCGGCGGCAACGGGTCGCCGGCCGGGGAGACGGGAACGAAGGTCGAAAACGTTTAGCCGCGACTCGGAGGCTTTGCGCAGAGGAGCGCGGCCGTTGGTGTACCGCCTTCAGGCGGCCCATTGTGCGATTGATGCTCGTTTTGGCGCACAGCGGGCCGTCTGACGGCGGAACACCAACGCCGAGTCGCGGCTAAACAGACCTGTTGATCGTTGATCGGAAGCATGACCCTCTTCCCTCGCAAACTCACCTTCCAACTCACGCCGCTGCTCGATCTGCTGCTGATCGTGATCTTCGCGCAGTATCTCGACGTGCGGGACAGGACGGCGCAGGACCACGAGACGCAGTCGTCTGAAACGGCGGAATTGAAATCCCGGGCCGCGCGCGCCGACCGGCAACGCAGCGCGATCGCCGCGAAGCTGGCCGCCACCGAATCCGATTTGAACCTGGCCCGCGCGCGGCTCGACAACATCGGCGAAAGCGTGCGGAAGACACTGGCCGACAAGGACGAAGACGCGCGGCGGCTGCAAGAACAGCGCGACCTGCTGGCCAAGGCGCTCGGCGAGATATTCCGGCTGCCCGAGCAGACGCTCCGCAAAGTCATGCAGCCTCTCGCCGGCAAGGACGCCGCCCGCGCCGCCGAGGAGCTGCGGAAAATCCGCGAACGGATCGAGAAGCTGCGGAAGAGCGCTCCGCAGCAGATCGTGCGGCACGTCGTCAAATACGAGGAGTTGCTCAAGCGGTGCGACCTGTGGGAGATTCACGTCGACCCGCGGAACAACGTCCGCATCGCGATCGGGCCGAAAGTCCACCAGTTCCGCTTTACCGCCCGCGAATTCCAGGCGACCGGCAACGAAGAGAAAGACCGCGACGAACGCCGCCGCTATGCCCGCGACCTGCGGCAGGACTTCTATCGCAAACTGTTCGCGTTCTACAAGAGCCTGCCACAGACGAAGAGCGTGATTATCGTTCTGACGTCCCGCGAGAGCGAGACGACGGCGGCGTATCTGGTCGCCAAGGCGGGAATTCAAGACACGGCCGACCACATCGCCCGCGAATCCGCCGGGCGGATCACGATGGTGTCGACCGATCTGGGGAACCTGGAGTTCGGGAAATCCGAAACTCGAAATCCGAAATCCGAAGGAAACTCGAAGTAGAAATCTTCCAAATCCGTAACAGTTCAGCCGTCTGAAGTCACCGCGAATTGTGCGAATCAACACGCATCAAGAAGAAAACCATTTGACAGCAGAATGATTGCGGCCGCTGCAGGGGATCAGTCATTTTTCACCCCCCAATATATAACCCGCCTCTTTCTGATTCTCTTCAAGGGCGGGTTATAAATTGGAGGGTGAAAAATTCTCTTTGTCCACACGGGATCCCAAAAGCAACGGCATTGATGCTCAGGGTTCTGCTTCCAGAAGGATTGAGGAATTGACGGAAAGAGGAACGGCAGAATAATTCTGCCTGCTGATTCGCGCAGATTCGCTTGATTCGCGGTTGAGCCTGACTGGAATCGCGAATCCCTCTTCAAACGGCTGACGTGTTACCCAAATCCCAGATTTGACATTCGGATCGCGAGTTTCGTTCGAATTTCGTGCTTCGGATTTCGGATTTCCTTTTTATGTCGCCCATGAGCAACCGAAACAGCAAAAAAGGACGCCGGGTGGCCGCGGCGGGAATCGTCGCCGGACTGATCGCGCTGGGGGTCTGGCTGGCGGGGTTGCTGCCGGGACTGGGACTCGGGCCCGGCGGCGGATCGGGTATCGGGCTCGGAAAGACCGCGGCGAACGACGGCAATCAGAAGACGACGCCGAAGGTCGAGCCGAAGAAGGAACCGCCGATCCAACAGCCGGACGTCGTCGAAGTCCGCGTGGACGGCAAGCGGCTGCTGCTGAAGGACGTTCGCGACGTCAAGGCGACTTACCGGCCGCTGCCGTTGCGCGACGTCGTCGAGCTGGCCCGCAAGGCTCCCGGCAACGCGCGCGGGGTGAAGGTCCGCATCGACGTCATCGTCACCGCCGACCTCGACACGCTGGACCGGCTGAAAAGCGCCCTTGCGCAAGCCGGTCTGAAGCGGGACCAGATCGACGAGCTCAAGGAAGATTTCCGTTGATGATGAAGGATGAGGGATGAAGGATGAGGGATAAGGGATTCATGTCGGACGACCACATCCTACATCCGTCATCCCACTTCCTTCATCCTTCATCCCTTATCCCTTATCCTTCATCCCTTATCCTTCCTTCATCCTTCATCCTTCATCCTTCCCCAGCGTCTTCCGCATTTCCGTCCCTGCATCGACCGGCCGAAAACCGGCGGCTTCCAGCATCGCCAGGGTGAGCGCGTCGACTTCGGGGACCTGGGCTTCCATCTGCGTGAAGCGTTCGTCCCGCAGGCGGCGGCCGACTTCCACCAGCAGTGCCTGGCCGTAGCCCTGATTGCGCTCGTCGGGGCCGATCGCCAGGTCGACCAGCCCCACCGCCTGCCGCTGCCACTTGGGAAGGTAGTGCTCGAGGTTGACCACGGTCACCGCGGCCAGCGGCGTGCGGCCGTCCTTGGGGACCAGCACGAACTGCAGCGTGTCCAGCGTGCCGAACCGCGCCTGCCACCACCAGGTTTCCCGCAGCGGCCCCTGGTTGACGGCCAGTTGCGATTTCCGGCGCAGCGCCATGAGCTGGAAATTGACGGGGTCGCCCCCTTCCAGGTCGCGGTGCAGCACCACGTGCCGCGACGCCGGCTCGTAGCCCAAAGCGGTGAAGAACGGGACGGCGTCGGGGTCGGAATCGAGCCAACCGGCCGGCTGCACGCCGCCGTACAGGCCGACGTAAAACGGCGCATGCGCCGCGGCGGGACCGGCGATGACCGTCTTCGCCCCCGATTCCGCCAGCCAGGCTTCGAGCCGTTTGACCAGGGCCGTTCCAATCCCGCGGCGGCGGAATTCGGAATGGACCAACACCGCGCAGATCACGCCGGTCTCGCGGTCAAGTGCCGAGACGTGTGCGTTCGGCGCGAAGCCGGCGTGCGCGAAGGCGACGACGCGGTCTCCTTCCGTCGCGACCGCAAACCCCGACCGCTCGAAGTACGGCCGCGAAAAAACCGTGTGCTCGAACGCATCGGGGCTGACCCCCTGGGCGGCCCCGCGACCGAGCCGGGAGCCGTTCCACAACGCCACGATCTGCGGCGGATCGGTGTTTTGGAACGGCCGGTAGTCCACCACGGGGTTGGGTCCAGGCTCTGAAGTGTTCAGCGACGACAAAAGTCGAAGGTCGGAAAGTCGAAGGTCGGAAGTCGGAAGGAAGGCTCGGGGTACGCGACTTTCGACTTTCGACTTTCAGACTTTCGACTTTCCGACTTCTTCTCACTTCCCGGCCCGCTGCCGGGATTTCTTCGCCGCCGCGACGATGGCCGCCGGCGTCAGGCCGTATTTATCCAGCAGCCCCTGCGGGTCGCCGCTTTCGGCGTAGCGGTCGCCGATGTTGACGAACTCAACCGGCACCGGCTGCGTGCGGGCGACGGCCCCGGCGACGGCGGAACCGAGTCCGCCGTGCGGCAGGTGTTCCTCGGCAACGACCAGGCAGCCGGTCTCGCGGGCGGCCGTCGCGATCGCGACTTCGTCGATCGGCTTGACCGTGTGCATGTCGAGCACGCGGGCCTCGATTCCCTGCTGAGCAAGCTCGACGGCGGCGTCCAGGGCGATGCCGACCATCAACCCGTTGGCGACGATCGTGACGTCGCTCCCTTCGCGGACCCGGTTCGCCTTGCCGATCTGAAAGTCGCAGCCGTCGGCGTAGACGACCGGCGCGTCGGAGCGGCCGAGCCGCAGGTAGGTCGGGCCGGCGTGTTCCAGCATGGCCGCGGTCGCCGCCCGAGCGGAGGGTTCGTCGCAGGGGACCATGACGGTAAAGCCGGCCAGCGAGCAGGCCAGGGCGACGTCTTCGATGCCCATCTGCGAGGGGCCGTCTTCGCCGATGGAAATCCCCGCGTGGGTGCCGACGACCTTGACGTTCATTCCGGGGAACGCGACCGACATGCGAAGCTGGTCGAAGGCGTTGCACATCACGAAGGCGGCGAAGCTGGCGACGACGGGAATCTTGCCGGCCGACGCCAGCCCCCCCGCGACGCTGACCATGTTGCTTTCCGCGATGCCGACGTTAAAGGCCCGCTCGGGAAATGATTCGGCGAACCATTCCGTGCGGGTGGAATTCCCGACGTCGCCGTCGACGGTGACCACGTTCGGGTAGTTCTTCCCCAGTTCCTGCAACGCCCGCCCGAACGCATCGCGGGTGGCTTTGCCCATCTTCAGGCCGCTCGTTTTGCCAATATTCATGGATTTGTCAGTTGTTCTTTGTCAGTGGTCGGTGATCCGTTGTCGGCGGAAATGGTGAGTGGTGAGTGGATGTGAATCAATCGGAAATCATCGTGGCGGACGCTGCCAGCGTCCGCTGTTTTGCGGATGCTGGCAGCATCCGCCACGATTCTTTCACAAGCTCTGAGTGGTGCGCCTTTCCGCCTTCCGCCTTCCGCTTCCCGCCTTCGGACCGCGGACCACTGACCATTCCTCACGTAGCGGCCAGATAAGCCAGCGCCTTCTCCGCCAGTTCCTTCGACAACGGCTTGCCGTGGTAGTTGCTGTCGCCTGTGGCTTCCAGGATCGGGAGGATTCCGAAGCCCTTTTTCGTTTTCGAAACGATGGCCGCCGGACCGTCGCTCACCTGGACGGCCTGCTCCAACGCGGCCACGACCTCGTCCTGGTCGTTGCCGTTGATCGTCTGCGTGTGCCAGCCGAAGGCGGCGATTTTCTCCGCGAACGGCGTCAAGTCGAGCACGTCTTTCGTGGCGCCGGTCTGCTGGTAGCCGTTCTGGTCGACGATCAGCGTGAGGTTGGCGACGCGGTACTTGTGGGCGGCGGCGATCGCTTCCCAGACCTGCCCTTCCTCCATTTCGCCGTCGCCGCACATCACGAACACGCGCGAGCCGCGGCGGTCGAGCCGCAGTCCGAGCGCCTGCCCGAGCCCGATGGAGAGCCCCTGCCCCAGCGAGCCGGTCGAGGCCTCGATGCCGGGCAGCCGCTTCAGGTTGGGGTGCCCTTCCAGCGGGCTGCCGAGCTTGCGGAGCGTCATGATCTCTTCCACCGGGAAGAAGCCGGCTTCGGCCATCGCCGCGTACAGCACCGGCACCGCGTGTCCCTTGCTGAGGATGAAGCGGTCGCGGTCGGGATCGTCGGGCCGCCGCGGGTCGTACTTCAGGAAGCCGCCGAAGAACAGCGCGTTGACCACTTCGACCGCCGACAGGCTGCTGCTGGGATGCCCGCTGCCGGCCGCGGTCGTCATGCGGATGATGTGCTCGCGGAGCGTCTTGCCGCGGGCGTTGAGTTCGTCGCCGGCTAGTTTCGTTGCCCGAACGGCCACGGTCTTCTCCCGGAATACAGTCGGTATTTGTCAGTCGCAGCGAAACGCCGATTTGCCGCTAAAAATCGGCCCCTATGCTAACGGTCGCTTCCGGCACTGGCAAGCAGGGTCGACGGGACGTTAGACTGGTCGTTGGTCCGTTGGCAGTCGTTGTTCGGAGATTGTTCCGTGGCGGACGCTGCCAGCGTCCGCGCGGATGCTGGCAGCATCCGCCACGTCCCCTCTACCTGCCCACACACCCCTGCGTTGCCCACTGACCACGGACAACTGACCGGGGACCAAGGACTCTCTCTGATGGCCGTCGCCCGCAGCGATTCCGAACTGGCCGCCTTTCTCGACGAGGCCCTGCCCGCCGAGCAGATGGCGCGGCTCGAACGGGAACTCCGCAAGTCGGACGGCCTTCGCCGGCGGCTGGCGAACCTCAGCCGCCGCCGCGACCAGGGGCTGCATTCGGTGGGGGAAATCTGGCGGCGGAACCGACTGAGTTGCCCCACCCGCCGGCAACTCGGCGGGTTCGTGCTGCGGACGCTCGACGACGCGACGGCGAAGTACGTCGACTTCCACATCCGCACCGTCGGTTGCCGGCTGTGCGCCGCCAACCTCACCGACCTCGAACAAGCCGCCGACGCCCAGCCGGAGACGGCGAGTCGCCGGCGGAAGTTCTTCCAGTCGTCGGCCGGGTTGTTGACGCGGTGAGGAGGGATGAGGGATGAAGGATCATCGCGCTGGTGATCGTGGCTTGTCGTTCATCCTTTCTCCTTCATTCCACATTCCCGGTGTCTCAATCGGCACAATCGTTGCCGTCGGACCGCGACGTTGCCGGTGTTCCCCTCGCGGGCGCTACTGCGCGCATTACACGACCTAGAGTTGTGTTGATCTTTCGCAACATCGCACCGCTTCCGGCTTAGCCGACGTGCCACAGCGAACGGCTAAGCCGCAAGCGGCGAGGTCCCGTCGAGCCGACGCGGACCTGCTTTTCCGATCCGCATCCGGGAGCAGACGGTCGTGTTTCAGCCGTCAGTCGACAACGGGATTGCGCTCTTCGCCGAGACGCCGCTCGGCGTCTGGGCGTTGGCCGCCGCCGCGTTCGTCGTGGCCGCGGTCGTCGGGTTCGCGGCGGGCGTGCAGTACGCGAAGAACGCGACGCGGCGGGCCGTCGAGCGGGTGAAGTCGAGCCTGGCAAACCTCTACGCCCACGTCGTCTCGTCGATCGAGACCGCGCAAGACGCCTGCCAGACGCTGGAGGCCTTTCCCAACCTGCAGCTCTCGCTCGAGCAGCTCGGGCGGCTGGAAGCGAAACGCAACTCGCTGCTGGAAGCCGTGCAACGCATCGTCGACGACCAACAGCCCGCCGACGAGCCAGTTGGTAGCGGAATTCGTAAGAATTCCGAGGCCGGAATCGCTCGCGGCGGAATTCTTACGAATTCCGCTACCAACCCGGTCCCCGAAATCGCCTGGGTGCTCGAACCGCAACACGCGGTGACGAAACTGCCCGACCGCGCGGCATTCGACGCCAACCGCGAGCTGCTGTCGAACATCGCGGCGGAGGGTCGGTTCTCCTGCGGCCTGCTGCTGGTGCGGATCGACCGCGCCGACCATTTGAAATCGCGGTTCGGCGTCGCGGGAATGCAGCACTTCACCCGCGCGATGGCCGGCCTGATCTGCCGCTCGATGCGCGACGCCGACATCGCCTGCCAGTTCTCCCCGGAAGCGTTCGCCGTCCTGATGCCCGGCGTCTCGGAAGCCACCGCCCGCGACTGCGCCGAGGCGATCCGCGGGACGATCCGCCAGCACCACTTCCGCAGTTCCGAGAACGGGCCGGAAGTGCTCGTCACCGCCAGCTTCGGCCTGACGGTGTTCGCGGGGGACGATTCCGCGCTGTCGGTCGACCGCGCCGAGAACGCCCTCAAACGCTCCCAGAAACAGGGCCGCAACAAGCTGTTTTTCGCCAGCGGCGGGGCGGTGGTGGCTTGCGTGGCGGAGGAGGCGCGGCAGCCGGCGGGCGTTTCGTAATTCGGAGCCGTCTGGTGCCGCCGTGCTCGGTGAAGGCGAATGTACGGCACCTGCGTCCACCACTCCCTTTTGAGGTCGCAATTTGCGACCTCAAAGAATCCGCTTCTTCCAAAGCAAGACGTTCTGATCGCGGACGGTGACGATCAGCGGCTCGATCTGGTCGATCAGGAAGTAGGGTGGGCTGTGCCCACCAGAATTGGCAAGGGGCGTCGATCGCAATTCAGGACTTCACGGCCCATCGGTGGTGGGCACAGCCCACCCTACTTTCTGTATTTCGCCATCGCCGTTCAACCCACCTGCAGTTCCACCACCTCCGGCTCCCGCTTGCCGCCGTTCCCCGCCACCAGCCCCGGCGCTGCCGTCGCCGAATGGTCGTGCCCGTCGTATACGCCGAAGTCGTTGAACCACCGCTTCTTCGCGAACCGGTACAGCCAGCTTTTCTCCGGGATTTCGTGGCCGGGGTTGTATTGCGAGGTACGGGTTTCCATCGCGGCCAGTTCTGCATGCGCGGTCTGGCGGGCGGTGACGTCTTTGGCACCGTGTTCCTCGGCCAGCGCTTTCAGCAGGTCGGGGCGTTCGAGGACGATGCAGCCGCGGGTGGTTTTCTGGGAGAGTTCGCGGAAACCCTGCATCCACGGGGAATTGAACTTCTCGAACAGGGTTTTGGTTTCATCGTGGATGTTGTCGGTGGCGAACTGCACGATGGGGCACGGCTCCACGCCTCCCCAGGGGTTGATGTGGTGGCTGATGCCGTTGGCCGCCGGACAGAGGGCCTTGCCCTGGCCGTCGTAGTAGGCGTCGATGATGACGATCGGCCTTTTTGCCCGCATCTCGACGACGAACCGCCGCACGCGGAGTTGTTCTTCGGGCGACAGGCACAGCTCGAAGTGGGCGTCGGGGCCCATCGGGCGGTAGATGTGGAACCAGGTGTAGAACACCCCCATCTCGATCAGCCGGTCGACCCATTTCTCGGTCACCAGATCGTCGATGTTCGACTTGCAGACGCTGGTGCAGACGCCGGTGAGCACCTTGTTGGCGAGGCAGTTCTGGATGCCTTCCATCGTCTTGCTGAGGACTTCCTTCCGCCCGCGGCGTTCGTCGCTGATGATCTCGCTCCCTTCCACGCTGATCAGCGGGGTCACGTTGCCGGCTTTCCGCAGCCGTTTGGCCTTGTCGTCGGTGATGAACTGGCCGTTGGTGAAGATCTGGAAGTAGCAGTCCCGATTGGCCTCGACGATCTCCAGCAGTTGCGGGTGCATGAACGGCTCGCCGCCGACGAGGCCGAAGAACGAATTCCCCATCGCCTTGGCCTCGGCGATGAGGCGGTTCATCGCGTCGAGGTCGATCGTGTGCTGTTTGTGGGCCACGTCCACCCAGCAGCCCTGACAGCGGAGGTTGCAACTGTTGATGACGGAGATGTACAGAAACGGCGGGAAGTATTCCCCCCGTTTGAGTCGCCGTTTGTGGTTGCGGACGGAGCGCATCCCTTTCCAGCCCATGTTCCAGGCGAGCTTCCAGAGCAGGCGTTTGTCGGTTTCGAAGAGGGCGCGTCGGGCGAGTTGGAAGAGCATGGATCGAGTTTTCAGTTTCCCGGAGAGCGGAAGCGTTGCCGTTCAGTCTAACGTGCAGGTGCCGGGAACTCGACCGAAACGCGGAGTCGAAGGTCGGATGGTTGGAAGGTCGGAAGGTCGCAGGTCGAAGGTCGAAGGCCGGATGGTCGGAAAGTCGAGTTGAGGGTTGAGAGTATTGACTGCGACAGAATCGGTGCGGATCGTTGGCGTCGCGGTACCGAGAACGGTCCGCACATTCTGAAGTCATTTTGTACCCGCCATTGATAACCCGCCTTCAGATCGTCAAGGGCGGGTTATCAATGGGTGCGGCAAATTCCACTGGCAATGGGGTCGGGTGTGGAAAATTCAAAATTGCGACGGAACTCGACCCCACGGGGAAAACACACTCCGCAATTTTGAATTTTCCA
>Ga0268386_10000085_pt1 | contig 49914 bp, 60 predicted proteins | sample RVTome_15_FD_200260 | JGI IMG/M metagenome (GOLD analysis project Ga0268386, IMG submission 200260) | Soil microbial communities from uranium-contaminated site in the Upper Colorado River Basin, Wyoming, United States - RVT150D86... ... | reverse complement strand
ATCGGCGCGCTCGACGCCATGGTGAGCGACGCCTTCGGCCCCATCGGCATCAGGATCAGCGGGGACCGGGAAGCCGACGTCGACCGGGTGGCGGTGGTTCCAGGATCGGGGTCGGCCCTGATCTCCGAGGCGTCCCTGGTGGCCCAGGTCCTCGTCACGGGTGATGTCTCACATCATCAGGCAGTGGCCGCGCGGGACCTTGGTCTGGCCGTCGTGGATCCCGGGCACACCGCTACGGAGCGACCCGGGATGGGAGCGCTGGTGGAGATGGTGACCGAGGCATCGGGTCTCGATGTGGTCGACCTCACCGGATTCGACCCTCGAACATGGGTTTGAGCCTGGGCTACCCTTCCCCATCCCCATGGAGCTGACCAGCCTCAACGACCTCCTCGACCTCCAAGAGGTCGACTCGCAGATCGACCGGCTCCTCGACCAGCGGCAATCACTCCCGGAACTTCAGTCGTACAAGGTCGCGCACGAGAGAGTCCAGGAACTGGAGGCCGAGCGTGAACGGGAAGCGGCCCTGCTCAAGCAGCTCGAGCTCGATCTCGACAAGGCTGAAGGTGAGTTGCAGCTTCTCGAGATCAAACTCCGAGAGCATGAGACCCGCCTGTTCGCCGGTGGCATGAGCGCCCGTGAGACCGAGCACATGCGGCTCGAAGTGCAGAGCCTGAACGGCCAGCGCGGCGCGCTCGAGGAAAAGGTGCTGGGACTGCTCGAGGAAGTCGACCCGCCTCGTGCGAAGGTTGAAGCCATCGAGGCTGAGATCGCCATGGTCAATGCCGAGAAGTCCGGGTTGGAGGTGGCGATCAAGGGCCAGTGGAAGACGATCGACGCCGAGCTGGAGCGTAAGGAGGAGCGCAAACAGGAGGCGCTCGCTCCGATAGCTGGCGACCTCCTCGACCTCTATGAGACACTGCGCGCAAGTAAAGAGGGTGTGGCCGTGGCCGCTTATGACCACGGTGTCTGTGGGGGATGTCACATGACGCTGTCGCCTGCAGAGCAGGAGGAGGTCTTCGATTCCGATCTTCCCCGCTGCGTCCACTGCCGGCGCATCCTCGTTGTCTGAGCCATGCTCTTCTGGCATCTCGGGGCCACCGTTTGGCTGTTCCGGTGGATCTTCCGGGACCCGAAAGTCGACATCAGGTTTCTGGTCATCGGGGCGGTCCTCGCCGATTTGATCGATCTCCCCATCGGCACGGTCATCATGGGTGATCGCTACTCGACGGGAGAGCTCTGGTCCCACTCCCTCGCGGTCCCCACCCTCTACATGGCCATTGTGCTCCTCGTCACCCGGCGGGGGCGGCAAAGGCGAGCCTGGATGGCCCTCGGCGTTGGATGGCTCTTCCATCTCCTGCTCGATGGGATGTGGGTTGACCGGGGGGTCTTTCTCTGGCCGTTCTTCGGGTGGCAGATCCCGCCGGGGGAGGCGCCCTATTGGCCTCTCGCGTGGGAACGGGCGCTGTCGGACCCGTGGCGATGGATCAAGGAGGCGATGGGGCTCGGCTACCTGGTCTGGCTGTGGCTCGCCCTCGGGCTCGGAGATGTCGAACGACGGAATAGCGTCCTGGAAACTGGGAGACTGCCCTGGTATGTCAAGTAGAGCTGGGTTCGCCGTGCTGGCCCTGGGGCTCATGATGGGAGCATGCTCGGACGGTGGCGCGGGTGGCGAGGCGCCGATCGCCTCCGACTCGGGGGCGGCGACCCCGATCGATGCCGTCGAGGAGTTGGTCGGAGCGATCAACGAGCCCGACTTCACCGATGCCAGCCGTCTCGCCGTTCCCGAGCACGCCGCGCTCGCCGCACTCGCCGAGGGCGCCACGTTCGCCGAGGTGGCCGAATCCCTGCGCGAAGGCGATCGGGAGGTGGCGGCGAACTTCTGGGCCGGATTCGCCCAGGGCACAGGAAGCTTTCTGATCGGCTCGGTAGATGTCGCCGGGTCCGGGACCGTTGCCGAGGGATCGCTCGAGTTTCACAACGTCAGCGTCACCCCGTCCTCGGGCGACTCCCGCGCCCTGCTCGTGCGTGACGTCGACGGCTATCGGGTCGACCTCTTCGCCTCTTTTGGCGCCGGGCTCGCCGACAAGATGACAGCCCCGGTGGAGCGTCTTCTCACGACCCAAACCGCGGACTCCCGGCTCATCCTGACCCGACTGCAGGAGATAGTTCCCTCGCTCCTCGCCGCGGCGCGGCTTCCCGGCACTCCCGGAGACGTCTCCCAACAGCTCCTCGCCCTGGTCGAGGTGATCACCCGCGTCGGGTGATCTTCATCCCCGGAGCCGGGGCAGCACCTCGCTGCCGAGAAGCTCGATCAGGGCCGGCTGGTCGAGTGACGCCATCTGGAAGGTGACGATGTCGGCACCCAGGGCGTCGACCAACGGCCGGTAGATGGCCACGATCTCGTCTACGGTGTTCACCAGGCTGTAGCGGCCCAGCACCTCGTCGCGGGGGAGCTCGTCGGCTCGTTCCCGGAGGGTCTGCGGGTCGACTGCCTCGAGCCGGCCCGGGGCGCGTAGCCCGCGCCAGGAGTAGAGGGATTGCCATGCTTCCTCTTCGTCGGCGGCGAAAAGCGACCAGCGGGTAGCGAGCACGATCGGGTCGGGCCGGCCCGAGCTTCTCGCCGCGGCCCGGAGCGGTTCGATCACCTTCTCGATCGTGTCCGCGGGATCTTTGACCGACGTGATCACCCCCTGTGCCTTCTCGCCGGCCAGCGTTGCCGACTTGGGCCCTCCGGCTGCCAGGAGGATGGGGACAGGCCCCAAGGGTGGTGAATAGAGCCTGGCCCGGTCGGTCACGTAGTACTCGCCCTCGTACGTGAGCTTGTCGCCGTCGAGGAGCCGCCTCATGATCTCGAGCGCCTCGGTCATCCGGGCATTGCGCTCGGCGTAGGGGGGAAACTCGTACCCGAGTGGCCCCTCGTTGATGTTCTCGCCGGTCCCCACCCCCAATGTGAACTTCCCGTCCGAGAGACGATCGAGGGTGGCCGCCGCTTGAGCCACGACCGCCGGGTGATAACGAAACAGGGGGGTGGTGACCCCGGTGGCGAACGAGATGTGATCGGTGGCGGCGGCCATAGCGCCGATCGTGGAGAAGGCGTATCCCGATGCCGACACGTCGTCGACCCAGGGGTGAAAGTGCTCGGAGACGACGACCATGTCGAACCCCGCCTTCTCGGCGAGGACGGCGTGTTTCACGAGCTCTTCCGGCTGCCACTGCTCGTGACCGCAGAAGTAGGCGAACTTGGTCATGCCCGAGATGATGCCAGGTCTATTGATAGCTGATGTAAACCGGGGTGGGAACCTTGCTCATGGTGCTCTCGGGTGAGGGAGGCTCCGGCTCGTCCTCGTCGAAGAAGTTCTTCCACCCCCAGGAGTAGTGGGCGTCCTCCGACCCCTCGAGGACGATCTCCCAGGTCCGGTTCTTGTCCACTTCGCGCCCGTCTCCGTCCATCTGGATGATCATCTGGATCTCGGGTCGCTCCACGATGCTCTCCCGGTTGGTGATCATGCTCTGCTTGAACTGGTGCACCATCATCATCTTCTGGGGCAGGCCGTTCTCACGGACCAGGTCGGCGACCCAGTTGACGGTCTCGTTGATCTCGGTGGCGTCGACCGTCCCGGTCTGGTTGAGATGGGTCTGGCTGTCGGTCAGACGCCACTCCGGGTCGAGAGCGAGCCCGACGAAGGGGAGCTCGAGCATCTCCTCGTATTGCATCGCCTGGCTCAAGAAGTCGTCACGGCCCGACTGCAGATCGAGCAGCACGTACATGTCGTTTTCCCGGGCGTAGTCGATCCAGTCATCGAAGGTTTCCACCGGCCACTCGAAGCTGTAGTCGTCGTCCTCGGTGGGGCCGGCGCTGGCCACCGATACGATCATCTCGAAGGTAGGAATCACCTGGGCGCCGTCACCGGCATAGGCATCTACGAACTCCTGCATCCGCGATCGAGTCTCCGCCGGCCCTTGCTCGCCAAGGACACCCAGGGCGGTGGTCTCCGGGTGCCCGTAGAAGGCCACATACCGTCGGGGAGTGTCTGCGGGCAGCACGTAGAACCCGCCTCCGGGCACCTGTCGGCCATTGCCGAGCACCGCGAGCTCCCAGTCGCTTGCCTCTGGTGTGGCCCCGACGTACCGGATTGTCTCCCGGGATCGCCCCGCGAGGGCCACCCCCACCTCGGGATAGCCGAGGATGTCGGTCCCGTCGATGGCGACGGTGGCGGCCCCTATCGATCTTCCCATGGCAGACGCGAGCAACACGGTCTTCGGCAAGGCGGCATCGACTATCCACAAGGAGTTGGCGTCCCCGGGCACGGCGAGGCCGACCACGATCTCGCTGGGGCTGATGAGTGGCTCCCCAGCCGTGGTGGTGCTCGAATCCGAGGGCTGGGGCACCACCACCCTGGTCCGGTCGACGATGGCGAGGACCGTTTCGACGACTGTGCTGCTGTCGGCGACGGCGGGCACCATCACTTCCTGGTCGACACCGAGCCGCTCTCGGGCGAGATCGATCGCACTGGAGATGTCGTGGTTGACGATGTCGGCGCTGTCGGGCACGTTGACCTCGGGCGAGCCGATGAGGTGGACTCGCTCCGGCTTGAGCCGCCCCAGCTCGGCCGCCAGCCGCGGTTCGGGGAAGAGAAGTGGGCCGGAGATGGCGGCTGCCAACTGGGAGGCTGCTGCGATCTCGCTCAGGTCGCCGGTGTTGGCGACCACCACCTCGTCGGCGCACAAGAACGTCTCCCCGGAGAGGAACAATGCGTCGCTGGCCAAGGCCCCAGTGTCGATGTGGGCACTGTGGTCCCCGGTGAAGCGGATGCACTCGACCGCCGGGGTGGTGGCGGCCCCTTGCTGTGCCTCCTCGATCGGGTCGACCGGCGTCTCACCGAGGATGGTGGAACAAGCCGCGACGAGCACAGCCAGTGAAAGGAGGGGGATGAAGTTGGACGGCTTCAGAGCGCGAAATGCTAACTAGGTGAGCCTCGAATAGACGATCTTCCACACGACGCCGGCGACCATCAGACCGACACCGGCGAGCCACACCGCTGCGGGCACGAATACGCTGAGGAATAGGCAGCTTCCCAGCCCGAGCCAGGCGGTGGTACGGCGCCTGTCGACGGCGAGAGCGGCCAGGTTGGTGATCCCGTAGTAGAGGAGGACCGTCATCGCCGAGAAGCTCCAGGCGAGGCCGATGTCATCGAGCAATGTCAGGGCGGCCACCAACACGGCGGAGAGGACGACGGCCGCGGTCGGCTCCGACCTGGGATCGAGACGGGCCAGAGCAGACGGCATGTCACCGCGACGACCCATCGCCAGCCAGACCCGGGATAGCCCGAGGATCAGGTTGAGAAGCACGCCGAGCATCGCCGTGATCGCACCGAACGTGACGAAGGGCATGTCGAGGAACCCAAGTTCGAGGATCGCGCCCCAACTTTCGCCGGCCATGGCCCGCCCGCCGATCTCGATGGCCATGTAGAGAAGCGTGGCGATGACCAGGGTGACGACCACAGCCCTCGGAATGACCCTGGCGGGGTCCCTCACCTCTTCGCCCAGCGTGGCGATGCGCCCATAACCCGTGAAGGCCACGAAGATGAAGGCGGTGGCCGCGAGCACTTCGTTCGTTGGCTCGCGGCCGAAGTTGAGGGTCGATGCTCCGCCGGTCCCGCGCAATCCGCTCCAGGCGAACCAGGCGATCGCGGCGACGGTGATCCCAACCAAGGCGGCATTGACCACGGCCGTGCGGCGGATCCCGGCGAGTACCAAGCCCATGATCACGGCCACTGCCCCGATCGGGACAAGGGCGTTGTCGATGCCCATGTAAAGGGCGATTCCGAGTGCCGCCGTTGCCGCGGAGGCGGTCTTGGCCATGAGGAAGAGCCATCCGGCGCCGAAGCCAAACCATTGGTTGAGAGCGCGATAGCCATACTCGTAGGTGCCTCCGGCCACTGGAAAGCAGCCGGCGAGGTATGCCGAGGAGAGTCCGTTGAAGGTCGCCACGAATGCCGCCAACGGGATGGCCCAGATGACGACGTCTCCCCAGCGCGATGAGGCGAGGCCGATGGCGACGAAGGCCCCCGTGCCCACGATCGAGCCCAGGCCGGTGACGACGGCACCGCCCATCCCCAGCTCTCGCTTCAGCTGCTGGTGGGTCATCTAGAAGAGTGTTCCCGACTCCGCGCGGTCGTGGAGGTGGGGAGCGTTGTTGCGCACCGAGTTCACTTGTCTGGAGACGACGTGCTCCATGATCGAGTCGGGGTCGATGGTCCGCAGGAGAGCATGCGCGGTCTCGGGGTCTTGGAGCTCGCGATCGAGCCAGGCCGCCCATACGTCGGGGATCAGCGCGACCGGCATCCGATCGTGGATCGACGAGATGACGCCCGCGGCCCCGGTGGTGATTATCGAGCAGGTCCGGTGCCACTGGTTCGAATCCGGCTCGAGTCGCGATGCCCAGATGCCGGCGAAGACCATTGGGTGCCCATCTGCCCGGTAGACCCAATGCGGGGTACGCCCCGCGTTGGGCGGTGCCCACTCGTAGAAGCCGTCCGCCGGGATGAGACAGCGTTTCCGGGCGAAGGAGTCACGAAAAGCCGCGGTTGTGGCAACGGTCTCCGCCCGGGCGTTGATATGGATCGACTTCGTGTCTCGGGCCCAATGGGGGATGAGACCCCACCGCATCGAGCCCAGTTGCCGCTTGCCGTCACGCTCTGCGATCACGTAGACGGGGTCGGTCGGGGCCACGTTCCAACTCTTCGGCAATGGCTCGGTGAGGACATCGTCGACACCGAAGTACTCGGCATAGAAATCGAGGTCACCGGTGATCGAGAAGCGGCCACACATGCGACGAGGTTAGGTAAGGCGCGAGGCGACGCGTTACGGCATTGTCGGCGTGAACGGCAGGGCGTGAGAAGCTCGCGGAGTCACCGGTTCCTCATGTGCTGGGCGAGCGGCTCCAGTCGACCATCGAGGAAGGACCGGAGAGGCTCCTCTATCCCGGCTCGGGTCATGGCGTCACGCATGCATCGCATCCACTCGGCGGCCTCTCCCTCACCTATGGGGAAAGGCATATGCCGCATCCGCAACCGGGGATGACCCCACTTCTCTTCATACAGTGGAGGCCCCCCCAACCACCCAGACAGATACATGAAGAACTTGTTTCGGGTGTTGCGGGTGGAGGCCGGAAGCAACGCCCGCAGAACCGGTGATTCCTCTTCGATCACGTCATAGAAGGTCTCGGCGAGGCGACGTACCGCTTCGCCGCCGCCCATCTCATCGTAAGGGGTGTCTGCCTCACCCCAGGGATGCGAGTGCTCTGTCGGTCGGGAAGGCATCATCGTCGAGGTCGAGATTTCTACAACATCCGCGATGGGAAGCGGTAGACGTAGGGCTCGATGACTCCGAGGTCCGCGAGGAGGCGGGCCGCCTGCTCTGCGTCGGCCTCGGAGCCCCGGGCCTGGCCTGTGATGAGCAGGAGCAACGCCTCCTCGTAACCCAGCCGCTGCGCCCGTGCGCTCTCCAATGCCCGCTCGATGCGTTCGGCCGCCTCGTCGGACCGGCCCAGCGCCAGCAAGGCGGTGCCCCGAACCCTCTCCAGGGGGACCTCGTATAGCGCGGCATCCTCACCTGCCATGTCCCGCCCCAGGTCGATGACCCGCAGGGCGGTGTCCGGATCGTCGTTGCGGATGTGGGCGTCGGCCAGATGGACCGAGCCGTCGACTGCGATGAACCACTGCCCCGATTGGATCGCCTCCTCGACGACCCGGGTCAGAGCGGCGATGGCCGCTTCGTGCTCACCTCGCTCCATCGCCAGCCGACCCAGTTGGGTCTCGGCGAACAAGGCGAAGAGGACATCCTTTTGTGCCCTCAGCACCCGTCTCGCCTCCTGGAGGACGGTCTCCGCCTCGTCGAGTTGGCCCCTGCTGATCAGGACCTCACCGAGGTTGGCCGCGGCGGCTCCCGCGGCGTGATCGTTGCCGCTGCGACGACTCACCTCCTGCGCCCGTGAGTAGAAGGCGACGGCGTCGTCCCACTCACCGTCGGCGTAGGCCTGGACCCCGAGGTTGATGGCGATGAGGGAGATCCCGGAGAGGTCACCCAGCTGCTCGAAGATCTCGAGGGCCAGCTGCTCGTGGGTGGCCATGTCACGCAGCCCGAGGGTCTGGTAGGCCTCATCGATGTAGGTGTAAGCTCGGGCCAAGGCATCCAGCTCCCCACTCTCGGTCGCCTCAGCCACCGCCTGAAGACCGACCTGCAGCGTCATCCTCGGCCGGAGCAGATCGGAGAGGATCCCGGCCCGGAGCGCCCTGAGCCGGGCCCGGGCTCGTCTCGCCTCCTCGGTGTCGAGGGTCGCGAGCAGCCCCAGACCGATAGCGGTCTCACGCAAACCCTGGGAGAACTTGCCCAGCTTCTGGTTGGCCCGGGCCAATTGCTGGCGTAGACCGGCGCTGAGGACAGGGTCTTCACGACGGAGCCTGGTCGCTTCTCGCAGGTCGTGGATCGCCTCGTCGAATCGGCCGGCCTCGTAGAGGACGGCGGCCCGACTGGTGAGCACCTCAGCCATCTCGGCGGGGGTGACCCAGTCGAGACGTCGGGCCGCGATGAGACCACGCTGGTAAAAAGCGGCCGCTTCGTGATTGGCGTAGATCTCACGGGCCCGGTTCCCTGCCATCTGTGAGAAACGCCAGGCCCGGCTCCAACGCTTGGCCTGGAAGTAGTGAAGCGAGAGCAGCTCTGAGAACTCTTCGGGATGTTCGGTGCAGGCGGCGAAGGTCGAATCGCCCACCCGGGCGTGCAGCTCTTCTCGGATACCGTAGGGAAGGCCGGCGTACGCCACGTCTCGGATCAGGGAGTGGTGGAACTGGACCCAGCCCGATTCGTCCAATGAGATGAACTCGAGAAGACGGCGGACCTGGCGGGTCTGCCATTGCGGGTCGGTGTGGTCCTCCCCGATCACGGCCGACATGTGCTCGATGCGGAACCCGGCTCCGAAAACAGCCAGCCGGCGCAGCACGTAACGGTCCGCCATGGGCAGCGTGTCGATGCGGGCGGCGATCATGGCCTCGACCGATTGGGGAATCTCCTCCAGCGAGCCAGTGCGTCGCAAAGTCTGCAGCAACTCGATCAGGAACAGTGGGCGTCCGTCGGCCTGACGGGCGAGACGCTCCACCTGCTGGGGAGGCAGAGGGGCCTCCTCGGTGGCGTGGAAGATCAGCTGCTTCGACTGTTCGAGTCCCAGCGGCTCGAGTTCGACTCGGGACACGGCAGGAGTCTCGGGAGCGAAGAATCCGTCGTCTCCGGGACGCCGTGTCAGGACGATCAACCAGGGGTGGCGGTCTAACCCGACGATGAGCCCTGCCACCAGCTCCCGGGACGGCTCGTCCATCCAATGTGTGTCCTCGATGACGAAGACGGTCGGGTCGACGATGGTCCCCCCGAGCAGGGCGTCCACCGCCGCCATGATGCGGGCGGGGCGGAACTGGTCTTCGAGCTGTGCCGCCTCGACCGAAGCGGGAAGGTCGATGCCCAAGACCGTGCCGATGAGTGACACCCAGGGCGCCAGCTCCGGCGCCGCCTCGTCGACCCTCTCGATCAGTGCCTTGGCCAGGGACGCGCCCTCCAGGTCGTCGAAGCCCCAGGCCTCACGGAGCAAGGCCCGGAACGGGAAGTAGGGAGTGGCTGCCTGGTAGAGACGGCACTCGGCTCGGATCACCTTCTGCGGCCCGCCACCGCCGAGAAACTCTTCGAGGAGACGGCTCTTCCCCATCCCGGCCTCGGCGGACAGCTCGACCACCTGCCCCTTGCTTTGCGACGCCTTCTCCCAGGCGGTGGAGAGCCAGCTCAACTCGTCGTCGCGGCCGATGAGGGTGAGCCCGTGTAGCCCGGTCTTGGTGCCCATCGGCTCCATCAACGAGACCGCCTCGACAGGCTGTTTCTTGCCCGCGACCTGGAACGGCTCGATCGGGGTCACCTCGAAGGTGGTCCGCGATCCCTCCAGGACCTCGGCGGTGGCATAGATCTCCCCCGCCGGCGCCGTGGCCATCAACCGCGCGGCCAGGTTCACGGTGTCGCCCATGACCGTATAGGTGCGCCGGTAGGGGGTGCCCACCTCCACGGCGAAGACCGGGCCCCAGGAGACTCCCACCGAGATGGGAAAGGGGGGACCTGCCGAGATCACCTGGCGCAGAGCGAGCAACATGCGCTCTTCGTCGTGACCGGTGGTCGAGGGGACGCCTGCTGTGAGGATGATCTTGCCTCCGTCGGCGGCGATATCGGTCGCCAGGAAGGTGACTCCCCGTTGGTCCACGGCCTCCTGGACCGCTCGCACCAGCTCGTCGAGCCTCCGGGCGACGGCATCGGCGCCGTCTGCGGCGATGAGGGAGTCGAGCGATTTGAAGTTGATGAAGGCCACGGTCGCAGGGCGGTGCTCGGGCTCCACCTGTCCTCCCAGGAGCAGCTGGCACAGGCTCACGGGGACGAACTGGTCCAACTCCTCGACGAGCGGAGCGGATGGCCGGGCCTCAGATCGCTCGGCATCGACCTCACCCTTGAGCAGGATGCCAGGGCCGTGGGCCTTGCCTCGATTCACCCTTGGGATGGCCGAGGCAGTTTCCGGGCTGAGCATGATCCTGCCCGCACCGGCGGCCGACTCCATCTCCACCGTGCGGGTGGCTCCTAGACCGGCCACGATCAGCTCGCGATGGGAGCCACCTATGAGGAAGAAGTCGAACTCGCCGCTGTGCACTCCGATCGACATCCGCAACGTGACCTTGCCGGCGCTGGTGTAACAGACTCCCACCTCGGCCAGCGTCTGACGCATGGCCAGAGCCGCGGCACAGGCTCGACGCTCGTGGTCCTCCTTGGTGAAGAGGAGGAGGAGAGCGTCACCACCGAATTTGAGGAGGCTGGCTTCGTAGGCGTAGGCGGCGGAGAGCAGTTCACCGAAGGTGCTCCCGATGACTGCCGTCAACTCCTCGGCACCGCGTCGGCCGTTCCTGGCGAGTCGCTCCGACATCGCGGTGAAGCCGGATATGTCGACGAAGACCATGGAGCCTTGGATCGCCTGGTGCAGCTTTCCTGGGGCGTCTCGATCCCAATAGCGCACCATGCGAGGCAGGTACGGTCGTGGTGAGACGCCCATCCGCTGAGAATAGGACTCGTCGCCCCGGGGAGGAGGCGTATGGGCCTGGAGCGAACCAGGCCGGGCCTGCAATGACGGAGGCATCGCATAGAAACGGTCAAACCCCCTGGTGAGAGGGGGTTTGACGCTGCGAGCCCGTCTGTAAGCCGGATTCTGTCGGGGACGGTCATCCATCTGGGCGGCCCGTTGCCGGGACGCTCCTGCGGCCTACCCGGGACCATTCGACGGGCAGCCGGGTCCCTGCTTGGCCTTGCTCCGGGTGGGGTTTGCCGAGCCGCCACCGTCGCCGGCGGCGCTGGTGGTCTCTTACACCACCGTTTCACCCTTGCCTGTGCGACCTGGTCGTCAGACCAGGCACCATCGGCGGTCTGCTCTCTGCTGCACTTTCCGTCGGGTCACCCCGCCTGGAAGTTATCCAGCACCCTGCCCTGTGGAGTCCGGACTTTCCTCGGCCGATGGCCTCAGCCAGCGGCCGCGACCGTCCGACGGGCTCACCCCCGATTCTACCCGGCCTCAGCGAACCTGCCCAGCCTGTCGCCGTCTCCCGGCGGCCCACCCCGTCAGGCCCGAGACGAAGATCGCGACCACCGCCAGCCAGATCACCGTGCCGGTGGGTGCAGGGCTGCCCCCCAATCGAGCTATCACCACGATGACGAAGGCCATGAGCAGCCCGGTGACCATTCCGTGGAACCGGTGGGAGTGGATCGATCTGAGCCCTGCCACCCATCCACCGACGGCCAACCCGACGATCACCCCCGTGACCAGGCCGATGTCGGGGCCGGTGTCGACACCGAAGACGGCGAGGAGGCCGCCCAAGCCGAGGGTCAGCATCGAGGCAACGAGACCGCCCGCAGCCACTCCCAGGGCGAGGGCGCCGAAATTGAGGGCAGCGAGCACGGCCATGATGTTGGCAGGCGATGGTGACAACGCCTCAAATCCGTTGGTGTGCCGCTGTCCGAAATAGCCTGATGACGGAAACCTTTGTGAGCGGTACCGGGTCTCAATGCCCGGACTCAGCGAAGAGGAGGACACATTGGTAATCAACAAGTACCTGGCAGAGCTCATGGGAACCGTGATCCTGGTGGGTCTCGGCTCGATGGGCATCCTGGCAGTGGGAGGTGCCAACGGGGCGGCGGAGATCATCGCCATCGCGTTTGCGTTCGGTCTCGCCCTGTTGGCCGGGATCTGGGCTCTCGGACATGTGTCCGGGGCCCATTTCAACCCGGCAGTGACCTTGGCGATGCTGCTCGACAAGCGCATATCGCTCAGCGACGCCATCGGCTACTGGATCGCGCAGTTCGCCGGTGCCTGTGTCGGGTCGCTGATCATTCTCGGCGCCTCGGGAGGCAGCACCGCGGCCGTCGCGAGCACCGCCACCAACTACGACGACCTCACCGTCGCCATCGTGGTCGAGATCACGCTGACAGCGGTCTTCGTCTGGGTGATCATGGCCACGACCCGGTTCACCCGCTCCCGGGGACACCATGCGCCGGCGGCAATCGGTCTGACCCTGGTTGCAGTCCATCTGGCCGGCATCCCGTTCTCGGGCGCGTCGGTCAACCCGGCTCGGTCGTTTGGCCCGGCCGCGGTCGGTGGTGCTTTCAGCTCCAACCTGTGGGTCTACATCTACGCACCCCTCATCGGAGCGGTCGTCGCCTGGGCTCTGTACCGGCTGTTCCCGGTGGTCGACGGGGCGGAGGCCTGAACGCCTCTGATCGACGGTTGACGATGGGCCCCTTCGGGGGCCCTCCGTCACGAGAAGAGCGGATCGTCGGCGAGGTCTTCGAGACCCATGACCCAGCCGGCAGGCAGGCTCCAGTGCTTCGCCCCGTTGATCATCGAGGCAAGGTATTCGGGTGAGGGCCGCTGCTCGCCGTTGGGCGCGTCGATCGAGACGAACGTGAGGCAGTCGTACTTGTTCCCTTCGCGGTCCACGGCCTTCACGTCGAAACCGGGCTTCCGGCCCTCCGCCATCTCGGCAGCCGTCAAGGAATCGACTGCCTCCTCGGGGATCTCGAAGACACCTCCCCAGACGGTGTGCCCGCTCTCCTTGGTCAGTGTGGGGACGGCTCCATCTCTGGGTGAGTGGGCGAAGTCGAGTCTGGTCTCGGGGAAGTGCGCCGTGAACAGGAATCGCGATCCTGGTGCCGCCTTGGAGATCCGATCCGGGTCGAGCAACGATCCGTATGCGAAGTACAGGGTGGTGTTGGGCACGGGATGACGATTGTACAAAAGATCACGCGTATCCCATGACAAAGCCGATTTACATCGCCTAAACCCCGCAGCGTTTACCGTTTCGCCAGTGCGGCGCCTTCTTCTCATCACCTCGGCATTGGCCCTCGTGCTGGCAGCCTGTGCGCCCGGGGAGGGGGGGGAGGCAACGACGACCACGACCGCTGCCGGCAACTCCACGTCCGGGACCGATGCCCCGGTGACCACGGCCGGGGGCGAACCCGAGGTGACCACTGCCACGACATCCCCCGCCACCACCGAGACCACGTCGGGCCGCCCGGTCGCCCCTGACTTCACACTGGAACTGGGCGATGGCGGGTCGTACACTTTGTCCGAAGGCGCCCGGCCGGTGTACCTGGTCTTCTGGGCCGAGTGGTGACCCACGTGTAGGCGGGAGTTGCCCGTTGTCGACAGCCTGGCGGCTGAGTATTCAGATCGGATCGATTTTGTCGCTCCTGCCTGGAAGTCGAGCTTCGAGCTGACCGCGGCCCGCGCCCGTGAGCTCTTCCGGTCTGGCCGGATCATGTGGGGCCTCGACGAGGACGAGGAGATCTTTGGTCTCTACGGCGTTCCGTATCAGCCGGTCACCGTGCTCATAGCCGGAGACCAGACCGTGGTGGAAGCCTGGGACGGGCTCCGCGTCGAGGACGAGATCAGAGATGCTCTCGACAACCTGGTCGCGCTGTCAGGTTGATCCATTCCGGGCAGGCGCCCGTTGTCGCCGCCAGCTAGCGGCATCTACTCCTTAATCTCACCACAGCCTTTGAGACGCTTCGAGCTCACACTCGCCTTCGCCAGCCTCTTCGCCGTGGCCTGGCCGGTGGTGTTCGGTTATCGGCCGCGACGCGGGCTGGTCGCTGGGGTGCTCTCGGCGGCGATATTCGCCCAACTCTTCTTCGAGGGATACCGCTGGCAGATGCTGCCCTATTACGTGGTAGCGGTGGGGCTGGCCCTGGGTGACATCGTCTTTCTGGATCGAACATTGGAATGGCCGACCCGGATCATCAGGGGCATTCTCGGTACTTTTGGTCTCGTCGCCGCAGCTGCCCTGCCCGTTGTCCTCCCCGTCCCCGAAGTCCCGGCTCCCTCAGGCCCCGAGGCGATAGGGACGATCTCCGTCGCTGTGGCCGACCGCGATCGCGATGCCCTATATGGCCCGAGACCCGGTCCCCCCAGAGAGCTCGTGGCCCAGGTCTGGTATCCGGCGCAGGTGGATCCGTCATTGGAGCGGGTCGTGTGGAGCGCGGACTGGGAGGTGGTGGCCCCGGCGTTGTCGGAGAGTATCGGGTTGCCATCTTGGTTCCTCAACCACACCCGATATACGTCGAGCCATGCCGTCTCGGATGCGGCGATGGCCGAAGGCACTTTTCCGGTGATCGTCTACAGCCATGGATGGGATGGCGTGCGGACCATCGCACTCAACCAGGTCGAGGATCTGGTCTCCAATGGGTACATAGTGATCGCCCCCGATCACACTCACGCCGCCGCAGTGACGGTGCTCGAAGACGGGGAGGTGGTGTATCAGGACCCGGACGCGCTCCCACAGCTCGCGGAGGTAGGGGAGGCCGCCTACGCCGAGGCGGCGACCGAGTTGGTCGCGACGTTCTCCGCCGATCTGGTCACCATCCTCGACAGTCTCGAGGAGGGTGAGTCGGGCCCGTTCGCCGCGATCAGTGGTCGGGTCGATCTCAATCGGATCGGCATATACGGGCACTCGGCCGGAGGTGGCGCCGCCGTGAAGACCTGTCTCGAGGACGAGAGGTGCGATGCGGTGCTGGGATTGGACCCTTGGGTCGAGCCGCTGACCGAGGTGGACCTGAGGCTGACGATGAATCGCCCGGCGCTGTACATGCGCTCGGCCGGGTGGGTCGACACCCCCAACGATGCGTTGCTCCGAGGCATCGCCGCACGTGGTTCGTCGGTCACCTATCTGCTCGAGGTCGATGGCGCGAGCCACAACGACTTCATCATGACCCCGCTCCTGTCGCCCTTTGGCGCGCAACTGGGGATCACCGGGAGCATCCCCGCCGGGCGCATGATCAACATCGTCGACAACTATTTGCTGGGCTTCTTCGACGTATTCTTGCTGGGCACTGGCTCAGCGACACTGGACTCGGTCAGCTTCCCCGAGGTGTCCATCGCGGTGATCGATCAGCGCTGAGAGGCCCAGTCGACCGTCGCGCCAACCCAGGGGATCCGGGCCGACTCAGCGCCTGGGGGCGAGACGCATCGTCGTGTGCAACACCCCAGGGTCGAGCATTCGCTCCAGTGAGCGCCCGCTGTACTTGGCAGCGAGCCCTGCGGAGGCGCGGGCGACCGACTCCGGGTCAGCCGCCGGCATGGCGAGGAACTCGACCCGCACATCGTCCGCGACGAGGGCCACCTCGGGGTTGGCCAGAACACGCTGATACCACCGCCCGCCGTCTCCATTGACGGAGCGGACAAAGAGATCCTCGCCAGACCGCGCGACCCAGATGACCGTCGAGACGGTCTTCCCGCTCGAGCTGGTCTCGATGAGGACCTCGCGGGCTACCGCGATGGCGGCGAGGGATTCGTCGACGGGGCTCACCACGCAACGGTAGGCCATGAAGGGGGCCCTCGTCTAGGCGTCAGGGCGTTGCTGGGTGTCACCGGTGACACTCTGGCCCGGTTTCTCGCCCCGTTTGATCGCATCGATGGTGGCTCCCAGCGTCATGGCATCGGACTCACCGATGATCTTGCCCACGACCTCGCCATCCTCGTCGATGAAGAAGGTCTCCGGGATCCCGAAGACCCCGTAGGCGATGGCGGTACGGCTTCCCGGGTCGGCGAGGTAGACGGCGGCCGGCGAGCGCCCGACCACCGCCAGATAGTCCAGCGACGCCGGCGGGCTCTCCTGATAACCGATGTGGACGAAGGTCACCCCCCGGTCGGCGAAGGCGTCGGCTGTCGCGGTCAAGGCCTCGTGCTCTTTACGGCACTCCAGACACCAGGAGGCGAAGAAGTTCACGACCACGATCTCTCCGTCGAGGTCGGCGAGGGAGATCGCCTCACCACCCTCCAGGGGAGCGAGAGTGAATTCGGGAGCCGGCTCGCCGAGGAGGGGGGAGTCGACCAATCCCGGGTCGGCGCCGAACCGCGAGGCCAGGACCACGGCGAAGGCGACGGCCGCCATTGCGATCGCGTATCCCGCCCAGCGGAGTCCACGGCCGTTCACGCGCAGTCTTCTCCGGCGGTCACCGCGTCCAGATCGGATTGGACCGCAGCCCGGGACTCTGCGTCGAGATCGGGATCTGAGAGCACTGTGGCGAAGACGGCGCCGGCCTGCTCGTGGTCTCCGGCTCCGCACCACAAGACCTGGCCCTTGAGATATTGCGCGGTCATCGCCGAGGGGTCGATGGCCAGGGCCTGATCGAAGAGATTCAGAGCCGTCTCGACCTCGGCGTTGCCATCCCATGCCATCCATCCCAGACGCGCCAGAGCGGTCACGGCTTGACCGTCGGTCGCATTCGCTGAGTCGGCCACCGCCAGATACTGGGGGAAAGCCGACCGGTAGTCGCCTTCCTCGAAATAGCGATCGGCGAGGGCGAGACGCATGCCATCGACTTCGGGATGGTCGCCATTGGCGGCGATGACCGCCTCCATCGTGTCGTTGGAGACGTCGGAGAGATCCTGATCCCCCAATGCAGCCACGCCGGACGCTCGCCCCGACCTGTCCTGCAGGGATAACCCGGCGACGACGACGATGGTCGCGAAGGCCGCAGCCAGGATCAGCAACGGCACGAGACGGCGCGTGGTGGGGCCGGCCTCCTCGGGTGGGTCGCCGGTCACACCTCTTGCAGGATGGCCCCGCCACCAGAAGATGATCACCGCACCGATCCCGAGAGCGGCAAGCGGTGACAGCCAGAGGATGAGCGTCGCACCGCTGGCCGGGGGGTCGAGGAGGACCGCCCCGCTGTAGGCCGCCAGCAGTTCGGCCACGATCACCTCGTCACTCTGCCCGTTGGCCACGCGCTCGGCGACGAGAGCCATCATGTCGCGTGCCATGGGAGAGGGGGAGTTGGCAATCGACTCTCCCTGACAGACCGGGCACTTGATCCGCTCCCCGATTTCGGACACCCTGTCGACATCCGAGGGGCTGGTGGCCACCAGCGTCGCCAGGATTGTCGTCATCGCCACGAGGGCAGTCACGGTCACCAGGTTGCGTACGCGTTCAGACATCGATGGTGTGACGGTCCTCGACCGGCTCCCGTTCCCGTCTTCGTGCCCGCATCGCCAGGAAACCTCCGGCTGCGGTGACCAGACCGCCGACCCAGAGGACCCAGATCATCGGGGACGTGTCGAAGGTGAGAGCCGCCGACCCGTTGTCGGGGAGCCCCAGCAGCGTCACGTAGAGGTCGCCACCGGGGCGATGCAAGACGTCGGGGGTGCTCACGCCCGATTCGTCGCTGCCGAAGAAGTTGGCCGAGGGCTCGACGATGCCGACGAATCGGCCGTCCCGTGTCACGGTGAGGCGAGCGCCGACCACGGTCTTCGCCGGTGTCACCTGACGGAATGGCGACTCGTATGTGAGTGTGTGGCCCTGGAAGGTGGCGGCTTCCCCGGGGGCCAGCCGCACCTCGGCATGGGCACCGAGGTTGGCGGCGAAGGCGATGCCGATGGCGACGAGGACCACGCCGACATGACTCAGTTGTCCCGCCCAGAAGGCACCGTCGCCGCTGATCACTCGTCTCAGGGCGGAGGGGAGGGGCTCGCTCGTCTTGGCGGCGCGACGACTGGCTTGCTCGAAGGCGAGACCTGTCATGGTCCCCACGACGAAGACCCCCAGCGTCACCGCAGTCACCACCCATCCGTTCCGGGACACCAGGATGGCGGTGAGCAGACCGACGGCGAGGGCCACCACCGCCGGGGTCCTGGTCCGTCGCCAGAGCAGCCCTCTCTCTGTCGTGCGCCACGGCGTGACGGGGCCGAAACCCATCACCAGCAACAGCGTGAAAGAAAGGGGGACGGCCAGACGGTTGAAAAAGGGCTCGCCCACCCCGACCTGGGTCCCGGTGAAGGCCTCGAGCACGAGCGGGTAGGTGGTGCCCACCAAGACGATGAACGCGTAAACGCTCAGTGCCAGGTTGTTGATCAGGAACGCACCCTCCCGGGAGACCATCGACTCGAGCCGGGACGGGGATGCCACATGGTCAGCTCGGGTGGAGAAGAGCAAGAACGACCCGACCAGGGTCAGCACCAGGAACCCGAGCAAGGCCGGCCCGATCGCCGATTGAGTGAAGGAATGGACCGAATTGACGGTCCCGGAACGGGTGAGGAAGGTGCCGAGGATGGTCAACGAGAACGTGGCGATGACCAGGATGAAGTTCCACGCCTGCAGCATGCCCCGTCGTTGCTGGACGATGCCGGAGTGCAGGAAGGCGGTGGCCACCAACCAGGGCATGAGCGAGGCGTTCTCCACGGGATCCCACGCCCAATAGCCACCCCAGGAGAGGACCTCATACGCCCACCATCCCCCGAGGAGGATGCCGAGGGTGAGGAACGACCAGGCCACGAGGGTGGCGCGATGGCTGCGTCGCAGCCACTCCGGGCCGGCTGCCTTGACCGCCAGGGCTCCGATCGCGTAGGCGAAAGGCACCGTCATCCCGACGTACCCCAGGTAGAGGACGGGCGGGTGGATCGCCATCATGAAGTGGTTCTGAAGCAGGGGATTGGGCCCCGGGCCATTGGCAGGGGCGTCGATGCCTACAAACGGCCACGGGCTCGATCGAACACAGCCGACCTCGGCGGCCTGCACACAGACTTCGAACGGGTTGGCGACCGTGATCATCAGCCCGAAGAAGAAGACGGCCACGCCCCCCATGACGGCGAGAGCGGCTGCGCCCAGTCCGTCGGGAGCACGTCGGTAACGCCGATAGACGAACCAGGTGAAGCCGGCGAGCACCAGTGCCCAGAGGACGATGGAGCCTTCCAGGGCGGCCCAGGCCGTGGCGATGTCGAAGGGGAAGGGCGTGGCGCGGGCGTGATGGTTTGCCGTGTAGACCAGTGAGAAGTCGTCGGTGAGCAGGGCGAGCACCATCGCAGCCATGGAGGCGACTGCACCTGAGAGCAGCAACTGGGCGGCGCCGCCGAGGTTGGGCCTGGTGCCGGAACGGGCTGCGGATATGCCACGTGTGACGAGGAGCACCGCTCCGACCAGGGCCACGAGCATTCCCGCCGAGCCCAATGCGGCGAGCATCAGCCCTCCCCGTAGTTCCCCTCTGCGGGGATCTCGTAGTTCTCGTCGTGTCGGATCAGGGCCTCCTCGGCGGTGAAGAGATCACCGCTCCAGTACCCCTCCAGGAGGACAGGGACCTCCTCGTTGAAGAGTGGGGGAGGAGTATTCAACAGCACGACCGGGATGGTGGCCGAGCCATCCGTCACCTCGAAGTACAGGTCGTCTTCATCCTCGGTGAGCGACCCGGCGACCACCTGGCCGGCAAGCCGAAAGCGCTCTCCGTCGGGGAAGTCGGCTCGTTGGGCGACCGCCTCGTTGGGATAGAGGTAATAGGTGAGGTTGTCGTTGATCCCGGCGATGGTGATGGCCACGACGAGCGCGATGACTCCTGCGATCCCGAAGAGCACGAACTGGCGCTGTCCCATCGGTTCAGCTCTCGGCCCGTTTCCTCCGAATGTGGAGGTAGACGGTGTAGGCCAGGATCAGACCGTAAGAGATGAGGAACGTCCCGGCTACGACGACGGTGTCAGACATCCTCGACCTCGCTCAGCCGCGGAGGACGCACTGCATCCCCGGCCACCGCGCTCTCGGGTGGTGCGTCGGCCTCGGCAGAGGCCACGTCGAGCCGGGCGGCCATCAGCGCGATATAGAGAAGTGTGAACGCTGCCATGTTGACCAACATCGCCACGAGCATCTCGTCGGGCATCGTGGAGCCGTCGGGACGGATCGACTGGGTTTGGTGGAGCGTACGGAACAGATTCACCGAGAAGTAGACGAGCGGCACCTGCACCACGGCGATGGCACCCAGGATCGCGGATCGCCTCGCCCGCACCTGGGGGTCGTCGATGGCGTTCCGGAGTGCGATGTACCCGAGATAGACGAAGAACATGACCGCGGTGCTCATGAGCCGGGGGTCCTGCCAATCCCAGGGGCTGCCCCAGACGGCCTGACCCCACACCATCCCGGTGAACAGGCCGATGGCGGTGAAGATGACCCCGATCTCCACCGAGGCGGCGGCGAGGCGATCCCATCGGTTGGTCTTCTTGATCAACCACATGATCGACCCGAACGCGGTGACCCCGAATGCCAGGAAGGCCAGCCACATCGCCGGTGGATGGATGCCGAGCAGTCGGGAGTACTCGCCCTGCAGCGCATCCGGTGGGGCGGTGAGGGCGAGCCACAGGCCGACGGCGACGGCCGCGCCCGCCAGAGCCAGGAGAACTCTCACTCGCGTCATCGTGTCGCTTCCTCGAGGGGTTTGGCCAGTGCCACCCCGGCGACGGCCAAGGCGAGATCACCAGCGATCAACAGAAGTATCCAGGTGAGGATACCGGTGTCCCGTTCTAGTGCCTGAACCGACTGCGACCCGCCGATCACCAGGGGCAGGGCCAGAGGGGCCACGATGAGCGAGGCGAGGGCGGTGCGGCTCCGCAATCCGGACGTGACCTCTCCGGCGAGCGTGCCCAGCTCGGTGAGGCCGATGGCGACCAGCACCGTCGAGATCACCAGCACCGACCATCCCCCGTCGGGAACCTCGGGATCGAGGAGGACGGTCGTGGCGACCAACAAGACGATGAGGAAGCCGGCCATGAGCACGCCCCCGGAGAGGGACCTTCCGACGAAACGAGCGGCCGGTTCCAGTCCGAGCAGGGCTTGGAGGTCGCGTCGCTCCGGCGTGTCGGCCGCCGACTGTCGCAGGGCGATCTGCATACCGAACAGGATCCCCAGGGCCCAGTAGATCCCGAAACCCACCTCTGAGACCAGGGTGATCCGGCTGCCCAAGGCGAGGGGGAAGACCACCAGGGCGACGACGGCGAAGGGGACGACGATTCGGATGGTGTCGCCCAGGCGCCGCTCCACGATCAGGTCGACCCGAGCGATCTCGAATGCCTGCCGCCAGAACCTCATCGCGCCTCTTCCAGCCGACCAGAGGACAGCGTCAGCACGTGGTCGCAGAGGCTGTCCAGCTGGTTGAGGTCGTGGGAGACGACGATCGTTCCCCCTCCACGGTCGCCAACCGAGCGAACCAGGGCGGCAATGAGCTGGCGGGCGGAGGCATCGAGCCCCGCCGCCGCCTCGTCGAGAAGGAGCAACCGCGGCTTGGTGAGGAGGAGATGGGCGATTTCTATGCGTCGTCTCATGCCAAAGGAGCACGCCGAGGCCCGCCGGTCGGCTGCCTCGGAAAGCCCGACGACTTCGAGAGCATGCTGGATGCGACCGGTGTCGATGGCGGCGAGACGGGCGACATGCGTGAGGTTTTCGATCAGTGTCAGTTCCGGGATCAGCGCCGGCTGATGGCCGATGAGGCCGATGGCGGACCGTGCCCTGCTCAGGTCGCCGCTTTCGGCGCCGAGACCCAGGACTACGGCGCGTCCGCTGTCGATCGAGAGCAGGGTGGCGGCGGTGCGGACCAGTGTGGTCTTCCCCGACCCGTTGGGACCGACGATCCCCACCCTTCCTCCGGGGGCCAGCTTCAGGTCGATACCGGCGAGGATGCGACGCCCGCCGAGTGAGACGCCCACATTCTCGAATTCGACGATCGGGTCCACGGGTGGAGTCTCACCGTGTCCCCCCACGGTCTCAAGTTGGGGGATGGGCCGGCTGCTGTAGACGAGGGCCGAGCGCCACGGCGATCAGGCCCACGGCGATGGCGGCGTAATACCAGCCGACGGGCCCGCCGCCAAGGCTCGGGCGCATCGGCTCCGTGACCAGCCTGATGACCCCGGCCAGGGCCAGCGCCGAGCCGGAGCGGAGCAGGGGCCGCCAGCCGAGACGGGAGACCACGACGGCACCCAGCCCGAGACCTGCGGCCGCATACAGCTCCACGGGATGTCTGGTGATGGCGCTCCCGTCCAGGGCCCACGCCCAGGGGAGTGCGGACGAGGTGCCCAGGCACGCCCCACGCCAGACACATCCCGTGTGCCATCCGGCCAGCGCCAAGAGCACGGCGGGGGCAAGGGCGTCGAGCCCGCGCGGCGAGCTGCGGTTGGACCAGACCAGCGTGGCGAGGAAAGAGAGGGAGGCGGCCCCAGTGCTCACCCCGCCTCGCACCAAGATGATCTCACCGGGACTGGTGAGCGGGCTGACTCCCTGAGCGATCATCGCAGTCAGTCGACCGGCTCCGACCCCCACGAGTGAAGCCAGGAGGACCTGGTCGAGTGCGTGGTCGGGGACACGGTCGTCCCAAAGACGCAGTCCAACCCAGCCGAGCGCCATTGCCGTGAGCGCAGCCCAGAGGAGGGTGTATTCCATGCTCAGGGGGTGAGCAGCAGCAAATCGTCGATGTTCAACGCCAGCGTGCGCTCGTCGATGACCCCATTGTGCGCCCGCAACAGCTCACCGCGCGGAGCGAAGAAGAACGTGATCGGTGTGCCCATCCCACCGTAGAAGCTCGGGATCGAACGGTCACGATCGAAGAAGTGGTCGAAGCCGCCGAGACCGAACTCGCTCAGGAAGGCCTTGGCGTCGGCCTGGTTGTCCGCCACATCGACGCCGATGAACTCGATATGGTCACCGAACTCGGCATGGGCCTGGTCGAGGAGGGGCGCCTCCGCGCGGCAAGGCAGGCACCACGATGCCCAGACATTGACCACGGCGGGACGTTCCAGGCTGGCCAGGTAGGCGGAGAACCGAGCGGCGTCGACGGCAGGCAGATCCGGGGCATCGCCGTCATCGACGGGCGCACCGCAGCCGGAGAGGATGAGAACGACGAGCGCGAGTCTGGCCATCACCGGGCTCGGTCAACAATAGGGCGACCGTGGTTATGCCGCTGCTGAGAGGTGCTCGCGGAGAGCAAGGGCCCGAGCCAGAGGATGGGCGAAGACTCCGGTGCATTCGATCACCCTTACCGGGTTGGTATCGAGCCACCTCCAGATGATGGCGGCCTCTTCGGCGGTCTCCACGGATGGCGCCACTGGAGGCGAGCTGCCCTGCACCGGGACGTCGACGCGGAGACGTGGGGGCTGTCCGGGTGACCGGGTTTCCACCAGCATGCCGTGGTCGATCACGACCGTGGTCCCATCGGCATGCTCCAACTCCACCCAGCCGGCCCCAGCGAGAGCCTTCCACATCCAACGGCGCCGCAGGGCGCGGGCGAGTGCATCGTGACGATCGCGGGCCCAGGCCGCCTCCTCGTAGCGCTGGCCGGCGGCGAGACGGGCCATCTTCTCGGTGAGCGGGTCGAGGAGAGCTTGTGGTGCCCGGTCCAGGGCGTCTATGAGGTCGCCGACTATCGCTGAATAGGAGTGCTCGTCGAGGCCGCCGTCACAGGGACAGGTGGCGAGGCCCATCTGAGCGGGGGCGCACTTCCCGGTGCGGGTGCCCGGCCGGGATCGACACCTTCGGATGGAGGTGGCGTCCCATATGGCGACCACCACCTCGTCGGCGGCCTTCTTGGAGCGGAATGGGCCCAGGTAGGCCAGACCATCCTCCTTGATGGTGCGCACGACCGACAGGCGTGGGAATCTCTCATCGGTCAGCTTCACGAAGTGTGAGCTCTTCGGGGGTCTCGACTTCCGATTATGGCGGGGGCGATGGGCGTGGATCAGCCGGAGCTCGGTGACCTCCGCCTCGAGCACCGTGGCGCACACGTGATGGTCGATCGAGTCGAGCTCTCTCATCATGTCGGCGATGGACCGGCGGGTGTCGCCGTAGAAATACTGGCGCACCCGGGCTCTCAGGTTCGACGCCTTGCCCACGTAGATGGCTCGACCGTTCCGATCCTTGAAGATGTACACGCCCGGACGCCGGGGCAACGCTTCGGTCAATTCGATCTTGGAATAGTGGGCGCTTCCGCGTGCCGCGGGGAGTTGCAGCAGATCTTCGAGGTTGGTGACCCCGAGAGACCCAGCCCGCTCGAGCAGGGCATGAAAGACGTGAGCGGTCGCCCGGGCGTCCTCGAGGGCGCGATGGTTGGGCGTCACCGGGCTGCGGAAGTGGGCGGCGAGGCTGTGCAGTCGGAGGTTGCGTACCTCGGATCGCACCAGCCTGCGGGCGAGGGACGCGGTGTCGCTGGTCTGGTTGGCCAGTCGCTCGTAACCGAGACGCATCGCAGCGGCGTTGAGGAAGGACAGATCGAATCGGACGTTGTGCCCGACGATCACCGAGTCTCCGATGAACTCGAGGAATACAGGGAGGGCGGTGGCGATCCCGGGCGCGTCACAAACCATCGCCTGGGTGATCCCGGTGAGGATGGTGATCGAGGGCGGGATGGTGAGGCCGGGGTCGACCAATGTCTGAAACGTCCCGATGAGGTCACCACCCCGGTACTTCACCGCTCCGATCTCGGTTATCTCACAGGACGACGGGGAGCCTCCCGTCGTCTCCAGGTCGAGGACACAGAACGTGACCTCGAAGAGTGGCGTGGAGAGATCGTCGAAGCTGGGCTGGAACACGATCGACTCGGTGGGGGCCACTGTCGGCACGAGGCTAACTCGAACATATGTTCGATGTCAACCAGTGGAGACTCTCTGTCGCACCGCCTCGAACAGCACGACGGCGGCGGCAACGGAGGCATTGAGGGAGTCGACACCCTCATGTGACTGGGGGATGGTCACCAAGGCGTCGGCGGCGGCAGCTGCCGCCGCCGACAACCCGGCGTCCTCGGCTCCGATGACCAAGGCCAGAGGCCCGGTGAGATCGGCATCCCAATACGGTGTGGCTGCACCGGGAGTGGCGGCCACGGTGCGGATCCTTCGACCCTCGAGCCAAGGGGCGGCTTGTTCCCATCGGGTGACTGCGATCGGGACGGTGAAGATCGCTCCTGTGGAGGCGCGTAACACGTTGGGGTTGTGGACGTCGACCGTCGACCCCACCGTGAGCACCCCGCGGACGCCCGCCGCCGCCGCAGTGCGGAGCATGGCGCCCAGGTTCCCCGGTTTCTCGACGTCGTCCATGATCAGCAGAAGAGGTTCCTCCCCTGGGTCGAGGTCGTCCAGACGCGTCCCGAGTTGGGGGAACACGCCGATGATGCCCTGTGACCTTCGCCGGTAGGACGCCTTGTCGAGAACGTCGGGCGCCACGGTGATCACCTCGCCGACGGTCTGTGGCGACGGTTGTGTCACAAAGGTGACCTCGGGCCGCAACCCCGCCGCCAGGGCTCTTTGGTAGAGGCGCTCGCCTTCGACGGGGAACATCCTCGTCGCGTCGCGATGCTTGCGCTCCCGCAGTCGGACCAGCCACTTGATGCGCTCGTTGGCCGCCGACGTGATGTCGTGAGACATCGGGGCAGTATCGCAGTGGCCCTCCTAGCCTCGTGAGATGGATCTTGTGCTTCTCGGCACGTACTCGACGCTCACTGAGGCCAACCTGGTCAAAGCACGGTTGGCCTCTGACGGCATCGACGCACTGGTCCGGTCCGACGACGTTGGTGCGATGACGCCCACCCTCGTCGCCGTGCGTGGGGTCCAGGTGCTGGTCAGGGAGACCGACCGCGCCCGGGCGATGGAGACGCTCGAGCGAATGCTGCCCGACGCCACCTAACCCCAGCGGTTGGTGAAGACGACTTCCTCGACGGTCCTACGGGGACGGTTCAGGCTCGTCGAGCGCCGGTCTGGGGCTGGATGCCCTACGGTCACCACCCCGATTGGCTGGAAATGCTCGGGGATGTAGAGCAGCGTCGACAGGTCGGGGATCGAGTGCACACCGAGAAATCCCGCAGCCAGACCCTCGTCCACCGCGGCGAGGAGGACCGCCATCAGGGCGGCACCAGCGTCCACCCACCAATAGGGGACCGGCCACTCGATAGTGGAGCCGTCCTCGGCGACCTTGTCGGGCTCGGAGTAGCGGTCCCGATAGATCTTCTCGCTCGCGCAGATCACGATGTGAGCGGGAGCGGCGGAGATCCAGGCGTCGAAGCCGGCGGAGGTGTACGCCGGCTCGTCGGCGATCGCGGCGATCGACTCCCGGAGCCGGCGATCGGTGACGACCACCACTCCGATCGCCTGGCTGTTCCCGGCTGATGGGGCGCGGAGCGCGGCCGCGGCGATTCTCCGCAGTGGCTCTGCGGCGACCGGCTCGCCGGTGTAGTTGCGCACCATACGACGGCGGGCGAGGACATCTCCGAATTCCATCTCGGGATTCTGTCACCTGCGCCCGGCAACCTGCCGATGGAACCTGTTCGCGGAAGACGGAGTTGGCGTATATGGTGACAGTCGTGGTTGCGAAACCAGGTAGAGGCCACACCGAGGGAATGCGATGACCTTCGCCGCCGGGGCTGACGGGTTGCGCGTCGTCTGGACTCGAGGCAAGGGCTGCATGGAACTGGCCGAGGCCCTCGGCGGGGAGGGCACCGATCGACTCCAGGGAGAGATTGCCGAGGGTTGCATCGAGGAGCGAGCCGACGTGCTCGTGTCGAAGAAGTTTCCCTCCGGTTTCGACCTCGTAAATGTGGTCGTCCCCATCGATTTCGACCCCGAGAAGGTCAACATGGTCGTTGCCACGGTCGCCGGTGGCCCCCACTCCGTTCTCGCGGCGGAAACCGCTCTTCGGTTGTCCGACAGTCTCGGGGTGGAGGTCGAGATGCTCTCTGCGGCCAGAAGTGACGATGACATCGATGCCGCCCGAGAGGTCCTCGATCAGGTCGCGGCTCGCATTCCGGCGATCACCCGCCGGGTTGTGGTCGTTGATGGCATCTCCGAGTTGGTCGAGGAGCTCGATGGTGGCTCCCTACTCGTGCTCGGGGCACCCGGTGGCTCCTGGCTCAATCGTTCCCGGACCGGCCCTGGCGCTCGCCTTCGTCGTGGGGCCCAGGCGGGAGTGGTGGTAGTGCGCAGTGCTCCCGATCGTGTCTTCCGTTTCATGGGCGAACCGGTCTACGTCGCCCCACTTCGGCATGCGGATGACACGCTGCGCATGCACACCGAGAACACACTCGCCGTGGCCGATCAGGGGCGCCTGATCGGGTTGGTGAGACGCGAGGGCCTGGTATCGGCAGGTGGCGACCCGGTGGCGACGGTGATGGAAGAGGCGATGTCGGTGCGTCACGACGAGACGATGCTGCAGGCCCGTGAGTTGGAGCCCGAATTCGGGCCGGACCCGATCCCGGTGACCGATCACGACGAGTACCTGGTGGGCGGTTTGTCGTTGCCAACGGCTTGACTTCGGCCAGAATCGAGCGGTCATGTCGTCACGCACCGTCTTCCGAGCCATCTTCTGGGGTCTCGTGGCGCTTCTCCTGGTGTTTCACGTCGGAGGCGGCTGGTACTACTCCAGCCGCATCATCGACGAGACCTTCACCCCCGACCCGGAACCGATGGTGGTCCCCAGCGGGGATTACGAGCTGATCGAGACCGTCTATTCGACCCCACTGGGTGACATGGGCGCCTGGCACCTGCCCGGCTCGCGGTCGACCTGGGTGATCCACATCCACGGCCTCAACGCCACGCCGGCCGAGCCCGAAGCCCTCTACCCGGCCCTCCAGGACGCCGGATACCCCCAGCTCGCCATCACCTACCGCAACGACGAGGGCCAACCCGAGGACCCCTCCGAGCTCTTCCAGTACGGGGCCACCGAATGGGAGGACATACTGGGCGCAGTCGAATACGCCCGCGCCAGCGGTGCCGACGAGATCGTCTTCGCCGGATACGGCACGGGCGCCTCCCACGCTCTCTCCTTCGTGTTCCGACACAACTTCGACGACATCGCCGGGGTCATCACCGACTCGGCCAACATCGACTTGGGGTCGACGGTCGACCACCGGGCGAGCCTCGAGGACTTCGCATTGCTGCCCTCGGTGCCACCCACGATTTCCTGGGTTGCCAAGTTCTTCACATCCCTGCGCATCGGTGTCAACTGGAAGTCGCTCGATTACATCGAGAAGGCGCAGCGCTCGCTCCGGGTCCCGGTCCTCGCCATTCATGGCACGGCCGACGAGTCCATTCCCCCGGAGCAGAGCCTCGCCCTGGCCGAGGCCGAGCCCGACCTCGTCGACCTGTGGCTGGTGGAAGGTGCCGGTCACGTCCAATCGTTCCAGAGCGACCTGGAGGGTTACCTGACCCGGGTGCTGGACTTCCTCGAAGAGGCGGCCTGACATCATTTAGGGTCTCCGCGGCCCGATCCCGAGGGGAGGCCCCACATTGCCCGACCAACCGATGATCCGTCTCCAGGACGTCTCCAAGGTCTTCCCCGGCACCACAGCTCCTGCTGTCGACCGGCTGTCCCTCGATGTCGGGGAGGGGGAGTTCGTCACCCTGGTGGGGCCGTCGGGCTGCGGGAAGACCACCACCCTGAAGATGATCAACCGGATCATCGAGCCCACCTCGGGTCGCATCGAGGTCGCCGGTCGCGATGCTCTCAGCGTCGAGCCCCACGAGCTGCGTCGTTCCATCGGCTACGTGATCCAACAGATCGGGCTCTTCCCACATCGCACCATCGCCCAGAACGTCGCCACTGTCCCCGACCTCCTCGGTTGGGACGAGCGTCGCATCGAGGAACGGGTTCGGGAACTGGTGCGCACCGTCGGCCTCGACGAGGACATGCTCGATCGCTATCCGTCCGAGCTCTCCGGGGGCCAGCAACAGAGGGTGGGTGTGGCTCGGGCCCTGGCTGCGGACCCTCCGGTGCTATTGATGGACGAGCCATTCGGTGCCGTCGATCCGATCGTCCGGGGTCGACTCCAGGACGAGTTCCTCGACCTTCACTCCAGGCTGGGCAAGACGGTGGTTTTCGTCACCCATGACATCGACGAGGCACTCCACCTCGGAACAAGGGTGGCGATCCTCAACATCGGTGGTCTTCTCGAGCAGTACGACACGCCCGAGGCCATCCTCGCTACCCCGGCGAACGAGTTCGTCGAGGACTTCCTCGGAGGCGAGCGCGGTCTGAAGCGCCTCGCACTGCGGCCGGTATCGGGTGCCGACATGACCCGGGGGCCGGTGGTCGATGTCAGGGATTCCATCGAGACGGCACGAGCCACGATGGCCGAACATGGAGTCGACTGGGTCGGCCTCCTCGACGGGGAGTTGCTGTTGGGTTGGGTGGATGCGTCCGAATTGGACAGCGTTCCACTGGCCGGTCTCGCGCCCAAGCCGTTTGCCGTCTCGCTGTCACCGAGCTCGTCGCTGCGTCAGGCGGTCGACGCTGTAGTGACCAGTCACGCCCGGGTGGCGGTCGTGGTCGAGGAAGGCCGATATCTGGGGATGGTGGGATTGGAGTCGATAGCCGAGGAGATCACAGAGTGATCGACTGGGGATGGATCGGGAGGAATGCCGATCAGATAATCGACCGCACCTGGGAGCACCTGTTCCTGACTCTGGTGCCCGTGGCGATCGGCATCGTCATCTCCCTTGGGCTCACCGCCGTGGTCCTCCGCTGGCGCCGCGCCTTTGGTCCGATCACGGTGACGGCAGGGATCCTCTACACGATCCCGTCTCTTGCCCTGTTCGCCGCTCTGATCCCGGTGGTCGGGCTCAACGCCACGAACGCAATCATCGCCCTCACCTCGTACACGCTGCTGATCCTGGTGCGAAACTTCGTCGCCGGGATAGACGGGGTGCCCGCGGCCATGCTGGAAGCGGCGGACGGGATGGGATACACACGCAGCGCCCGCTTCTGGCGGATGGAAGTGCCGCTGGCGTTGCCCGTGATCATCGCCGGGATTCGCATCGCCACCATCACCACGGTGGGTTTGGTCACTGTCTCAGTGGTCCTCGGCCTCGGTGGATACGGTTTCTTCATTTATCGGGGGTTTCAGGCCCGTCAGATCACCCAGACCCTGGTCGGCTTGGTGCTCTCCATCGTGCTGGCCACCATTCTCGACTTCCTCTTCGTGGCGTTACAGCGATGGCTGACGCCCTGGTCCCGGGAGCGCCGCTGATGGTCTGGGATCAGGTGGTCGACTATCTCCAGGACCCAGCCACCTGGTCGGGGCCGGGCTCGATCCCCGTTCTCTTGTGGGAGCACATCTGGGTGTCGGTCGTGGCCACGATCGTCGCCATCGCCCTGGTACTCCCGCTCGCCCTCTGGCTCGGTCACACCCGCAAAGGGGCCGATATCGCCGGCGTCGTGGTCAATATCGGCCGCGCCATACCCTCATTCGGGATCCTCGTGCTGACGGTGATGCTGCTCGTCCAATGGGGCGTCAGCGTCTTGTCCGTCTGGCCGGTGCTGGTCGCACTGATCGCCTTGGCGGCGCCGCCCGTCTTCACCAACACCATCGCCGGTGTGCAGGGTGTCTCCGCCGCCACAGTCGAGGCGGCCCGCGGCATGGGTTTGAAGGAGTCCCAACTCGTGGGGCGGGTGGAGGTGCCGTTGGCGTCGCCGGTCATCGTCGAAGGAATCAGGATCGCCTTCGTTCAGGTGATAGCCACCGCGACGCTCGGCGCCCTGGTGGCGTGGGGCGGGCTGGGTCGGCTCATCGTCGACGGGTTCAGCGTCCAGAACCAGGGCAAGGTGCTGGTGGGTGCGTTCCTGGTCGCGCTGCTCGCCGTCATCGCCGAGGTGGGGCTGTCCATCGCCCAACGCGCCTCCACTCCACGCGGGCTGCGCCCCAGACCCGATTAGGGAATCTCCGCCGTGCCCCGGCGGTTGACGGACCGTGTCGGGGAATCTCCTCGACGTTTTCTGTCAATCAACTGAAGGAGAGACCCATGCGGAGAGTCTTCCGCAACTGGGCTGTTGGGGCGGTCCTCGCTCTGGCCGTGTTGGCCACTGCTTGTGGATCGGGTGACAGCACCGAAGGCGAGCCGATCACGGTCGGCTCGTTCAACTTCAACGAGTCGACGATCGTCGCCGAGATCTATGCCCAGGCCCTGGAACGGGCCGGCTACACGGTCGAGCGCAGCCTGAACCTGGGCAACCGGGAGGTGGTCAAGCCAGCCCTCGAGACCGGTGAGATCGACCTGGTGCCGGAGTACGTCGGGACCATCAACTCGTTCCTCGGAGGCAGTCCGACGTCGGACTCCGAGGCCACCTGGAACGAGGCCAAGACCCTGTTCGAGGATCTGGGGGTCACCTTGCTGGCATTCAGCCCGGCCCAGGACAAGAACGCTTACGTGGTGACTGCGGAGACGGCGTCGGCGAATGGCTTGACCACGATCTCCGATCTGGCTCCTGTGGCAGCGAACCTCCGCTTCGGCGGCCCACCGGAGTGCCCGGAGCGCGAGTTCTGCCTCCTAGGCCTGCAGACGGTCTACGGCCTCGAGTTCGCAGAGTTCGTGCCGCTCGACGCCGCGGGCCCGATCACCGTCGCAGCTCTCGAAGGTGGCGACGTCGATCTTGCCCTGCTCTTCAGCAGCCAGGGTGTCATCGCCGAGAAGGGATGGGTCGTCCTCGAGGATGACATGGGTCTGCAGGCGGCCGAGAACCTGGTTCCGGCGATCCGCCAGGCCGTCGTCGACGAGTACGGCGAAGAGCTCACCAACCTCTTGGATGAGGTGTCTCAGCTCATCGCCCAAGACGCCTTGATCGAGATGAACAAGCGAGCCGATATCGACGGCGACGACCCGGCGGTCATCGCCGGGGACTGGCTCGACGACAACGGCTACCCGGCCACCGAATAGCCCCGCTTTCTGTGTCGAATAACCCGTCCTCGAGACGGGTTATTCGACACAGAACGGGTGCCTCACCAGTCGAGGTCGTTCTCGTCGCGGCAGAAAGTGTCCCAGTCGACTTCTAGGTTGTCGCTCAGGAGGTCAGTGATGCTGATCGATTGCGAACAATGTGCGATGCGGGACACCAGTGCTTGCGACGACTGCGTCGTCACCTGCCTTCTCGGAGGCGGGCCGGTCGACCTGACCGACAGCCAGGCCGAGGCCATGGCCAACCTCGCCGAGGAAGGGTTGGTGCCCAAGCTGCGTCTGGTCCCTGCCGAACGTCGGGTCTCCTGAGCCGACGGTTACCCTGCGCCACCGTGGTCAAGGTCTATGCGGTCACGCTCGTCGCCGGGATCGTCGGGCTCCTCGTGATGATCCTCGGTGGCGCCTTGGCGGAGAACCTGGGGCGAGACGGTCGTGATCCCGGTGTCCGCTTCGGGCTGGCGGGGAAGACCGCGGTGGGAGCGGCGGTCGGCTTCGGCATGGGCGGGATGTCGGCAGAGTTCTCCCCGCTCGACCTGAGCTGGCAGATAGCACTGGTCATCGCGCTGGTTGCGGCCGCCCTCTCCATGGTCTGGGTTCGCTACTCCGCCGCCCCCTCGGAGCAGCGATGATCTTCATCTCCGACGTCCACGACTCGCCGATGGCCCTCGCTCGACTCGCCCGGTCGGGTGAGGAGATAGTCATCCTCGGTGACCTCGTCAACCTGACCGACTATCGAACCGGGGAAGGGGCCGTGGCCGCGGTCCTCGGACTCGAATTTGCCTCTCGTACCTCGGCGGCTCGGGCCGAGGGCGATTACCGGGAGATGCGGGCACTCTGGTCGGAACAGGCCAAGAGCCGCAGCGACCTTCGTCATGAGATCGGAGACGAGCTCGCCATCCAATACCGGCGGGCGGGAGAGGCCCTGGTGGGCGGGCGCGGTCTGGTGATCCACGGCAACGTCGACCGTCCCGAGCGTCTCAAGGAAGCCTTGCCCGAGGGGTTTCGTTACGTGCATGGCGAGGTGGTGGAAAGGGACGGGCTTCGCATCGGATTCGCCGGTGGCGGGGTGAGCACCCCGCTTCAGGCCGACGGTGAGGTGTCCGACGAGGAGATGGCTGCGCTCTTGTTCGACCTCGGCCCGGTCGACGTCTTGTGCACTCATGTGGCGCCCGCCATCGATCCACTGCGACGTGACGTTGTGACCGGGCGTTTCGAGCGTGGATCCGAGCCGGTCCGTCACTACCTCATGGCCCATGAGCCCCGCTATCACCTCTTCGGGGACGTCCACCAGCCGCAGGCCACGACCTGGCGGCTGGGGGGCACCAGATGCATGAACGCCGGGTACTTTCGCGCAACGGGCCGTTTCCTGCGCCTCGCCGCCGGGAATGTCCAAGTCGGCGCCCTGGGCTAGATTCCGTCTGACACATGCCTGAAGGAACCTTCTCAACGCTCGAGATCGACGCCTCCCCCGAAGATCTCTACGACGTCGCCGCCGACGTCGCCGCCTATCCCGAGTGGGCAAGTGGGGTCAAGGAGGTGGAGGTGGTCGGCCACGACGACCAGGGCCGTGTCGATCGAGCACGATTCGTCCTCGAGGGCTTCGTCAAGGAGATCGAGTATGTCCTCAAGTACACCCACGACCGACCCAACGTGCTCAGCTGGGTGGCGGAGGAGAGTGACGATCTACGGATGCTCGAGGGCTCGTATCAGTTCAGCCGAGCCGACGACGGTGCCACCGAGGTGGTCTACACACTCACCGTCGAGCCAAAGTTCATCATTCCCGGCTTCATCCGGCGCCAGGCCGAGAAGCAAATCGTCACCACTGCGCTACGTGGACTGCGAAAGCGGGTCGCCGCAGGCGACTGATCCATGAGGATCATCCTCGTCACCGGAAAGGGGGGGGTCGGCAAGACTACGGTCGCAGCCGCCACGGCGCTGTCGGCCGCCGACTCCGGGCACCGCACTCTGGTCACCTCGACCGACCCGGCCCACTCTCTGGCCGACGCCCTGACCGTGACGCTGGAGAGCGAACCGACGCGCGTGGTCGACCGACTCGACGGGCAGCAGATCGACACCCAGCGCCAACTAGACAAGTACTGGGGATCGATCCGAGACCAGCTGATGGAGGTGCTCGACTGGGGCGGTGCCGCGGGGATCGAGGCCGAGGAGTTCCTCGTGTTTCCCGGTATGGACGAGCTGTTCGCCCTGCTCGAGGTCAACCGGCATGCCCGTTCCGGCCAGTACGACGTCCTCGTGGTCGACTGTGCACCCACGGCCGAGACATTGCGTCTCCTCTCCCTTCCCGAGGTCCTCTCCTGGTACTTCGAGAAGGTCCTCCCCACCGAGCGGCGGATCATGAGGGCGGCTCGGCCACTGCTCAACCGGCTCACCAATCTCCCCATCCCGGAAGACGAGGTCTTCACCGCTGCCCAGTCAGTCTTCGAGTCGGTGGAAGGGGTCAAGGAGCTGATGTCACAATCGGAGATCACCTCGGCCCGGCTCGTGGTCAACCCCGAGAAGATGGTCATCGACGAGGCTCGGCGCACCTACAGCTATCTCGGGCTATTCGGCTACGGGGTGGATGGAGTGATCGTCAACCGGGTGCTACCCGATCTGGTCGAGGACCCGTATTTCGAGCGGTGGCGGGCGATCCAGAAAGGCCACCTCGATTCGATCGACGATGCTTTCGCCGAGGTTCCGCGGCTGCGGCTCCGCCTGTTCGACGATGAGATGGTGGGTGTCGATCGTCTCCGGATCATGGCCCATGAGCTCTATGCCGACCGGGACGCAATCGCCGATTTCGAGGCGAGGAGCCCGTTCCGGGTGGTCGAAGAGGGCGACACGATCACGATGGAGCTCGACGTGCCCTTTTTCGACAAGTCCGAGCTCGATGTCTTTCGTCATGGCCACGAGCTCTATGTGCAGCTGGGCTCCTATCGCCGCTCCTTTCTACTACCCGACGCCCTTCATCGGCGCGAGGTCACGAAAGCCCGTCTCGATGGAGGGACGCTACGTGTCGCTTTCGCCAGGCCGGAGAAGCCGAAGTGAGAGAGCAATCGCCCACAGTGGCGGCGCTGGGCCGGGCGGGGCGACGTGCCGCCTTTCACATGATCAAGGCTGTGATCGAGAGTCTGAAGGCGGTGGAGGCGGTGATCGAAGAGATAGGTGGCATTGGTGACGAAGCCGACCATCATGACGACGACACCAGCCCACGACAGAGAATCGAGATCGAGTGACCAACGAAGAGCCGAGCCGGGTCAGGCCGGACGAGGTTTTGCCGCCCGAGGGCAGGAGCATCCAAGCTCGGCAGCTCGTGACCGACGCCGTCCTGATGATGCCCAATATCATCAAGCTCGTCGGTCGTCTCATCAGGGATCCCCGGGTGCCCCGTCGGGCGAAGATCACGCTCGGCCTGGCCGCGGCTTATGTGATGAGCCCGATCGATTTCATCCCCGAGGTGATCCCGGTTGTGGGGTGGGCCGACGATGTGATCATCGTGATGTTCGCCATCGACTCCCTCATCGAGCGGGCGGGCCCGTCGCTCGTCGAGGAGCACTGGGACGGCCCCGGGGACCTCCTCTCCCTCGTCAGGGATGTCGTCGCCCTCTCCCGAAACGTGATCCCCAAACGTCTCGGGCAGATCATCGACCGTCTCAGCGGTTGAGCTCCGGCTCGGGCGATGACGCGGCTGTGGCGCCGTGATGATCCACTCGCTCCGATGTCCCTCGAGTAGCGGAGAACCGCCTCACTGTGCAGCACCCGATCGGCTTCTAGCCCCGCCTCAGCCACCGCTCTAGCATCGGGGCCATGTCATTCTCAGACGGCCTCGCCGACTTCAGATCGGACACGGTGACCCGTCCGACGCCGGCGATGCTGGAGGCCATGGCCTCGGCCCCGCTGGGTGACGACGTCTATCACGACGACCCCACCGTCAACCTCCTCGAGGAGGAGTCGGCCCGCGCGGTGGGAAAGGAGGCAGCCATATACGTGCCAACCGGCACGATGGGCAACCAGCTCAGCATCATGTTCCACACCAACCCCGGTGAGGAGGTGCTGGCCAACGGTGCCAGCCATATCAGGTCGATCGAGGCAGGCGCCGCCCAAGCCCTGTCCGGTGTCGCCTTCCGCACCGTGGAGCGAGAGGGAGGCCAGATCCTCCCCGAAGACGTGGACGACGCCATGGAGCTCGCCGGCTTCTTTCCCAGGATCGGCTTGTTGACCTGGGAGAACACCCACAATCTCTCTGGAGGGAAGGTGATCCCATTCGAGACCATGGAAGCGACGTCGGCCCGGGCACGGAGCCACGGACTGAGCATCCACATCGACGGAGCACGCATCTGGAACGCAGTCGCCGCCACCGGTATCGACGGCCCGGCGTGGGCCGGGCTGGCCGACACGATCCAGTTCTGCTTCTCCAAGGGCCTCGGGGCTCCGATCGGATCGATCGTGTGCGGGCCGCGCGACACCATCGACGAGATCAGGTACCTCCGCGAGCGCATGGGTGGCGCCATGCGCCAGGCGGGTGTCATCGCCGCCGCGGCCCGCATCGGTCTGGCCGATCGGGGTCGACTGGTCGAAGATCACCAGCTGGCCCAGAAGCTCGCGGCCGGGATGGCCGAGCGCTTCCCCGGCTCCATCGAGCCCGGCGACGTGGAGACCAACCTGGTCCGAGCCCATTTTCCCAGCTTCGGGATGGACTGGGCCGAGGTTGCCGATCGTCTCGCCCGCGCCAACATCAAGGTCAACCCGCCCCTCAAGGCCGGTTGGCGCATCGTCACCCATCGCGACGTCGACGAGGTTGATGTCGAGCGTCTCTTTGCCGCCCTCTCGTAACCCGGTCGTCGCTGGGGTGGTCGAACTCCCCTGATGAATGTCGCCCTCCTCTTCCCCGGGCAAGGGAGTCAAGCCGTGGGCATGGGAGCGGATCTATTCGATGACCACCCCGAGCTGCTCGGCGAGACCGCCGACCAGATCCTGGGGTGGTCGCTCCGTTCGCTCTGCCGCGACGGGCCCGAAGAGGAGCTGACCCGAACCGAGAAGGCCCAACCGGCGCTCTTCGCCATCTCATTTGCCCTCTGGGAGGAATTTCGCAACGTCTACGACGGTCACGTGGCCGGAGCCGCCGGGCATTCACTCGGTGAGTTCACCGCGTTGTGTGCGGGCGGGGCGATCTCCTATCCCGAGGCGTTGCGGGTGGTGTCTCGGCGTGGATTGGCGATGGCGGCTGCGGCCGACCGGGAACCTTCGGGAATGGCCGCCCTGATCGGGGCCGATGCCACCCTTGCCGAGAGCATCGCAGATACAAGACGGGCAGCCGGGGGCAGGCTCGAAGTCGCCAACATCAACGCACCGGAGCAGGTGGTCGTGGCAGGGTCTGCGATCGACATCGTCTGGGTCACTGAGAACGCCAGGGATCTGGGGGTGCGGCGAGCCATTCCGTTGAAGGTCGCGGGGGCCTTCCATTCCAGCTTCATGGAGCCGGCCGCCGAGCAGGTCGCCGATGCCCTCGCCGAGGTGGACTTCGCGAAGCCACGGTTCCCGATCTGGTCGAACACGACCGCGCGTCCCCACCTGGTCGACGCCATGGCGGAGACACTCCGCGCCCAGGTCGTGTCGGCCGTCCGTTTCGGCGAGAGCCTCGAAGACATGGCCGCAACTGGGATCGACACCTTCGTCCACATCGGGCCCGGTGACGTGACCGCTGGAATGGCCCAGCGCACCGTGGAGGCGGCCAACGTCCATGTCGTCTCGGCCGTGGCCGACATCCCCGGCGTCGTCGACGCTCTCGTTACCATTAGCTGACTCAGGAGCCATCAATGAACACGTCGCAGATAACCGGATGGGGCAAATGCATGCCCCCCAATGTCCTGTCCAACCACGACCTGGAGCAGATCATCGACACGTCCGACGAGTGGATCAGCACCAGGACGGGCATCAAAGAGCGTCGTATCAGCCACGTCGACACCTCCGACATGGCGGCGATTGCCGGTCTTCGTGCCCTTGCCGCTGCCGGAAAGACCCCTGAGGATGTGGATCTCCTCCTCGTCGCCACCTGCACTCCCGACTCCCTCATCCCATCCACCGCTTCGATCGTGCAGAAGAAGATCGGTGCCCTCGCCTGTGCGGCGATGGACTTGAACGCCGCGTGCTCTGGCTTCGTCTACGGGTTGGTGGTGGGCACCAACATGATCCGGGGCGGCACCAACCGAACGGTCCTCCTCATCGGCGCCGAGAAGCTCCATTACGTCATGGACTTCACCGATCGCACCACCTGTGTCCTCTTCGGCGACGGCGCCGGCGCTGTCGTGCTCGAGCCGAGTGACGGGCCCCATGGGTTGCTGGCGTCCGATCTCGGTCTCGACGGGTCGGTGTACCACATCCTGGAGACGCCGGTCGATGGGACCATGGGAGACAGGACACAGCCGGATCCGAGGAAGAGCGGTGTCACCATGGAGGGCCAGGAGGTCTTCCGTCGGGCCGTGACCAAGATGGGCGAGTCGTCGGTCATCGCCCTACAGCAGGCCGGCCTCGACATCGAGGAGGTCGACCTCCTCATCCCGCATCAGGCCAACGTTCGCATCATCGATGCCACCGCCCGCCGGCTCGGTCTGCCGGAGTCGAAGGTCTACGTCAACATCCACTCCTACGGGAACACCTCGGCGGCGACCATTCCCGTCGCTCTCACCGAGGCCCTCGAGGAGGGTCGGATCCAGCCCGGCGACAACATCGTCTTGACCGCCTTCGGAGGCGGTCTGAGCTGGGGATCGGCCGTCATTCGCTGGGGTGACCGGATCGAGCCTCTCGGCGAGTCCGACGCCTCCCTTCCCCCGCCCGACCGTGACACCATGGAACTGCTCCAACCCAACTTCGACTTCTTCGGCTTGCCGGAGAAGCGCTCGTGACGGAGGGCTCCGAGCCGAGAACTGCACTCGTCACCGGGGGCTCTCGGGGCATCGGCCGCGCCATGGCGCTGGCTCTGGCCCGTAGCGGGCACCGGGTCGCGGTGAACTACGGCTCCAACGCCTCCGCAGCAGACGAGGTGGTTGCAGCGATCACCGCAAACGGGGGTGAGGCTGTCGCGATACGGGCCGACGTGAGTGAGGAACAGGCAGTGGCCGATCTCTTCGCCGCGGTAGACGCGGCGTTCGGCCCCCCTCTCGTGCTGGTCAACAATGCCGGGATCACCCGCGACCAGCTGCTTCTGCGCATGAGTGTCGATGACTTCGATCGGGTCATCGCCACCAACCTGCGATCCGTCTTTTTGTGCACCAAGATCGCCCTTCGTGGCATGCTGCGGGCGAAGTGGGGGAGGATCATTTCGATTGGCTCCGTGGCCGGCATCGTCGGGAACCCGGGCCAGGCCAACTATGGGGCCTCCAAGGCCGGGATCATCGGGTTCTCGAAGTCGATCTCCAAAGAGGTCGGCTCCCGGGGGATCACCTCCAACGTCGTCGCCCCGGGCTTCATCGACACCGACATGACCAGCGGCCTCGGCCCCGACGTGAGGGAGTCGGTGGCCCGATCGGTCAGCATGGGCCGTTTCGGGAAGCCCGAGGAGGTGGCCGGGGTAGTCAGCTTCCTCGCCTCGGACGCGGCTTCTTACATAACCGGCCAGGTGATCTCGGTAGACGGTGGTCTATCCCTGTAAGTTCTCGCCAACAACCAGACAAGGAGAGAGAGAATGGACAGAAGCGAAGTCTCCGAGCGCCTCACCGGTGTTCTGGTCTCCGAGCTCGGGCTCGACGAGTCGAAGATCAGAGATGATGCTCACTTCGAGGAGGACCTCGACGTCGACAGTCTCGGCGTGGTGGAGCTGCTGATGGCGCTCGAGGACGAGTTCGACGTCAAGATCCCCGACGAGGAGGCTGAGTCGATCGTCACGGTGGGTCAGGCGGTGGATCTGGTCCACAAGAAGCTCAGCTGACTCTCCTACTGGCGCTCCCGCCACTCCGCCAGGCTGCGAAACACCAGCACCAGGAGTAACGCAACCCCGATCGTCACCAAGAGGAAACAGACGACCGCAAAGAACGCGGCCCAGCCGAGACAGGGTGTCACCAGCCCGTCGGGGTCCGGCTGGCGACAGCTGACATCGGTGACGACCCATCCCAACCCTGCCGCGAGCAGCCCCATGAGCAGTGACGGGACGGCGATCCACGGATTGGGGAAACGTCTCATCGGGGTTGGCCCCGCTCGTCGATGTCCGCGGCATCGAGGACCTCTCTGGGTGCGAGCTCGGGCGGTATCGGGAACGTGGTGCCCACCTCGCGGGGAGGGTGGTAGGACGTCTTGACCGATCGACCCCACGAGATGACGATCACCGCGGCGGCCAGGGCGACCGCGGCTATGCCCGCTTGGAGGCCGAGGAGAGGGCTGAGGGCGAGAGCGGTGACGGGCCAGACGATCCGAATGGCGAGGAGGCCACCGGGGACGACCCGGCTGTAGAGAAGGGCGACGATCGGCGCCGAGAGCCCCACGACGAGTAATGGCAACGGTTCCGCGTCATTCCCCACCATCCCGAGCAGGCCTGGAGCCCCCAGGAGCAGAAGTGGAGCAGCGATGGCTCGAGGTGGGGGCCCCGCCGCAGACGGGAGCTTGCGGATCGTGTGACTCAAAGCGGGAGAGAGCAAGGCAGCCAGAGCGCACGCGGTTGTCGCCAGGGCGATGACCCAGAAGACATCGATGGGTCGGATCATGGCGAGAGCCACGGTGAAGGCGACTGTCACGAGACCCATGCGCTGCGCCCATCGTCCACCGACGACGATCATCCCCACCGTTGCCACCACCGACACGGCCAGGAGGCCGACACCTACCAGGAAAGCCGGCACGGTCTCCAGGGGGGTGCGATCCACCACGAGGGCGAGTACCCATGCAAGAGCCGTCACCTGGGCAGTAGCGGCGAGGAGGGAGGTCGTCACGGCCGAAGTCTGCCAGCGCGCCCCACCAAACGCGAAGCCCCCGGATCAGCGACCGGAACGCTTGACCCCTACGGCCGAGAAGAACTCGGCGAGTGCGGTTTCTTCCGCGGCGATGGGGAGGTGCTGTATCTCGTGGATCAGCCCATCCTCGCCGATCCGGATGCGCTGCCGGCAACGGTAGGTGTGATGGACCCCACGGTGCTCGGTGATGTCGGAGAACGTGATCAGGACGTGATCCTCCTCGTCGGGCTCATATTCGCTGGCCCAGGTGATGGAGTCGAATGTCTCGTGTGCCCATTCCGAGCTCGACCGGTAACTGTCGACGATGGCCAGCGGCCCGATCAGCACACCACCGGGGGATCTGTAGAGACAGTCCGCTGCCATCATGCCGGCCAGACCGTCGAAGAGGTCGTGGTCCAGGGCGTGGGTCCACTTCTCGGCGATCTCGAGTCCCTCCATGGGGATCATGCAGTCGTCGGGCCCTCGGGAGGGCCCACCGTGGTGACGACGCGCAGGTCTGATCTCTCCCCGAACCGGGGAGTGTCACCCGGTTGCCACGACGTCTCCTCCTGCCAGGTCGGACCGGGCCGCAACGAGATGACCGCACCGTTGGCCGGGGGGTCGTCGTGGAGTGTGGAGAGGTCGAGCCCGGTCAGTGCAAGTCGGGCCGCCTGGATCGGGTCCTGGTGGGAGACGATGATCACGTCACCGTGTGGGTGCGCCTGGTCGAGCCAGCGGGCCACGGTGGCGATCCGCGCGGCAACGGCGCCCAACTGCTCGTCGATGAACTCGAGCCGGCTCGGGTGCTCCAGATATGCCTCCAACTCTCCAGGAAAACGAGATGAGATCGAGTTCCAAGGATGCCCCTTCCATCTCTCCATCAGCGACCAATCCGTGAGGTCCGGGTGTACCCGGACCGGCACGGCGGAGCGTGCTGCGATCTCCTCGGCGGTGCGCAAGGCCCTTTGCTGAGGTGATGACCAGATCGCCACCACTGCCCGGGGGCTCAGGTAGCGCCCGACGCGACGTGCTTGCTCCAGCCCGTGTGGGCTGAGGTCGAACCCGGGCATCGTCCCGCAAACCAGGTGGTCGGGGTTGTCTACTTCTGCGTGTCTGACGAGGTGAACCAGAGCGGCCATACCACGATCAGTTTGGCCGTTTCGTCGCCGAAGCCGGGTAACTCGCTCCAGTGATCGGGAACGTCGACCCCGTCCCATCGTCGCTCGAGGGTGTCGAGCCGGGGGCGTCAGGCACCGGCGGGGGCGACGGCTAACTTGATCCGAGCAGTGTGGACCGAGCCGATCCTCCATGTCGACATGGACAGCTTCTTCGTCGAGGTCGAGCGTCGCGGAGACCCGGGTCTCCTCGGCCATCCCGTGGCCGTCGGTGGTGCCGGCCCACGTGGGGTGATCGCCAGCGCCTCGTATGAGGCTCGCCGGTTTGGGGTGCGCTCGGCACAACCGACGGCGACGGCCCTACGTCTCTGCCCCCAGCTCATCGTGGTTCCTCCCACACATCGACGATACGCAGAGATCTCAGCGAAGGTCTTCGCCCTGTTTCGGGAGTTCACCCCGTTGGTCGAGGAGCTCAGCCTCGACGAGGCGTTCCTCGACGTGAGTGGTCTTCGCCTCCATCACGAATCGCCGCCGGCGGTGGGCCGGGCGATCCGCCATCGGGTCAGGTCGGAGCTCGGATTGCCGGCTTCGGTGGGTGTGGCCGGCGCCAAGTTCGTGGCGAAGCTGGCTTCGGAGGCAGCCAAGCCCGATGGCATAAGGCACGTTCCGCGTGAGGAACAGGCCGAGTTCCTGCATGCACTCCCCGCCACCGCTCTTTGGGGAGTGGGCCCGGCGACGCTCGCAGCGTTGGCTCGACTCGGAGTGGAGAGCGTCGGAGACATCGCCGATCTCCCCGAGGCATCGTTGGTCAGGGCCATCGGTCCTTCCGCTGGTCGACAGCTGCACGAGCTCGCCAACGGTATCGACCTCCGCATCGTGGCCCCCGACAGCGCCGCCAAGTCGATCTCGGTCGAGGAGACGTACGACTACGACCTGGAGACACGCGAGCTCATGGAGGCGGCTCTGCTGGCTCACTCACAACGGCTCTCCGATCGGCTGCGCCGCGCCGGGGTCCGTGCCCGCACGATCACCCTCAAAATGCGTTATACAGACTTCACCACGTTGACCCGCTCGCATACCGATGCGAGCGGTGTCGAGGGGCCCCGTCAGATCTATCACATCGCCGGTGAGCTCCTGGCCGGCGTCGAGGAGTTGGCCCCGGTGAGATTGCTCGGCTTGGGTGGTGGCTCGCTGGTGCCCTGGTCGCGTCCGGCGCAGCTGGACATCGAGTCCGATCGACATTGGGATCGGGTCGAGGGCGCCATCGCCGACGTGCGAGATCGCTTTGGGGACGGTGCGGTCGGGCCGGCCCGGCTGGCGCCGGTCCCCGGACTTCCCAGCGAAGGGCACAACCCTGATGCGTGACTCGGATTGGGGTGTATTGTTTCGGATGAGCACCTCCTCAGAGTCGGTGTGGTGATCGAATGCCATTGGATGACAAAGAGCAGCGGATCCTCGCTGAGATCGAGAGACAGTTCTACGAAGAAGATCCCGAGCTGGCCCGGGCGGTCAAGAAGATCGAGAAGCCGGCGCGCTTCGGCGTCCGACTGTCGCTTCTCGGAGTCGTGATCGGTCTCGCAGTCGTCATCGCCTATGTGAGCTACACGGTCGTGGCGGTGGCCGGGTTCATCCTCCTCGTTGCCTCGGCGACTTCTCTGCTCAACGGCTTGCGACTGCGCGGCTGGCGCTCGGAGGACAACCACGCCGAGGACTCACTCCCCGAATAGAGCTATTCGCCGACCTGCGACACGCCGGCGAAGTCGCTATCGTTCCCGCCCCCGCCGACCGTTCCTGTGGGCTGGGCGGGCCGGGTTGAGAGCGCGAACCACGCCCCGGTTCGCACGCGGAGCTTTGGAAGGACGGAGTGGAGCAAGCATTCACCGCCGAGCAGGCTTGCCGGCTGAGCAACTGCACGCATCATCAGTTGCGGTATTGGGACAAGGTGGGGCTCGTCAAGCCATCTGTGCAACCCACCGGAGGCCGACCCGGCGTCAGACGTCTCTACTCATTCCGTGACCTCGTCGCCCTCCGGGTCGTGCGCAGTCTCCTCGACAATGGGATGTCTCTGCAACGGGTGCGTCGGGCCTGGGACTACCTGCGCCGAGAGGGAAACATGGACAATCACCTCTCCGAGTTGAAGCTGGTCACCGACGGGCACAGCATCTTCCGGGTGAGTAGTGACGAGGGCGAGCTGATGGACGCACTGCGCGAGGGTCAGCTCGCCTTCTTCGTTGCCATCGATGAGATCGTCCACGAGGTGGAGGAAGACGTGACCCGCTTCGAGCTGGACCGCGACAAATTCCTCACCATGCTCCGTCGAGTCGAGGACGACATCGAGGAGGAGCGCCGGGCCTCGGGCACCTGAGCCCGCGAGCTTCAGTTCCGCCTGAGCAGCGACCGCAAGCTCATGGCCGCGCGGGCACGCGCCCGGGTGTCGAATGTGCGGTCGATCCACCACTCGACACCGTAGAGATCCGAGTCACGCGCCTGCCCGGTGCGGCCGCCGTAGACGGTGGAGGCATAGCTCACGGCCAGCGGCATCAGTGCCCGGTCGGTGTGCTGAGCCAACTCGATGGGAGTGAGCGATTCGGAGACGTCCCGTCCTAGATCGGTGAGCCGATCCACGATCTCGTCCCAGGCGGCGGTGATGTCACCCTGGCGAATGCGGGCAAGACGACGCCGTCGTCGTAGCCGCTTCGAGACCGGAATCACCGCTAGCACCGGGAGCAGGGCGACCAAACCGATCAGCCACCACCTCGGTCCCGTCGCCAGGGGGTCGGACTCGGTGTTCAGCACCGGTGTGTCCTCGACGAACCCAGGGTTGGCGTCCGGGGCGGTCAGGATGTCGCTGGGGTCCGCGGCGACGATGTAGTCGTCGGGATCGAGGCCCGCGGTGAGGCTGGTCGGTTGCTCGGCGAACCCATCTTGCTCGGCGCGGGGGGTCGGGTCGAACTGGACCCAGCCATACGGCTCGACCCAGAGCTCCACCCAGGCATGGGCGTTGCGATCGCGCACGACGACCTTCTCGGTACCGTCACCCTGGGTCTCCTGCGTCCCGGGTGTGAAACCCCAGACGACCCGGCTCGGGATGCCCAGCGATCGCGCCATCACGGCCATGGCCGCGGCGAACTGCTCGCAATAGCCGGTGCGATAGTTGGGCGACGTAAAGTCGTTGATCCAGTTCTCGAGGACCAGCGAATCGTGCCCGGTGCTCACTTCCGTGGAGTAGATGAAGTCACCACTGTCCCGGAAGAAGGACTGCAGGATCCAGGCACGCTCGAAGTCGCTGACCGCTCCAGCGGTCTCGAGGCGGGCGGTGCGGGCGATCCCGACCGGGGTGTTCTCGGGGAGTTGGGTGAGGACGTCGAGGTTGGGGGGAGGGGTTGCCGCCGAAGCGCTGCCCGGTGAGAAGTCGAACTCGCCGGCCGCGGCCGCAGCGGCGAACATCGGCGTGAGTTGGCCGTCGGCCCCGGTGGCGAGGGCGCCGAGGTCGCGGTTGCGATCCGCGTGCAACGTGCGCACCTGATAGGTGTCGTCCTCTCCCAGGTCGGGAAACGCCACCAGCGCCGAATCGGACAGCGCTTGGAATTCGGTGGGATGGCGGGCATTGGATTGTGAAGGGGGGCTCATGATGTCCACGGCGACCCCGGCGGTGGGCGCGACGGGGGAGCGGAGGGCACGGATCGTTATCGCTTGCACGAAGTCATGGGTTGGGCCCTGGTACACGTCCCACTGGTTGGCCAGCGGCCGGCCAGGATCGAACCGGGTGAGTCCGGTATCGGAGCGGTGCCATGTCTCGCCGTCGAAGACGTCGAGGGTCTCCATCCGCCAGTAGATCTGATTGGCCGGTGGCGCCCCGGGGCCCAACGTGGCCTCAAAGACCGGCTGCTCGCTCTGATTGAGGACTCTCTGCTGCAGGTCGACGAGCCGGTCGTAGCTCAGACCCCCGATGCCGTCGCCGTAGCCGCCACTGCCTCCGCCCCGCCATGGGGCATGGCCGTACTCGTCGATGACCGACGCCGCCCCGTTGGCCACTGTCGTCGCGCCGATGGCCACGATCACGGCGATGATCGCGGCGAGGTTCAGTGATCGCCGCCCCATCGGCCTGCCTTCGGGGTCACGGGCCCGCCCGGTTTCGGCTCGCCTCTCCATTCCCAGAGAGATGATCGACAAGGCCAGCACGAACGCCGACGCCATCAGCCATCCCAGCCCCGCCTGGAATCGGTCGAAGACGGCGAACTGGAGGTACATCACGATCGGCGGGAGGAACATCGCGGCATAGGGCCCGCCGGTGCTGCCCCAGGTGTAGAGGGCCCCGAGGGCCCACATCACCGCGGCGAGTATCCCGAGGAGCCCCTCGTTGATCGACACCGGGGGGACCCCCGATTGGACGATGCGAAAGGCCGTGGACAGTTGCTCACCCAGCACCCCTAGCGTTTCCCCTCTGGGGAGGATCCCGGCGCCAAGCGTGGCCGGTGCGATGATCCGGAAGAACAGGAGCAGTCCGGCTCCGATGAAGATCGTGAGCTTCAGCCTTCGCCTCACCGTCATCTGGCCCAAGAGCCACCACGCGATGCCACCCAGGAACGCCGAGGCAGCCAGGATCAGGTTCCACTGTGGCTCCTCATTGCCCGTCAGGAGCAGTCGGCCGAGACGGCCCAGCATGATGGCGAAGGCCAGGATCCCGGCTAACTGGCCGAAGCGGCGTCCCATGCCTCTCCAATCGAGATCAGCCACTGCGGCGCCCAATCGGAGCCGGGGGTCACCGTGACGGTCGTGACGCCGAGCCGGTGGAATCCGGCCAGCGTCTGGGCGGTGGTGCTCGAGGCCCCGAGAAGCACCGTGGTTGGGTAGTCCCTGGTGAGGAGTTGTTGCACCGACACCAGTGTCCGATCTGCGGTCCCGGTGACGATGACCAGGGCGCCGCCTCCCCCTTTCTGCCTGATCCGGGTGGCGACGGCCTCGAGGTCGACCACCGGTGTGGGCTGCACCAGCGCCAGCTTCTCCATAGCGGCGGCGTATCGGGTCGCGTCTATGGCGTTGGGGTCACCGGCCCAGAGGTCGGCGTCGAACCCCGACTTCACCAGGTGGGTGACGACGCTCGCCGCCCCCGATACCGCGGTTTCGAAGGCCTCGATGGACTCGTACACCGTGGCGCGGACGTCGAGGAGGACGAGGGCCCGCGACTGCCACGGGGTCTCCAGTTGGCGGATCATCAGCTGATCGGTCTTCGCCGACGAGGGCCAGTGCACACGTCTCAGATCGTCACCGCGCTGGTACTCGCGCAGCGTGTAGAAGTCCTCACCACCTCGTTGGGCATGCTCGGGCCGGGAGGCCGCCATGGAGGGGTCCTGGCCCCGGACCATCGGGAACCCGGTGAGCCGTTCCACCGCCGGATACACGATGAGCTGGTCGACGGGGCCGTTCGGCGCAGGTAACTCGGCGAGACCTAGAGGATCGGCCGCAGTTGCCGTCGCCGGCCCCACACGGTATACCCCGCGGGGCCGGCACAGAACCCGGTAGGTGGCAGTGGCCGAGCCGCCGGCGCCGATGCTCGCCACCTCGAAGTTGGCCACGCCCAGATTCTCCACCTCGTCGATCACAGACAGATTGCGAACTGCGCGCCTGCCCGGGTTCCGCAGGTCGAGGGTCACCTGGACGGTGTCGCCATTGTGGACCGCAGCGGTGCCGAGCCTGCGCCCGATTCGCAGCTCGGGTCGGTGGAGCCGGACATAGGAGATGGCGACGACCTGGGCGATGAGGAGGAATGCCCCGGCCAGGAGCAGCTCCTCGTCGCCGAGGAGCCACCACAATGCGATCAGGGCGAGACCGGCGCCGAGAAGAGCCCAGCCCCGAGTCGTCGGCATCAGGTCGCTATCCGCGAGGTGGTGCCGGGAACGCGGATCCTGCCGATGACGTCGTCGATGATGCTGGTGATGGTCTCACCCCGCATCTGCGCCTCGGGCCGTAGGGCGAGACGATGCTCGAGCACCGGTCCGGCCAACTCCTTGATGTCGTCGGGCATCACATAGTCACGGCCCCGCGAAGCCGCCCGGCTGCGGGCGATGCGTTGGAGGAAGAGAGCGGAGCGTGGTGAGGCGCCCAGCATCACGTCGGGGTGGAGGCGAGTGCCCTCGATGAGATCGACTATGTAGTTCTTGACCGACTGGGACACGGCCACCTGCCGGGCGATGCCGACCATCTCCATCACCTCCTGGAGTGTGGCGGCAGCCTCCAGGTCGAGGAAGGTGGAGCGCACTCCATGGGTGTCGAGGATCTCCAGCTCTTTCTCCCGGGCCGGGTAGCCGATGACGACCCGCATCATGAAACGGTCGAGCTGGGCCTCCGGCAGGGGATAAGTGCCCTCGTGCTCCAGCGGGTTCTGGGTGGCGATGACCATGAAGGGCAGGTCCAGTGGTCGGGTGACCCCGTCGGAGGTCACCTGTCGCTCCTCCATGGCCTCGAGTAGGGCGGACTGCGTCTTGGGGCTGGCGCGATTGATCTCGTCGCCTACCACGATGTTGGCGAAGATCGGGCCGTGTTTGAACTCGAACTCCCCGGCATTCCGGTCCCACACCGAGACGCCGGTCACATCGGAGGGGAGGAGATCGGGGGTGAACTGGATTCGATGGAACTCGCCATCGATCGATCGGGCCAGCGACTTGGCCAGTTGGGTCTTGCCCACGCCGGGGACGTCTTCGATCAGCACGTGGCCCTCGGAGACCATTGCGAGGACCATCTGCTCGATGACCTCACGTTTGCCCTGAATCACCGTCTCGACGTTGGAGACAATACGCTCGAACCTCTTCCCAAAGAGGTCGATTCTGATTGATCCTTCCTCAGTCAATCGGATCCCTCCAATCGCGAATCGTGAACTCTAACGGTGCATTGAGCTTGCGGGGATTAGACTTTGTGTGAGGCATCGGATCAGCGTCGGGAGGCACGGATGGGTTTCGAGCGGGGTACGTCGTGGGCCCTTCTCCGTCGTCCCTCTCTAGCCGTCGAGGGCATCAGAGCCTGGTTTGCCATGAGACGGCGTGGCGGAATCGCCCCGTCGACCAGATACCTCGACTGGCGGCACTTCACTGCGTACGGTGGCCAGATAACCACGATGAGGGCGCACGATCTCTTCAAATACCTGGCCTGGCGTAGGGAGATGCGTTGGATCCGAAAACGGGGGCGGGAGACATGAGCTCGAGCCTGGCGAGCCGACTCGGTGACATCCCGGGCGTGTCCTCGGTCACGATCGATCTCGAAGGGTTCGGCCGTGGCATCGACGTCCGTCTCGAGCCCGGTGCGGACGAAGCCGTGGTGATGGAGAAGCTGCGTGCCCTCCTCGCCGCCTATGGCGTCCGTCAGGGCCGCGAGCCCGAGGTGAGCCTGGGCAGAACCCGTCGCCCCGTCACCGACCCCGGTGTCGATGTCAGCATCTCCCCCTTGCCGAGTGGGGCTCGCATCGAGGTGGCCACCCGATCGGTCAAGTCCTTCCGCATCGTCGCCGCCGAGCCACTCGCCATCGCCCAAGGCCTCGCCGATGCCTGGTGCCAGGTGGTGGGCCGCATCCCCGTCGAGATCGTGAGAGTCGAGATCGAGGACGAGCGAGATCTGGTGGTGACCGCCTTCGATGGTGAGCGACAGACCCGCGGGGTCTCCGAAATCGGCGGCGGCTGGGTGCAGGCCCTGACCACCGCCATCGGCGGCGCGCTCGGGGACGCCGACACACCGGATCTGGAGCGCGCGGCCAGCTGACCACGTCTTTATCGGCCGACCAAACCGAGGCAGCTATTACGATTCGGTGAGGTAGGTCTGTGCA
>Ga0268386_10000084_pt1 | contig 50064 bp, 37 predicted proteins | sample RVTome_15_FD_200260 | JGI IMG/M metagenome (GOLD analysis project Ga0268386, IMG submission 200260) | Soil microbial communities from uranium-contaminated site in the Upper Colorado River Basin, Wyoming, United States - RVT150D86... ... | reverse complement strand
GCTCCCCTACGACGAGGCCGCCCGCCTGATGTTCCTCACCGAGTGGTCCGAGCAGGTCCCACAGATGAGCTTCTCGGTCGCGAACTTCAAGGACGTGCGCGACCAGAGCACCGTGTTCGAGGCATTGGTGGCGTCCAACGGGGCGAACTTCATCCTCACAGGCGAGGCGGGCGAAGCGGAGCGGCTGAACGGCCGGCAGGTCTCGTCGGGCCTGTTCGCCACGCTGCGCAAGCAGCCGATCCTGGGGCGCGCCTTCACGGCGGAAGAGGACCGGCCCGGAGCGGAGCCCGTCGCCCTGCTGTCGGAGGGCTTCTGGGAGCGTCGCTTCGGCCGCGATCCCTCGGTGGTGGGTCGCCCGCTCAGCCTCAGCGGGGAGAGCTTCACGGTGATCGGGGTCATGCCCGGCAGCTTCCACGGAAGCCTCCGGCAGGTGGACGTGTTCACGCCTTTGCTGCGGCTGGAAGGCCGGATCGGCGGCGAGGACAACCGGGGGAACCACCCGGGGATCTACGTCGTGGGCCGCCTCAAGCCCTCGGTGACCGAGGAGCAGGCGCGGACCGAGGTGGTGGCGCTCGCCCGCCGTCTCGCCGAGCAGCATCCCAACACAAACGCTCGCCAGAGCATGACGCTCGAGCCGCTCCACGAGGCGGTGGTGGGGGAGATGCGTCCGGCCCTGATGCTGCTGCTGGGCGCGGTGGCGTTCGTGCTTCTCATCGCCTGCGCCAACGTGGCCAACCTGCTGCTCGCCCGGGCCGCCCACCGCGAGAAGGAGATCGCGATACGCATCGCCATGGGGGCGAAGCGTGGCCGCCTGGTCCGCCAGCTTCTCACCGAGAGCGTGCTGCTGTCCCTCGCGGGCGGGGTGGTGGGGATCCTCCTCGCCTTCGCAGGCGTCCGGGGGCTAGTGGCGTCCCTCCCTGCCAATGTCCCCCGCGCCGACGAGATCGGCATCGACGGGCCGGTGCTGGCGTTCACCGCCGGTATGGCGTTCCTGACCGGGCTCGTCTTCGGTCTCGCGCCCGCGCTGAGGATGGTGCGGGCGGACGTGCACGACGCGCTCAAGGAAGGCGGACGAGGCGGCTCCGAGGGCCCGGGTCACCACCGGATGCGCAGCGGCCTCGTGGTTGGGGAGGTCTCACTGGCCCTCATCCTGCTCGTCGGCGCCGGGCTCCTGCTGCGCAGCTTCTCCCGCGTTGTGCACGCCGACCCGGGGTTCCGCTCCGAGGGGGTGCTGACGGCCAGCGTGCCGCTCCCCCAAGCCAGCTACCCGGAGCACGACCAGCGGGCGGCGGTGGCGCGGCGGGCGATCGACAACGCCAGGGTCATGCCCGGCGTCCGCCAGGCGGCGCTGACTCTTCCGCTGCTGGGAGGCTGGCAGAGCGGGTTCAGCGTTGAGGGGCGACCGGAGGCCGGTCCGGGCCAGCTCCCCTCCGCGGACATCACCCGCGTCAGTTCGGACTACTTCGAGGTGATGGGCGTGCGCCTCATCGAGGGACGGACGTTCGCCGACCGCGACGCGACCGGGGCCCCGCTGGTGTGCATGGTGGACGAGACCTTCGCCAAGGCCCACTGGCCGGGGGAGAGCCCGATCGGCCGGCGCGTGAAGTTCGGCCGGCACAGCAACGCCGAGAACCCGTGGATGGAGGTCGTTGGCGTCGTGGCGCACGTGAAGAACTACGGCGTCGACGAGGACTCGCGCGCCGAGCTGTACCTCCCGTACCTCCAGAACTCGGTCGGCGCGTTCACGCTCGTGGTACACACGGACGCAGACCCGGCCAGCCTGGCCGCCAGCATCCGCCGCGCGGTGGGAGCCGCGGACGCGGGCCTGCCGGTCTACTCGGTCCGTACTCTGGACGACATCGTCTACGACCGCACCGCGCAGCGCCGCCTGGCCGTGCTGCTGATCAGCATCTTCGCCGGCGTGGCGCTTCTCCTCGCCGCGGTGGGCATCTACGGGGTCATGTCCTACGCGGTGGCCCAGCGCACCCGCGAGATCGGGATCCGCATGGCGCTGGGGGCGGAGCGGGACCACATCCTGCGGATGGTGCTCCGGCACGGGACGGCGCTGGCCGTCGCCGGCGTGGGCATCGGGCTGGTGGCCGCCTTCGGCCTCGCCCGGCTGATCACGTCGCTGTTGTTCCAGACCAGCGCCGCCGACCCCCCGACGTTCTCGATCGTCCCCGCCGTCCTGATCGCGGTCGCGCTCCTGGCCTGCTACCTTCCCGCCCGGCGGGCCACCCGGGTGGATCCACTCGTGGCGCTCAGGTACGAATGAGACAAGTCCCCCGGTCGGGCGACGGGCGTCGGCCCTGCCGATGTCGGCACGGACAGGTCCTCGTCATTCCCAGTCAAGGGGCACGGGAGAGCGCGTCCACCGGTTGGTGAAGTAATGCTCCATCTCCTTGCCCGGCCAGGCCAGCTCGTAGACCTCGGTGAATCGGTAGCGGTCAGCGATTTCCAGGACCAGTCGAGCCCGGATGCCGGGGCCGCTCTCCACCGCCTCTGAGGTGCAGACGACCCTGGTGCCAGCGACCTCGCACGGAGACCGCACCACCACTCCCTCGCTCATGAACTCCCTGTAGACGATCGTCTTCCGTTCGCTGTCGAAGCTGAACACTCCCAGCTCCTCGTGCTGATCGCCCTTCGGGCTCTTCTCCTGGGGGACGCGGACGGACCGATGGCGGCAAAGGAGGAAGCGCTCGCCCAGGATGAGCTCGTAGCGGCGCACGCCCTTGCCGGTGCCCAGCTTGCCGTCGATCTCGCCCTCCCAGGTCCCGACGAGCAGCTTCAAGAGCGCCCAGGGATCGGCCGGCTGCCCCTGGGCGGCGACTTCCGCGGCGGTGACGGGAGGGCCCAGCGCGAGAAGCGCTGACACGGCCGTCGCAAGGCCGAGGCACGCACCGGTCGGCCGTTTCCTCCACATGGGCTTCCTCCTCTTCGCTCCTCGACAGCTCACGACGCCAAGATAGGGGACCGAGCGCGGCGCGGATAGGAAGAACCCGTCAATCGAGCTCGAAGAACGAGACGTTCCCCGTCTGGGCGAACTGGCGCGGGGTCATGCCGGAGAACGCCTTGAACTCGGCGGTGAAGTGCGACTGGTCGTAGTACCCGCAGACGAGCCCGACGCCGGCCAGGCCGGGCGGACCGTGTCCGCGCCGCAGGAGACGGCAGGCATGGAGGAATCGAGCGAGCCTGGCGAATCCCTTCGGAGTCGTCCCCAGAGCCGTCGCCATCGTCCTCTCGAGCCGTCGTTCGCCGATGCCGAGGTCGCGACAGAGCTCGGTCACCCGGGAGCGGCCCTGGCGGTTCCAGACCGCTCGGACCAACGGCTCCACGTCGGCCTTCCGATGGCGCCGGAGCTGCGCCAGCAGGAACTGCTCCACCAGGGCGACTCGTTCCCGCTCCCCGGACGCCTCCGCCAGCCGCTCCTCGAGCTCGAGGGCCGCTCGCCCCCAAAGGGCCTCGGTCGGCACCTGCCGATCGGCGAGCTCGGACACCGGCGGGCGGAAGAAGTGGTACGCCCCCCACGGATGGAAGCGAACCGAGACCAGGCCGCTCGCCGCCTCGGGCCGGATCTCGACGAAGCGGCGGGTCTGCGATACGGCGACGCTCCGGGGTTGCCGGGCGAACTCCTCGCCGTCGTAGCGGCAGGCCATTGGAGTGCGGAAGTGGAAGACCAGCTCCACCAGGCCGTCCGGGCTTATCCGTTCAGGCGGTCCGAAAACGGACGCCTCGTCGAGCTCCAGCACCCAGATCAGCCTCACGTAGGGCCGGAGCGGCTCGCTGGGGATGAGCTCGAGGGAACGCAATCGCCCTCCCTGTTCGGTCCGGCTCGCATCTTAACCGCTGGCGCCCGGGCACGGCTCGGCGATGGCGGTCGCCGGCAAGGGCACTCGTGTGCCTGGCACTGGACCTTCGAGGTCCTTGGCGCTGGCGCCGGCCGAACGCCGCGGCGCATGGCATAATCACCCGTTCCGCCCGGGGCCCCCCGATCCGATGCCACCGCCGAAGGAGCCGAACCCCCCGACAGACGACCCAGCCGATCGCGCCCCGGCGCGCCCGCCTGCGGGTGCCGCCGCTCCCGCCGGGGTGGCGACGCCGATGCCAGGAAGCGGTTCGGAGACGTTCCGCCCGGCAACGCGCGGGGTGGATCCCGAGAACTCGACCCCGGACGTGTCCGGCAATCCCACGAGCGTCCTCGAGCAGGCCGAACGCAAGGCCCGCCGCCGGCTCCCCGTGTCGGAGCGAGCGCCTGCGCTCACACCCGGATTGGTGCTGGACGGTCGCTACGAGATCGTCCGGTTCATCGCCGCCGGGGGCATGGGCGAGGTCTACGAGGCGAACGACCTCGTGCTCGGGGCTCCGGTCGCCCTCAAGACGATCCGGCCGGAGATCGCCAGGCGCGAGAAGGCGATGGAGCGCTTCCGGCGCGAGATCCTCCTCGCCCGGCGGGTGACCCATCCCAATGTCTGCCGGATCTTCGACCTCGGCGATCACGCCGGCGGTCCGGACGAATCCGCTCCCGGGGTGACGTTCCTGACGATGGAGTTGCTCCAGGGCCAGACGCTGGACGAGCGGCTCCGGGCGGGAGGGCGGATGCGGCCGGAGGACGCGCTGCCGCTGGTGGCGCAGATGGCCGCGGCCCTCGCGGCCGCGCACGAGGCCGGGGTCGTCCATCGCGACTTCAAGAGCGCCAACGTGATGCTGATCCCGCCGCGGTCGTCGGAAACCGTGCCGCGGGTGGTGGTCACCGACTTCGGTCTGGCCCGCCACGACGACCCCGACAGCGACGACACCCTGACCCGCTCCGGACACCTGGTGGGAACGCCGGCCTACATGGCTCCCGAGCAGATCGAGGGCGGTGAGATCAGCCCCGCCGCCGACATCTATGCCTTCGGCGTCGTGCTCTACGAGATGGTCACGGGCCGGCTGCCGTTCGTGGGCACCTCCCCGCTGTCGACCGTGCTCAAGCGCTTCCGGGAGGACCCCGCCTCGCCCCGCGCTCACGTCCCCGGCCTGGACCGGCAATGGGAAGGCGTGATCCTCCGCTGCCTGGAGCGCGAGCCGATCGACCGCTTCGCTTCGCCCGGGGACGTGGTGAGGGCGCTCTCGGGGGAGACCGTGCCAGTGCGTCGACGCCGCCGGCGTCCGGCCCGCGCGGTCCTCGCCGTGGCGGGCGGGGTTGTCGCGCTCGTCCTGGCGGCGGGCGGCTACCTGCTGCGCGACGCGATCCCGAGGACGGGGGACTCGTCGGCGCCCCAGGCGGCACCGGCCGCGCCCCCGCGCCGATCGGTGGCGGTGCTGGGATTCAAGAACCTCACCGGCAGCCCGGAGACCGCGTGGCTGTCCACCCCGTTCGCAGATGCTGGCGAGCGAGTTGGCGGCGGGCGAGGGGCTCCGCACCGTGCCCGGCGAGAACGTGGCCCGGATGAAGATCGAGCTGGCTCTGGCCGAGGCCGAGAGCCTGGCCGCCGACAGCCTGGCGCGCATCCGCGGCCACATCGGGGCCGATGTCGTCGTTCTGGGCTCGTACCTGGCCTTGCCCGGGCAGGGCGGCCGCCGGATCCGGATGGACGTGCGGGTGCAGGACACGGTGTTGGGCGAGACGCTCGCGTCGATCACCGAGACTGGCACCGAGCAGGAGGTCTTCGAGCTGGTGTCGCGGACCGGATCGCGGCTGCGCGACGGGCTCGGCATCGGCGCCTTGTCGCCGACGGAAGTGGGGGCGCTCCGCGCCTCGATGCCCTCCAGCCGCGAGGCCGCGCGGCTGTACGCGGAGGGGCTTGCGCGGCTGCGGAGCTTCGACGCCCAGGCCGCGCGGGGTCGGCTCGAGAAGGCCGTGGCCGCCGACCCGTCATACGCGCCCGCCCACGCCGCGCTCGCCCAGGCCTGGTCCGAGCTGGGGTACGAGGGGCGGGCGGCGGAGGCGGCCCGGCGCGCGTTCGAGGGGTCGTCCTCCTTCTCCCGCGAGGAGCGCCTCGCCATCGAAGCGCGCTTCCGCGAGGCGACGCGGGAATGGCCGCGCGCCGTCGAGGTTTACCGGTCGCTCTGGACCTTCTATCCCGACGACCTCGAGTACGGGCTGCGGTTGGCGACGGCGCAGGTGTCGGCGGGTCGTGGAGAGGACGCCCGGGCTACGCTCGCGGAGGTCCGTCGGCTCCCTCCGCCGGCCTCCGAGGATCCGCGGATCGACCTCGCCGAGGCCCTGGCCGCGGAGGCTCTGGGGGACTTCAAGGCGGAGCGTGAGGCGGCGGCCCGGGCGGCGACGAAGGCCTCGGCGCGGGGCGCCTCGCTGCTGCGGGCCCGGGCGCGGCTGGCGGAAGCCTGGGCCCTCCGCCATCTGGGCGATCCCCACGAAGCAACCACCGCCTCAACCGAGGCCCGGAGGCTGTACGGGGCCGCCGGCGACCGGGGTGGGATGGCGCTCGCCCTGCTCTCGCTCAGCAACGGCCTCGAGGACGAGGGCGACCTCGCCGGGGCTCGAAGGGCCGCCGAGGAAGGTGTCGCGATCCGGCGCGAGATCGGCGACGACCACGGGATGGCGCGCCTGCTCAACACCCTCGCCAACGTCCTAGACTCCCAGGGCGACATGGCCGGCGCGCGGCGTCGCCGCGAGGAGTCCCTGGCGCTGTTCCGCAAGGTCGGAAACCCCTACGGCGTTGCGGTGGCCACCTTCAACCTGGCGAACCTCATGGCCAAGGCGGGAGATCACGATGGCGCCAAGGCGCGCTACGAGCTGGCGCTGGCGGGGCTCCGGCAGGTCGGGAACCAGATGGGGATCGCCTCCGCCCTGACCGGCCTGGGCAACGAGATGAAGGAGCGCGGCGAGCTGGCCGCCGCCGGACGCCACCTGGAGGAGGCCCTGGCCATCAAGCGGGAGATCGGGGACATCGTGGGCGAGGCGATCTGCCACGCGAACCTGGGCTTCATCGCCGTGCTGCGGGCCGACCTGAAAGCCGGGCAGGCCCACTACGAGGAGGGCCTGCGGCTCTCGAAGAGCTCCGCGAACAAGAGCATGATCGCCACCAGCCTCACCGGCCTGGCCGACATCGCGCACCGCCGTGGCGACCTGGCCGGCGCCCGGGGGCGTCACGAGGAGGCCCTCGTGATGCGAACCGAGATGGGCGAGGAGAAGAACGCGGGGGAGAGCCGCATGTACCTTGCCCTGCTGGCCCTGGACGAGGGACGCGCCTCCGACGCCGAGGCCAGCGCCCGGGAGCTGCCCGATCTGTTCCGGAAGGTCGGCTCGCCGGAGTACGAGGCCCATGCGCGCGTCCTGCGCGCCCGCGTGCACCTGGCGGCGGGGAGCTCAGCGGAGGCGCGGCAGGAGGTGCAGCGCGCTGAGGCCCTGGCCGGGACCGTGCAGCCTCCGGAGCTGCGGTTCACGACCGCGCTGGCGGCGGGGCGCGTGCTCGCCGCAAGCGGGGAGACCGCCGCGGCGCTTGAGAGCCTGGAGTCCACCGTGGCGGCGGCCCACAAAGCTGGGCTCCCCGCTTACGAGCTGGAGGCGCGGGTGAGCCTGGGAGAGCTGGAGATGCGGGCGGGCCGCGTGGACGTCGGGCGGCCTCCGGGAGGCCGAGGCCGAGGCGCGCAGGGTCGGCCTCGTGCTGCTGGCGCGCCAGGCCGCTGCGGCGGCACGTCAGCCCAGATACCGTACGCCGGCGTCGTGAGCCGGGCGTTCCTCCGGTTCGGTCACGAATCGGAACGACGCCACAGAACGACGCCACAGAACGACGCCACAGAACGACGCCACAGAACGACGCCACAGAACGCTGGTGCCTTCCGTTCGTCGGCGCATTCGCGGAATTTTCGTCACTCCCTGGACGATCCGCCGCTGACCGCGGCGATCACGAACACCTCTGCGCCGTCCTGGAGAGGCGTCTCCAGCCCGCCCGTGTACCGGATGCTCTCGTCGCCGACGAACACGTTCACGTGACGGCGGACGTCGCCCTGCTCGGTGAGGACGCGGTCGCGCACGCCGGGATGGAGCGCGCCGAGGGCCTCGAGCGCCTCGCGCACCGTGGCCGCGCGATCCAGCCCGACCCGGCCGCGGCCGCCGGCGAAGGACGAGAGCGCGCTCGGGATGTGGACGGTCACCGCCATCGCTGGGTCGGCTCGGGCAAGCCCTCAGGCGGCGGGCCGGGCCCGGCGCCGCCGGCCCGGAGCCCGCTTGCCCGGCGTGGGGCGCTTCTTCCCCCGCCGGCCCGGAGATGCCATGTGCACCGGCTTCCGGGCGCGCCGCGACTTCAGATCCCCGAAGATCGCCGCCTTGACGCACACGATCGGCGGCAGGCCGTCGGCCACGAGCTCCCACGACCCGCCTTCGTCCGGCGAGCCGAAGAGCTTCCCGCCGCGCGTCCCGAAGTAGATGCCCGCCGGCTCGAGCGTATCGGCCGCCAGGGCGTCGCGAAGCACGACGTCGTACGAGCCCCGCTGGGGGAGGCCTCTCGAGAGGGGCTGCCAGGAGCGGCCCGCGTCCCGGGTGCGGAAAACGCGCAGGCGCCCTTCCGGGGGGCAGCGGAACTCGTCGGACTCGATGGGGACGATGTAGACCGAATCGGGGTCGTGGGGATGCGTCTCCATGGCGAACCCGAAGTCGGACGGGACTCCGTTGGCGATGTCGCCCCAGGTGTCGCCGGCGTCGTCGCTCCGGTAGAGGCCCCAGTGGTTCTGCAGGAACAGCCGGTCGGGTCGCAAGGGGTGCCGCACGACCTTGTGGACGCACTGGCCGAACTCGGGGTGCCTGCCGGGGAGGAACTGGGCGCGCACGCCCTGGTTCCGGGCGCGCCAGGTCCGCCCGCCGTCGTCGGTGCGGTAGACGCCTCCGGTCGAGATCGCCACCAGCAGTCGTTGCCGGTCGGCAGGGTCGGGCACGATCGTGTGCAGGCACAGACCGCCGCCCCCGGGCTCCCACTTCGGCCGGTGGGGGTGATCGTGGAGCCCCTGCACGAGCTGCCAGCTCTCGCCGCCGTCACGCGACTCGAACAGGGAAGCCGGCTCGACGCCGCAGTAGAGGATGTCGGGCTCTTCGGCGCGGCCGGGCCGGATCTGCCACACCTGCTTCAGCGACAACTCCGAGCCCTCCGGGAACTTGATCGGCGCCTCCTCCGGGTTCGTCCAGGTGCGTCCGCCGTCGTCGCTGCTGCGAACGACCGCTCCCCAGTGCATGCTCGAGCTGCCCGCCCACAGGCGGCGGCGCCCTTCGCGGCCGTCGTACGCCATCGCGTAGACGGCGTAACCGGGAAAATATGGTCCGCCCAGCTCCCAGCTCGACCGGGAGGGACGGGACCGTGCGAGGAAGGCACCCTTCATCGTCCCGACCATCAGGAGGACGTCGCCGTCGCGTACGTCGAGATGCCGGGGAGTCGCCATGTCTGCCTCCGTCGCGGACCGGCCAGCGGTCGACGCTCAACGATACAATGAAACTGGGTGTTCATCGGCCGCTCGGCTACGGCGTCAAGCGCCCACCGGGAGTCGATCCACGAGGCGGGCATCGGACTCGGGTGAGCGCGAGCGACCTGTTCGACAGCACCGCGGTCACGTACAAGCCGATCCCCAGCGTCCACGTCGAGATTGACACGCAGCCTCCCCTGCCTCAAAGTGTCCGGGTAACGTCAGGGTGCCCCCAGCGCGGGGGGTAAAAGGGAAGCAGGTCGAAAGCCTGCGCGGTCGCGCCACTGTAGCCGGCGAGCCCGGCTCCGACTGGCGCCGCGAGAGCGGCGCCGCCACTCGGGAACGGTCCCCGGGGAAGGCCGGAGGCGAGGCGAGGACCCGGGAGCCAGGAAACCTGCCCTGACCGACGATGCCAGAGGCTTCTCGCGTGAAGGAGCTGCGGATGGCGGGTCGGTCCAGCGGTCGCCCACTCGATCCCGTCCACCTCCGTCGCGTCGAGCCTCCTGCTCCAGGAGACTCGCCATGCGTCCGAGAGTCCACGCCGTCGCCGTCTTCGTCGCCTCGCTCGCGCTGACGCCCGGCGCAAGCGCCCAGGGCGGAGGGTCCCTGGCCGGATCCGTCCGCACCGCCGAGGGCACGCCCTTGCCACACTTGGTCCTCGTCCTCGAAGGGCCGTCGGGTCCGCGCACTCTCCTCACGGGTCCGGACGGCCGGTACCGGGCCTCGGGCTTGGAGCCCGGGGAGTACTCGGTCCGGCTCTCGATATCCGGGTTCGTCCTCGACCCGGAGCCGCGGGTCTCGGTCGGCACGGACGAGGCGCGGCTCGAGCTGTCGCTCGCCCCCGCTCCGGTGCGCGAGCAGGTGACGATCACCGCCACCCGGGGTGACGCGCCGGGCTCCACGGTCGGCGTGAGCGTGCGGGTGCTGGAGGCGGAGCAGATCGCGCAGCGCGAGCCCTCCTCCCTCCTGCAGCTCCTCCAGGACGTGCCCGGCGTGTCGGTCGCGCGGACGGGCGCCGTGGGGCACCAGTCGTCGGCCTTCGTGCGGGGCGGCGAGTCGCGCTACGCCCGCATCCTGGTGGACGGCGTCGCCGTGAACCAGCCGGGCGGTGCCTTCGACTTCGGCAGCGCACTCCCCCTCGAGCTGGAGCGCGTCGAAGTCGTCCGGGGAGCCGCCAGCAGCCTCTACGGCACCGACGCCCTGGCCGGTGCGGTGCAGCTCGTGACCCGGCGCGCCGAGCCCGGCGTGGGACCCTCGTTGCGGGCGGAGGCGGAGGGCGGGAGCTTCGCCTGGCGCCGCTTCCAGGGTGGGACTTCGGGACGGGCCGGGGCGTTCGACTGGAACGCTGGCCTGCTGCGGCTCGACACGGACAACGAGGCTCCTAACAGCGCCTTCACCGAGACGGCCGGCGCGGCGTCGCTGGGGATCGAGCTGGGTGGTCGTTCCGCGCTCCGGCTGGTCGTCCGGGCCGCTGACAGCGCGGTCGGGACGCCCGGCCAGGTCGCCTTCGGCCGTCCCGACCTCGACGCCCGGCTGGAGCGGACCGACGCCGTCGCCAGCGCCCAGCTCCGCCGCGTCTCGGACACGGTGGTCCACCAGGTCCGTCTCGGTCTCGCCCTAACGGACCAGCTCTCGTTGAACCCGCTCGACTCGGGCTCGTACGTCCCGCGGGCGGGAGACCGAGTCGCCGCTTTCCCGTTCTCCGACTTCCCGGACCCCGCCGGGTTCGGCAACGACAGCCGGCGCTGGTCGGCAGGCTACCAGGCGGAGGTGCAGGCGGGCGCGCGCAACCTCGTGACCGTCGGCGTCGAGGGGGAGCGGGAGACGGGCCGCCTCGGCAGCGGCTCCGGCGACGTGATCACGCCGGAGCGCAACAACGTGGGCGTGTACGTCCAGGACCGCCTGGCCGTGGGGCAGCGGCTGAACCTGACCGTGGGGGGCCGGCTCGAGCGCAACGCCAGCTTCGGAACGCGTGTGGTGCCGAGGGCCGCGCTCGCGTACCGGCTCCGGGGGGGTGAAGACGCGACGATCGTGAAGGCGAGCGCCGGGGCCGGCATCAAGGAGCCGACCTTCGCGGAGTCGTTCGGCGTGTCCTTCTTCGCGAAGGGGAACCCGGACCTCGACCCGGAGCGCAGCCGGACGTTCGACGTCGGGGTCGAGCAGCGGCTGTTCGAGAGCCGGCTCCGTGCCGAAGCCACGGCGTTCCATCACGATTACCGCGACCAGGTGGCCTACACGATCCTTGACTTCACGACCTTCCAGGGAAGCTACGTGAACCTGGGCCATACGCGGGCGCGGGGGCTGGAGCTGTCGCTGGAAGCCGCGCCCACCGCGACCGTGCGCCTGCGGGGGGACTACACCTGGCTGGACGGGGAGGTCCTGGTGAGCACGAGCGACTTCGACGCCGTCTACGCGGTGGGCCAGGCCCTGCTGCGGCGCCCGGAGCACCAGGCCTCGGTCTACGCGGGGTTCGAGGGCCGCCGGGTGGGCGGCGGAGCCACGCTGGTGAGGGTGGGCCGGCGCGCGGACAGCGACTTCGTTGGGCTCGGGATCACCGAGAACCAGGCTTACACGCGGCTCGACGCACGGGTCCGGCTGCGCCTGGGCCACGGGCTCGAGGCCTTCGTGGTCGGAGAGAACCTCCTGGGCCGCGAGTACCAGGAGGCGCTGGGTTATCCCGCCCTCGGTCGACTGGTCCGCGCCGGCCTGCGGTTCCGCGCCGCGGGAGCCCGGCCGTGAACCGGAACCGCGTCCTGCTCGCGTGGAGCAGCGGCAAGGACAGCGCCTGGACGCTCCAGGCGCTGCGATCGCATCCGGACGTCCAGGTGGCGGGCCTCCTCACCACGGTCAACGAGGAGTACGACCGCGTGGCCATGCACGCGGTCCGCCGGGCGCTGCTCGAGGCGCAGGCGGAGGCGGCCGGCCTGCCCCTTCTCGTCGTCGCCATCCCGAACCCCTGCCCGAACGAGGTCTACGAGGCGAAGATGGCCCAAGCGGTCCGGGAGGCGATCGCAGGCGGGATCTCCGGAATGGCCTTCGGCGACCTGTTCCTCGAGGACGTGCGGCGCTATCGCGAGCGTCAGATGGCCGGGACCGGCTTGCGCCTCCTGTTCCCGCTCTGGGGGCGTCCCACGGCTGAGCTGGCCGCCGACATGGTCGCGGGAGGCCTGCGCGCCCGTCTCACCTGCGTCGATCCGCGCGTCCTCGACGCGTCTTTCGCCGGGCGCGAGTTCGACCGCCGGTTCCTTTCGGAGCTGCCGCCGGCCGTGGACCCCTGCGGCGAGAACGGCGAGTTCCACACCTTCGCCTGGGACGGCCCGATGTTCCGGCAGCCCGTCACCGTTCGCTCCGGACCGGTCGTCGAGCGGGACGGGTTCGTGTTCGCGGACCTGCTGCCCGGGGAGCCGGTCCGGGCGGCTGCTTCGTGATGCGCCGGTCCATCCTCGCGGCGGCCGTCCTGTGGGCCGTGTGCGTCGGTGGTCCGGCCGCCAGCGCAGGCGACCGCGCCCGGCCGGAGCGGGTCGTGTCGCTGAACCTCGCCGCCGACGAGGTCCTGGTCGAGATCCTCCCTCCAGGGCGGCTGGTCGGGGTCACCACCTTCGCCGACCAGGAAGGCACGTCGAACGTCGTCGGCCGCGTCCCCCCGGAGACGGCGCGCTTCCCGCGCACGGACATGGAGCGGCTGGTGGCGCTGGCCCCCGACCTCGTCGTCGTATCGGAGTACACCGACGCGGACTTCCTGGACGTGCTCGAGCGCTCGGGCCTGCGCGCCCACCGGATGCGCAGCCTCGACTCGCTGGCGGGGTTCCGCGCCGCGATGCTGGAGCTGGGCGAGGCGGTCGGCGAGCCCGCGGCGGCGCGCCGGCTGGTGGCGCGCTACGACGCGCGGCTCCGGGAGCTGGCCCGCCGGCTCGAAGGAGTGCGCCGTCCGCGCGTCCTCTACTGGTCGAACCCGATGACCGCGGGCGACCACACGGCCATCGGGGCCCTGATCGAGGCGGCGGGCGGGGTGAACGTGGGGCGCGAGCTGGGCATCCAGGGGATCGGGCCGGTCGGGGCCGAGCGCGCGTTCCTGGCCGATCCTGACGTGGTGCTGGTCGGAACGTGGCCGGGCGTCCGCGAATCGTTGACCGGGCACCCGCTGTTGTCGAGGCTGAGAGCGGTCCGGGAGGGGCACATGGTGGAGCTGCCGACGCAGCTACTGGTCGCGCTGAGCCACCACGCCGCCGAGGCCTGCTGGCGCCTGGCCTCGCAGCTCCACCCCGACCGCGTGAGCGCGGCGACGCCGGGTTCCCGGCCAGGCCCATGACCGACCCGACCCGCCGCTGGCGGACGTTCGCGGCGCTGGCCCTGCTGCTGCCCGCCGCCGGGATGGCCGCGGCGGCCCTGGGCAGCGTCAGCCTGCCCGCCGTTTCCATCCTGGCGTCCCTCTCCGGCGCTGCCGGCCTGCCCCTGGCCGGCCTCCCCGGGCTGGGGGAGGCGGGCGAGGCCATCTTCTGGGTCGTCCGACTGCCCCGCGTGATCCTCGCCGCGATCGTCGGTGGCGGCCTCGCGGTCGTGGGGGCCTCCTTGCAGTCGGTCTTCCGCAACCCGATGGCCGACGCCGGCCTGCTGGGCGTCGGGCCCGGCGCCGCCCTGGGTGCAGTGCTCTCGGTGCGGCTCGGCTGGTCCGCCGACCTCTTCCTGGCTCTTCCGCTGGCGGCCTTCGCCGGCGCGCTCGGCGCCGCGCTCCTCGTCTACGCCCTCTCCCACGCGGGTGGGCGGCCATCGCTGCACGGTCTGCTCCTGACCGGCCTGGCGGTCTCGGCGCTCGCCGGCGCGGGCACGTCGGTGCTCCTCGTCGCCACGGAGGAGTTTCGCGTGAAGACCGTGCTGTTCTGGCTGGCCGGCGGCCTGGAGGGACGGAGCTGGCCCCACGTCCGGCTCGCCCTCGCGTTCATCGGCGCCGGCGTCGCCGCGTTGGTCCTCTTCTCACGGCCGCTGGACGTGCTGTCGCTGGGCGAAGACGAGGCGGCAGCGCTCGGCCTGCCGGTCCACCCCGCGCGCCTGGGCATCCTCGCCCTCGCGGCCCTCGTCGCCGGCACGGCCACCGCGGTGGCCGGGTCGGTCCCGTTCGTCGGGCTGGTGGCCCCGCACGCCCTGCGTCCGCTCGTCGGCCCTCTGGGCCGGCACCTCCTGCCCGCCGCGTTCCTCGGCGGCGCGGTGCTCGTGGTGCTGGCCGACCTTGCCGCGCGCACGGTCAGCCCGCACCTCGACCTCCCCCTCGGCTCCCTGACCGCTTTCGTCGGTGCGCCGTACTTCCTGGTCGCGCTCCGCCTCCACGAGGGACGGACGTGACGCAGCCGGGCACGGGTCCGGACGTGAGCTTCCGCATCGAGGCGCGCGGCCTCTCGGTCGCCCGTGGTTCCCGCCGCGTGGTTCACGAGGTCGGCCTCGGCGTTCGGCCGGGGGAGGCGGTTGCGCTGGTGGGCCCGAACGCAGCGGGCAAGTCGACGCTCGTGCGGGCCCTGGCCGGCCTGCTCCCGGCGGCTTCGGGCGGTGTATGGCTCGAGGGCCGCCCGCTGCGGGAGTGGAACCGCGACGCGGCCGCTCGAGCGGTCGCGCTCGTGACCACGGACGACCACGAAGGCCCCGGCCTGCTCACCGTGGAGGACCGCGTGGCGCTCGGACGCTATCCGCACCGCGGGCCGTTCCGGCCCCTGGGCACCGACGATCGACACGCGGTCGGCCGGGCCCTCGTCCTCACGGGCATCGCGGAGCTGGCCGGGCGGCGCCTGGGGACGCTCTCGGCGGGCGAGCGGCAGCTCGCCACTCTGGCCCGCGGGCTGGCCCAGGAGCCTCGCGTGCTGCTCCTCGACGAGCCCGCCGCCCACCTCGACGTCGGCCATCAGCTCCGGCTGTTCCGGATCCTCGACCTGGTGCGTGCCGAGGGAGTCGCGGTGCTGGCGGTAGTGCACGACCTCCAGCGGGCCGCGGCCTGGGCCGAGCGCGTGGTCCTCCTCGCGCGCGGTCGGGTGGCCTGCTCGGGCGCCGCCGGCGACGTGATCGGCGGCCCCGAAGCCGCGCGGGCGTTCGAGGTGGCCATTCGCGCCCACGCCGTGCCCGGGCTGGCCCATCCGCTCTATACCTTCGAGGAGACGTCATGAGCCCGATCCGCATCGTCACGCTGCTCCCGGCCGCCACCGAGATTGTCTGCGCCCTCGGCCTGCGCGAGTCGCTGTTCGGGCGCTCCCACGAGTGCGACTTCCCGAGCGACGTCGGCGAGCTGCCGGCGCTGACGCGGGCCCGCGTCGACGGCTCGCTGCCGAGCGAGCGGCTCGACCAGGAGGTGCGGCGGATCCTCGCCGACCGGCTTCCCCTGTACATGCTCGACTCCGCGCGGCTGGCCGCGCTCGCCCCGGACGTGGTCGTGACCCAGGAGGCCTGCGAGGTCTGTGCGGTCTCGTACGACCAGGTGGTCTCGTCGTTGAAGCGGACCGCCTACCGGGCCGCGGTCGTCTCGTTGAAGCCCACCCGGCTCGGCGACGTCCTGAGCGACGTCAGGACGGTCGCCGGCGCCTGCGGCGTTCCCGACCGGGGCGCCCGGCTCGAGGCGGAGATGCGCGCCCGGCTCGAAGCCGTCGCGGCGGGCTGGAGTGCGGGAGCGCGGCCCAGGGTGGCAGTCGTCGAGTGGCTGTCGCCGCTGATGCTCGCCGGGCACTGGGTGCCGGAGACGGTCGAGGCGGCCGGCGGCGTCGCCGTCGGCCCCATGGCCGGCGTGCCCTCGCGCTATGCCTCCTGGGACGAGCTGCGCTCGCTGCGTCCCGACGCCGTCGTGGTGGCGCCGTGCGGCTTCGACCTCGCCCGTACCCAGGCCGAGGCTGAGCCGTGGCTTCCCGTCTTGCTCGGCCTGGCCCGACGCGTCGTGCTCGTGGACGGCAACGCCTACTTCAACCGACCGGGACCCCGGATCGTGGAGGCGGTCGAGACCCTCGCCGCCTGGCTCCGCGGCGAGCCCGTCCCACCGGAGCGTGGCCGCGCTCTCGAGGCGGGGGCGCTCAGCCCGACTTGACAGGCGGGTGCCGGAGGCGGCGGCGCCCGGAACGGGGCCGGGTCGCGGCGGAGGGGCGTGGAGTTTCAGTCCCAGGTGTGCGGCTCGGTTACCCGCTCGACCCTGCCGCTCACGAAGAACACCCGGAACGAAGAGCGGGGATATCGCGGCTCGCTCCTACGGCGCTCGACCCGGACTCGGGGACGGCTTCCCGAGGGCACGCCGCCGGGATCAACGGCCCGCCGATAGGGGCAGTCCCAGCGCGTCCGCCACCTCGCGCAGCTTCGCCTGCACCAGCCGCACGTTGCGCGGCCCCATGCGCAGGAGCTGCTTCTGCGCGGGTGAGAGCGACTCGAGCCGCGGGTCGGCGTATTCGTAGAGGAGCCGTGCCCGGACCACCGGGCGCACGCGCACGTCGCCCTCGAGTACGGGCACCTCGAGCAGTGTTCGCAGGGCCGCCGCGAGCCTGCCGTCGACGCCTCCCTCCGGGTGGCCCAGCTCTCGATGGGCTGCCTCGAGCAGGGGCGACACCAGGCGGTACGCGCGGGCGACGTTCGCGGCGTCGAGGGACGCCACGGCATCCGCGTGCGCGTCGAAGCGCGCGTAGCTCTCGGGGTCGAGGACGGCCTGTCCGCCGCGCGTGACCACGCGCAGGCGCTCCCTGGGCTCCAGGTAGCGCAGGTGGGCGGCAGGGCTCTCGCCCGCAGACACGTTGACGACGGCAGCGGTGAAGCGCTGGACGAGGTCGCCGGCGCCGGCCCACGCCGCGACCTGGGGGTGGGAGGACAGCCGCGTCAACAGGTCCCGCACGAATTCATCGCTCTCCCCGAGCGGTGGCAGCGCAATGGCCTCCGGAGCGGGCAGATCGGGAGCTGGCGGGGCCGGGGACGGGATCGCCGCGGCCGGCGGTGCGGAGGCTTCCGGCGGTGAGACCGGCCGGGCGCGCCAGAGCAGGACGCCCAGTCCCGCGCTCCCCGCCACGAGGAGCGCCGCGATGGCGATGCCGACGAACAGGGACCGCCGGCCTGGCTCGGCGGCCGGTGTCAGGTCGTTATCGTCGTCCTCGGGGGCGAAGCCTTCCGCCGCCGCGCGATCGCGCCTGGCCTCGGGCGTCAGGTCGAGATCGTCCCAGTCCGGCATGTTCGGTCCAGGTACCAGCGTAGCAGGTGCGCCGACGTGCGACAGGCTGGCCGCCCTCTCGCTCCAGCTGCGCGCCGGATGCTTAGGGGGTCATCCGGGGAAGTGCTGCCGGACGGCAGCGAGGTACGTCTCGATCTTGGTAGAGGGATCGCCCGGCCCAAGTGTCTCGACCTGGAGCACGCCCCGGTATCCGACCTCGTCGACGATGCTCCGGATCCGCGCAAGGTCGATCGGCCGGGTCTCCTCGCCATACCAGACCTGCTCTTTGAGCTGCCAGGACACGGCGTGCGGGGTGAGCTGGCGGATCTCGGCGTACGGATCGCCGGTGGAGCGCAGGCTGCCGACGTCCAGGACGACGCCGAACCAGTCGGAGTCGACCGCCCGGACCAGCTCGATCGTCTGCTCCGCGGTCGCGAGGAAGTCGTTGTGGTTCTGGACCGCGACCACGACGCCGTGGTCCCGGCCGAAGCGGACGCACTCCTCGACGCCCCGGACGACGCGCTCCGTCAGCGGGGCCCTCGACTCGCCTGCCGGGACGTCGTGGCCCGCGAACACGCGGACGACGGGCACCCCGAGCTTCACGGCAGCGACGATCCAGTTCTTGACGAGCCGGACCTGGGCGTGATGGGCGGCCTCGTCGGGCACCGTGAAGTCGTTGCGGACGCCGGTGCCCGAGAGCGCGATCCCGTTCACGAACGCTTGTCGCTTGATCCGGTACAGCTCGGCGTCCTCGGGGACGACCGGGTAGCCCTTGATGTAGTAGGCGGTCAAGTCCAGGGCGCCGATCGCCTGGCGGGCGCAGAAGTCGAGCACGTCGTCGACGCTCATGGACCCGTCGCGGAGCGGGCGGTTGAAGGAGTAGGCGTTCAGGCTGAGCCGCACCCCCGACCCTGGCGCACGTCCGGCAACGCCGGCGTCATCAGCCGGCAGCGCGGCCGCCCCCGCCGAACCGGCGGCGAAGAGTCCCATCCCGTGCAGGAACGCGCGGCGCTGCATGGTCGCTCCTCGGCCCTGGAACCGTCGGCAACCGGGCCGAGGGCATTATCCTCCCGTCACCGGTCATCCACCGGCAGCCAGCCGGGTCGCCCGCGGACCGCTCGACCCGCGAACGCCGTGATCGCCGTCGCGGCCACGACCAGGACCCACAGAGCGATGGGCAGGGAGGTGAGGGCGGCCGCGAAGCCGATCAAGGGCGGGCCGGCAAGTCCGGCGCCGTACGCCATGGTGGCGACCGCCGCGATCGCATGGCCGGGGGCCGTGCCACCCAGCGTTCCCGCCACGCTGAAGGCGATCGGGAACACGGTGGACATGCCGAGCCCCGCCAGCGCGAAGGCGACGAGCGCGGCGCGAGCGTCACCCCACCACAGGGCCCCCGCCAGCGCGGCGCCGGTCAGGGCCGATCCACCCGTCAGCAGCCGGACCCGGCCGAGCCGGTCGATCAGGCGGTCGCCGGTGAAGCGGCCGACCATCATCGTCAGGGAGAACACCGCGAACCCGGTAGCCGCGACGCTCGCGGGAGCGCCGAGCGACTCCCTCAAGTAGACGCCGCTCCACTCCGCGATCCCTCCCTCGATGACCGCGCCGCAGGACGCCAGCAGGCCGACGGCCAGGGCCCGCCTCGAGGGCCAGGCCCGGGGCCGCGCCGACCTCGCGTCGGGGCGGTCGCGCAGGAGGCCACGGGTCGAGGCGACGCCCACGACCGCGAGTGCCGCGGAGACGGGCACGAAGTGGTGCAAGGGCTCAGAGCCGCGGGCGGCGAAGACGGCTCCGAGGCCGGCGCCGGCAAGCCCGCCCAGGCTCCACAGTCCGTGGAACGAGGCCATGATGGACCGTCCGGCGGTACGCTCCAGGAGGGCGGCCTGGGCGTTCATCGCGACGTCCATCGTGCCCATGGCCGCACCGAAGCAGACCAGGGTCGCGGCCAGCGAGCGAAGGCTGGGCGCGCCTCCGGCCAAGGGCAGCACCAGGCAGCAGCTCAGGGCGGCGGCGCCCACGACCGGGCGGCTGCCGAACCGTCCGAAGAGGAGCGTGGTGATCGGAAGGGCGAGGAGTGTGCCCAGGCCCATGCAGAGCAGGGCGATGCCAAGCGTGGCCTCCGAGAGCGAGACGGACGCCTTGACGGCGGGGATGCGGGACACCCAGGTCCCGAACAGGACCCCGTTGACGAAGAAAGCCGTCGCCACGGCCGTGCGCGCTTCCTGGACGATGCCCAGCACCGGTCCATCCTAGCGGGTGCCGGCACCGGGGCGGTGACGGTCGGGCCGAGGGTTCGCGCGCGAGCGTGCGTTGCCTGAGAATTCAGGGACGTCCGCCGGCTCGAATGGAGGACTCCCATGACTCGAAATGTAGCTCGCGGCCGTGCGACAGGTGGGCCGCGGCCGTCGGTCCGCGGCCGAGGGCGTGGTGAAGGCCCGCTCGCCCGGCTGCGCACCATCTGCCTGGCGCTGCCCGAGGCCAACGAGAAGATCTCCCATGGAGAGCCGACCTGGCTCGCGGGCAGGGGCAAGGTGTTCGCGATGTTGGACGACCACCACCACGGCGCGCCGCATCTCTCGGTGTGGCTGCCCGCTGCGCTCGGCGCACAAGAAGCGCTGACCGAGTCGGATCCGAGCCGCTACTTCCGGCCGCCCTACGTGGGACACCGTGGCTGGGTCGGGGTCGTGCTCGACACGGAGCCGGACTGGGCCGTGGTCGCGTGGCTGGTCGAGCAGGCGTATCGCCTGGTGGCGGTACGCCGGCTCGTGGCGAAGCTGCCGCCCCCGCGTGCCTAGGCCGGGTGGGAGCGCGGCCGTACCGCGCTCACCGCACTTCGCGGTGGGTCGAGTCGATCCGATCCGGAGGTCAGTTCTTCCGGAGCGTGGCCACCTGGGACGGCGTGATCGAGGCGGTCTTCTTCGCGAAGGTATGACGCACGTAGTTCACGACCGACGCCAACTCCGCGTCGGTGAGGTCCTCGAAGGACGGCATGGTGTTGCTCGAGTCGCCACGGTCGGTGGGCAGGACCTTGGCCGGCCCGTGGAGCAGGACGCGGATGAGGGTGGAGGTGTTTCCCGCCACCACAGGGCTGCCCAGGAGCCCGGGCTGCAGCCCGGGTACTCCGCTGCCGTCGGGCATGTGGCACACCGAGCAGGCCTGCTGGTACACGTCGGCGCCCCGGGCGAGGTCGGCGGCCGCGGCCTTGGTCGCCCCGGTCCGTCCTGTGGCCGGCGGGGAGGACGTCGTCTTCTTCGCGCCCGCGTAGAAGATCCTCCACACCCGGCCCTTCTGGGAGTCAGTGACGTACAGCGAGCCGTCCGGACCCACGGCGAGGCCACAGGGACGGAAGCGCGCCTCCTTCGGAGCCGACACCTCGGCGACCCCCGGGAAGCCGTGGGCGAACACCTCGTGCGTCCCCTTGGGCATGCCCTTCTCGTCGAACGGGATGAACGTGACGTTGTAGCCCTTCTGCGGCTTCGGTGCCCGGTTCCAGGACCCGTGGAAGGCCAGGAAGGCCCCGCCGCGGTACTTCGCGGGGAACTGCTCGGGCCGGTAGAAGGCGAGCTGCATGGGCGCCCAGTGGCCCGGAAACGCGATCAGCGGGTCCGGGTACTTGCCCGGCTCGGCCTTCTTCTGGTTGTCGCCGCCGAACTCGGGGCCGACCATCCGCGCCTTCCTGATCGGATCGTAGTAGGTGAAGGGCCAGCCGAAGCTGGCGCCCTCGCGGATCACGTGCATCTCCTCGGCGGGCTTCTCGGCGTTGTCCTCGTCGGAGTAGTGCTCGGGCGCGACGGTGGAGAGCTGGTCCCTCCCGTGCATCGTCGCGAACAGCGCCTTCGAGACCGGGTTCCACGCCACGCCGATCATGTGGCGATGCCCGGTGGAGAAGTGGAACCCGTCGGCCTGGGTCTGGTTGGGCTTGTCGGGATCGAAACGCCAGAAGCCCCCGTGCCGCTTCAGGAACTCCGTCGGGTCCTCGCCCTTGGCCCCCTTCTGCCGGTCCTTCTCGCCGCCGTAGGCGTTCGAGGGAGACCCCACCTCCACGTACAGGCGGCCCTGGTCGTCGAACGCGAAGCCCTTCGAGTTGTGCTGCCGGCCGTCCGGCAGGCCCGACACGATCGTCTGGGGCTCGCCGCTCGGGACCAGCTCTCCCGGGGTCATCTTGTAGCGGTAGATCGCGCTGTTGCTGGAGTGGTAGAGCCACCCGTCCCGGATCGCGATCCCCGTCCCACCGCCGGAGCCGAAGGTCTCCTTCACGTCGGCCCGTCCGTCGCCGTTGGTGTCGCGCAACGCGATGATCCCGTCCTCGCGGGTCTTCACGTAGACGTCGCCGTTGCCGGCCACGGCCAGGAACCGCAGCCGCCCGAGGTCGTCGGCGACCACCACCGCCCGGAACCCGGGCGGGAGCTCGATGCCGCCGTTGTCCGCGTCGGGGGTGGGCAGGGCGCCGCGCGCCGGCGCTGTCCCCGAAAGGAGGCAGGCGAGGGCGAGCACGAGCGCGGTCCGGGGCCGGGCGGCCGATCGGGTCAGGGGATTCAGTTTCATGGGCCTATTCTAACTGCAATGTCAGTGGCCCTCTCGCGGGCCACCAGGCGTCAGTTGGAGGCCACGAACATGATCTCCACCAGCCCCTCGGGCGCGACCAGGCCGGTCACCACGGTGGCCCGGGCGGGGAAGTCGACCTTGAACACTTCGCGATACACGTCGTTCAGCGCCGGGAAGTCGCCGGCCGCGGTCAGGTAGACCAACCCGTCCACCACGTCTCCCCAGCCGAACCCCGCGGCCGAGAGGGTCCGGCCGATCCGGGCGAACGTCTCGCGGGCCTGGGCCCGCGCGTCGCCACGCGTCTCGTCGGTGTCGCCGAGCATCCCCGAGAGGTACAGGCGTCCGCCGGCTGCGACCGCGGAGCTGAGGTTCGGGTTGGGCGTGGCGTCGCCGCCGTCCGGCCGCGGCGTCGTGAACGGACGGCGGGACGGGTCCCGGACCGCCACCAGCGTGATCTCCACCAGGTACTCGGGGCTCATCAGGCCGGCCTGGACCGTGGCCCGGGCCGGCGGCTCAGCGGGGAAGGACTCGCGGTACGCCGCGTTCATGTCGCGGAAGGTGGCGGCGTCGGTGACGTAGACGCGTGCGCTGACCACGTCGGAATGGGTCATGCCCGCCGCCCGCAGGACCTCGCCCGCGTTCTCGAGGACGATCCGGGTCTGCGCGGCCGTGTCCGCCGGCACGGCTGCGTCGTCCCTCCCCCTGCGGGCGACGAGGCCGGCCAGGAACAGAGTGTCGCCGGTCCGGATCCCATAGCTGTACGGCAGCGGCGAGCGGCTCCAGGAAGGCGGGTGCACCACCACACGCTGCGCGCCTGCCCGGACCGCGACACCGGCCACCTCGATGAGGGCGCCCTCTGCCACGAGGCCGGTCACCACCGTCGTGCGTGCGGGCGGGTCGTTCGGCCAGTACGTGCGGTAGACCTCGTTCATCGCGGCGAAGTCCGAGGGGGTCGTCAGGTAGACGTTGATCGATGCGGCGTTCGCGAGGCCGGTGCCCGCGGCCTCGAAGGAGGCCCTCATGTTGTCGAGCGCGCGCTGGGTCTGGGCCTGGACGTCCCCGGGGACCAGGCGCCCGGACGAGTCGGTGGCCAGGACCCCCGACGCGTAGACGAGGTCCCCCGCGCGCACCGCGGTGCTGAAGGGCAGGCCCAGGTCCGGCCCGGCACGGAACGTCTCCTTGCCGCTGGTCCTCATCCGAAGGCACCCTCCTGAAGCCGAGCTCCCGCGGGAGACGGAGATGTTACCCCTGGAGGCTTCCGCGCGAGGCGAGCCTCAGCTTGGCCTGCCGGACCGTCTCCCGGAGGAGAGGGTCGGGATCCTCCGCCCAGGCGTCCAGCTCCGCCTCGAGAGTCTTGAGCCCCAGCGCGCCGATCGCATAGGCGGCACAGGACCGCAGCCACGGGTCGCCGCTGCCGGCAAGGGCGGAGACGGCCTCGTCGCGGCTCCCGACCGTGACTCCCACCAGGCGGTTGGCCAGGCGGACGCGCTCGGCGTTGCTCACCTCGCTGTCCAGGAGCGGGACCAGGAGGCTCCTCATCCCGGGCTTCAGGACCGTGTCCAGGAAGTCCAGGGCGTGGTCGTGCACGACGCGGTCCCGCGACTGCAGGCCGACATGGGCGCTCTTGAGGTCGTGGCTGGGGAACAGGAGCCCGAGGAGCCGGAAGATGCGCTCGACCTCCTGGGACATGGCCTCACGCAGACCACGGCCGACGCCGTCGTCGGCCTCGACCTGCGGGCCCAGGCTCGCGGCAACCTGGTACGAGCGGTAGTGACCGACGATCTCCGCCGCCAGCGCCGTCTCGATGAGGTCTTCGTCGAGCCGAACCTTGGGGTGGTCCCGCCGCAGCTTGTTCAGGGCCGCGATCACGCGCAAGCGGAAGGTCGTGTCCGACTCGAGGAGGTGCTCGGTCAGGGTGATGGCCGCCGCCCGCGGGTCGTCCACGCGGAGCAGCACGTCGGGGATCTCTCGGCGGACCGGCACCGGCGCTCGCTGATCCGCCAGGCGCGCGCACAGTGCCGGGGCGACCGCCGCACCCAGCGAGGCGAGGGCTTCGGCTGCGGCGGGCGCCACCCTCGGGTCCCCCAGCCGGTCGACGAGAGCGGGGGCAGCCTCTTGAGAGCGGCGCTTGCCGGCGGACCGGATCGCCTCGGCGGCCACTTCCGGGTTCGGGTCGCGTACCAGGCGCTCGAGGGATTCGGGGAAGAGGTCCGGCAGCGAGGCCAGCAGCCGCGCCGCCTCCAGGCGGGTTCGCTGCCCGCTCGGCCCCGCTTCCGCCAGCATCCCCTCCAGGATCAAGTGCGCCGTCTCGAGCTTGTCGGGCTCGCCGGATCGGGCGAGGACGGCCAGGACCGCGGACTGGACGGAGAAATCGGGGAAGTCGCCGATCTCGTGGAGCCGTGCCACCGGGTCGACGTCGGAGTGGTGCGTGAGGTACAACAGCGCCTCGGTCCGCACGTCCAGGCTCGGGTCGCGCAGCAGCCGCTCGACAACCGGGAGCACGGTCCGGTCGCCGGCCGCGCTCAGGATCGCGATCGCCCGCTGCCGGACCTCCGCCGAAGGGTGCTCCAGGAGGCCGCGGACCGCCGGATGCGCCGCCTGCTTCTGCCCGAGTCCGAAGAGGCTGAGGGCGTAGAGGATCTCCCGAGGGTCCACCGCGTCGAGCTTCGACGCGAGGATCTCGGTGGCGGAGCGATCCAGCACCGGCGCGGAGGCCCTTTCGGCGTCGAGGCGGTGTTGCTGGATGCTCTCCCGCAGCGTCGCGACGTAGCGGCGCCGGGCGAGCCCGGCCACCCCCAGCCAGGCGCCGAGGAACACCAGGTTGACCCACGAGACCTGGCGCGGGCCCAGCCCCGCGAAGGTGACGAAGAACAGGACGGTCAGGCCGGCCAATCCGTCGCCGAGACGCCATATCACGGTGTCGATGAACGACTTCACCTGGACCTTCGTGCCGGCCGGCAAGGGCAGGTACAGGAGCTCCACCGCCGGGCGGTCGATGGAGTAGCGGATGACCTTCTCGCTGCTCTTGAGCGCGATCGCCGCCCAGAGCGTCCCCCAGGCCAGTACCGCGAACGAGCCCCAGAGCAGTGTGACCGGAAGGATGAAGAGCACCGGCCCGAGGCCGAAACGCTTGAGGACGTGGGAGGTGGCGAGCACCTGCACGGCGAAGGAAAGGACGCCCACCCAGGCGTTGAACGTCCCGAAGAAGGACGCCAGCGCGTCCTGCTGCTGCAGCGCTTCCTTGGCGAGGGCCTTGAACTGCCACCCCGCCACCGCGGTGACGAGGGACGAGATGCCGATCACCCCGGCGATGGCCCGCAGGTACGGGACGCTGCGAACGAGCTCCAGGCTCTCGCCGAGCGTGCGCGGACCGGGGTCGCGGCCCACGACCGTGAAGCCCTCGCCGGTGCCGAGCCCGGCGGCGCGGGCTTGGCGCCCGATCAGGACCACCAGAACCGCGCACCCGACCATCGCCGCCACCATGGCGAGCAGAAGGGCCTCCGTGCCGTGGAGGCGCGCGGCGGCGCTGCTCAGGAAGCCGCCGGCGACCGCGCCGAGCGTGGCGCCGGCCGCGAGGACGCCGTAGAGACGCTTCGCCTCGCGGGGCGAGAGTACCTCGCCCGCGAACGTCCAGACCTGGGCCGGTCCGAGCACGCCGAAGACGCCCACCCACACGTAGAGGGCGACGTAGAGACCGAAGCTGGGGTGCCGCTCGACGGTCAACCAGAACAGCATCCCGATGGCAGCGAAGAGCAGCAGGGTGCCCGCCAACAGGTTCCTCAGGCTCACCGTCCGCCCCACCCGGATGTACGCCGCCACGACGAAGCCCACGGCGACGAGGATCGCGATATCGGCGTACGGGAGCTGCGCAGCCGGGAACCGCCCCAGGAAGAGGGCGTCGCGGACCACCTGGCCGACCACGTAGACGCAGATGACGAGGAACAGGTACGCGAAGAGCAGGGCGCCCCGGCCGAGGTCTCCGCGGCGGAGGTTCAGCAGCCGTTCGGCGGTGCGCTGGATCGACCTACGCATGGGCTGCGGTGCTCGCTGCGGCCCCGGGCCGCCGCTCCTGGCCGGCCGACTCGAGCCTTGGATGCGGGGCCATTAGAGCAGACCCTTCGAGCCTTGTCACGGTGGCCCGGGCATATACTGGAGGTTCCCCAGAAGGAGATGGCAGCCCGGCCGATGCGGATCGCTCCGGCACCCGACAACCTTTCGGGCTCGCCCGTGTCCTTTCGACAAGGGGACTTTCCGGAGGTCAGGCCGCATGAAGCTCGTCTCGCCACATCGAGCGGCGGTGAGGCTCCTCGCCGTCATCGCCCTTCTCGCCGCGCCGCTCCAGGCACCCGCGGCCGAGCTGCCACCGGCGGCCGGGCCGCCGCCCGCGGTCGAGCAGCAGGCCAGCTACACCAGCGTCGCCGGCTCCAAGGTCTGGCTCGGCCGCAACGCCGAGTTCGAGGAGTTCCTGAAGGCCGCCCCCATCGAGCGGCTGGACGAGATCCCCGTCGGGGTGACGAAGCCCCGCCGCGCGTTCTTCGCGCCGGGTGGGGTCGCCGCCAGCGCCATCGTGAAGAAGCTGCGCCCGGGGCGCCAACAGGGCTACTGGGAGAGCTACAAGTCCGAGATCGCCGCCTACGAGCTGGACAAGCTCCTGGGTATGGACATGGTGCCGGTCACGGTGGAGCGGCGGGTCGAGGGGACCCTCATGTCCGCTCAACTGTGGGTGAACGACTGCGAGTGGCTCCGGAAGCTCGAGGGCAAGTCCTCACCCGACGTGAACGGCTGGAACCGGCAGGTCTACCGGCACCGGGTCTTCGACAACCTGATCGCCAACATCGACCGCAACGCCGGCAACCTCCTCGTCGACCCGGAATGGAACCTCATCCTCGTCGATCACTCCCGGGCGTTCACGAACGATATGGCCATGCCCTTCGAGAAGCAGATGACCCGGGTCGACCGGCCATTGTTCGAGAAGCTGCGGACGCTCGACTTCCCGACGCTGAAGGCCCGCCTGGGCCAGTGGGTGCTCGGGGACGGGGCGATCCGGGCCCTGCTGAAGCGGCGCGACAGGATCGTCCGGCAGCTCGAGGCCCTCGCGGCCGAGAAGGGCGAGGCGCAGGTCTTCGTCCCGTGAAGTCCCCCTGATAGCGGGCCGCGGATGCCGCGCTGAATCCATTCCGCCGACGCCCGCTACCTTCTCGCCGCGTAGTCCTCGATGAGCTGGTCGCGCACGCCTTCATTCGTGAGCAGCTTGTGGTTCCAGAGGTGATAAGCGGCCGTGCGCGCACCGACGCCGAACTCCTCGAGCAGTCTCTCGAAGCTGTCTGGATCCGCACCGGCGTTGAGGACGCCTCCCGTCGCTCTTTCGAGCGCGCTTCGCGGAAGCAGGAACTCCGCGGCGAACGCACCTGAACGTCGCCGTCGCAGACCCTCGGCGAACCCGCTCGAAGCCGCTCCGACGGTCCCGACGCGCCACGGGTCCAGGAGCAGATCCCCCAGCGCGCGGGCACACTCGAAGCGCTGTCCCCACTCGACGGCGGTACGCTCCGAGGGCAACACGAAAGCCGCGAACGAGCCGTCCTGGCGAGCGCCCGCAACCATCCGGGCTCCCGTCAAGCGCACGTCGCGGAGGTCGATGAGCACGCCCAGGGATCGGTGGTGGCCCCCGAAGTCATCCACCGCAGCGCCGGCAGACTTCAGACGAGGCTGCCCAGCCGAACCAATCGGAGCACGGGCTCGCCGGCCGCGCGGGAGGCCGAAAGATCGACCTCCAGATCCGCCATCCAGTCGTTCAGGCCTTCCGGGTCCACGATCATCTGTTGAACGCGCCAGGATGTCCGGTCGTCCGAGAGCGCGACGTGGGTGTGGCGGGTGTTGCGCGCCTCGGGATCGAGGCGCACCCCGGTCCGCTCGGCGCGGTGGGCCTCGCGTGCGGCACGCAGCCGCTCGGGCGTCCACGCCTCGCCCTCCCCGTCCTCCGACGAGTCGATCGCTTCCAGCGCCTCGCCGTCCCTGCCGATCGACCACGCGCGGAGGAACGCGAAGACGCGGGCGCGGATGGCGGCGGTGAAGGCGCGGGTGTCGCGCGTGACGTCCGCGGTCGCCTCCGGACCCGGCGGCGCCTCCTCGCGGCCGGCGCCGGGCGGGCGATAGGCCGGGTCGCGCATCCGCTCCCACTCCTCGAGCAGGCTCGCGTCCACCTGGCGCAGCATGCCGCGCAGGTACATCTCCACCTCGCGGACGGTGTCGTCCTTGACGCCGTCGGGTACGGTCTGGCCGAGCACCTTGTAGACGCCGTTGAGATGCCGCAGCAGCAGCCCCTCCGCGCGCTCGAGGTCGTACTCCTGTACGTAGTCGGAGAACGACCGGAAGCCCTCGAACATCTCGCGGGCGATCGACTTCGGGCGGATGTTCTCCTCGCCCACCCACGGGTGGCGGTCGGCGAATGCGTTGAAGGTGGAATAGACGAAGTCGCGCAGCGGCTTGGGGTGCTCGAGCCTCTCGAGCCGCTCCATGCGCTGCTCGTAGTCCAGCCCCTCCGCCTTCATCTCCGCGACCGCGCGGCCTTTCAGCCTGTCGAGCTGCCGGCGCAGGATCACGTCGGGGTTTTCGAGGATGCTCTCTACCAGGGAGAGGAGGTCGAGGGCGTAGGTCTCGGCCTCCCGCTCGAGCAGCGGGATCGTCTCCAGGAGGTAGAGCGAAAGCGCCTGGTCCATGGAGAAGTCTTCCTGCAGCTCGACGTTCACCCGGACCTTCGCGCCGTCCCCGGTGGGGGGGGCGATCTCCACGATGCCGCGGTCCACCAGGGCCCGGAAGAGCTGCCATCCCCGGCGGAGGTGCGTCTTCTTCGCGCGCTCCGGCTCGTGGCTCCCCCGGATCAGCTCGCGCATGGCGCGGCAGCCGTCGCCCCGTCGGGAGAGGACGTTCAGGAGCATCCCGTGCGACACCTCGAAGCGCGACGCGAGCCGCTCGGGCGGGGCGGCGATGAGCCGCCTGAACGTCTGGAGGTCCCAGTTGGCGAAGTTGTGCTCGGGCGGCCGGCGCCTGACGACCTTGCGGCCGTCACGGGCCTTCTCCGCGAGCCTGAGGTTCTCGATCACATGCTCGGGCGCCTGCGCCACTACGAAGCCGCGGTCGTCGAAGCCCTTCCGCCCCGCACGGCCGGCGATCTGGTGGAAGTCGCGGGCGGAGAGGACCGCGGTCTTGTGGCCGTCGAACTTGCACAGGCGCGAGAACAGCACCGTCCGGATGGGTACGTTGATACCCACTCCGAGGGTGTCGGTGCCGCAGATGACCTTCAGGAGCCCCCGCTGGGCGAGCTGCTCCACCAACACCCGGTACTTCGGCAGCAGGCCGGCGTGGTGCAGGCCGATGCCCTGCTTGAGCCACTTGCGGACGTCGGGGCCGTAGGGGCTCGTGAACCGGAAGCCGGCGATCGCGGCCGCCACCGCGTTCTTCTCGTCGCGGGTGCAGAGGTTGAGGCTGGTGAAGTCCTGCGCGCTGGCGGCGGCGTCCTTCTGGGTGAAGTGGACCACGTAGACGGGCGCCTTCCCCTCGTCGGCGAGCTTCTCCAGGGTCTGCGCGAGGGGGATCTCGGAGTAGGCGTACTCGAGCGGCACCGGCCGCTCCCCGTACCGGACGGTGGCCGTGGCCCGGCCGTTGAGCCGGGTCAGCTCCTTGGCGAAGAACGTCATGTCTCCGAGCGTCGCCGACATCAGCAGGAAGCGGGCTTGCGGCAGCGCGAGCAGAGGCACCTGCCATGCGACCCCCCGGTCCCGGTCCGCGTACCAGTGGAACTCGTCCATGACCACGTCGTCCACCGGAGCTTCCGTCCCTTCCCTGAGGGCGATGTTGGCGAGCACCTCGGCGGTGCAGCACAGGACCGGCGCGTCGCGGTTGACGGATGCATCGCCGGTGGAGAGGCCCACGTTCTCGGGGCCCAGCTCACGGCACAGGTCCATCCACTTCTCGTTGACCAGCGCCTTGATCGGGAACGTGTAGAACGAGCGCCGGCCGTGCGCGAGCGAGGCGAAGTGGAGGGCGGAGGCGACCAGCGACTTGCCCGAGCCGGTGGGAGTGTTCAGGATGACGTTGCTGCCCTGGAACAGCTCGAGGACGGCCTCCTCCTGGGCCGGGTAGAGCGTGAGCCCCCTGCTGGCGACGTAATCGAGGAAGCGGCCGAGAAGCTCCTCGGCGTCCGGCGTGCCGACGCGAGGCAGGAGGTCGTGGAGGGGAGCTGCCATGGCGCTCTTCCCGGCCGGCTACTTCGGCTCCGCCGCCCGCGCCAGCTCGGCGAAGGGGTCGGCGCGCCCCGCGAGTGCCCGCACCCTCTCGACGAACGCGCCCAGGTCGCCGCCGCACGCGGCGAGCAGCGCCTCGAACGCCGGGCGGTGGCCCTCGTACGTGCGGAAGTCCGCCAGGTGGGCGTTGTTCCAGGCCCGCTCGCTGGCCGCGCGCTCGAAGCGCGCCCGGTCGTGGAAGGACGCCCCGGCGACCCGGCCGGGCATCGAAGCGAGGAGCGCCGCCTTCCGATCACGTTTGGCGGCCGCGTCCAGGGAGGGGTCGCCGTAGAGGTGCTCGAGGTCCCGGAACAGCCCCCACTGGACCTCACGCCACGACTCGAGATCCTCCTGCGCCTGCCGGGCGGTCCGGTACGCGGGCGAGTCCAGGCCGTGGCGTGACTCCAGGTAGCCAAACGCACCCTGCTCCCCCACGAACTCCGCGAAGCCCTCGTTGAACGGCACGTTGCCCTTGACCCACAGGGTCGCGTGGGCCAGCTCGTGCAGGATCGTCTCGGCCAGGTCGAACTCGCCCCAGCCCAGCATCGACGGGAGGAGCGGGTCGCGGAACCACCCCAGGGTGGAGTACGCCGCCGCCTCCCGGACGCTGACGTCCCACCCCTCTCGCACCAGCCGCTCGGCCGCCCGGTCGGCGTGGCGCCGGTCGAAGTAGCCGCGGTAGGGGACGCGGCCGACGATCGGGAACCACCACGTCTTGGGACGGAAGGCCAACGGCTCGCAGGCGTTGACGTTCCAGATGCGACGGTTCCAGCCGAGGGCGACGGAGTCGTAGTTCCGCGTGGCCCCGAGCCCCAGCCGCCGGCCGAACGCCTTGACGTCGCGGACGCGATCGAGGGCGGCGATCTGATCGGCCGAGAGCCGGCCGCTCCGCCGGGCCTCCTCCAGCGGCACCCGCGCCCGCAGCAGCTCGGCCTGGTACCAGGCCGAGCGGAGCACGTAGCCGGGCGAGCAGCTCAGGATACCCAGGACAAGGATCGACAGACCCGCAACGGCGGCCTTCCGCGAGGACACGCTACCAATTGTAGGGGACAGCCCGAGGTCTCGGAGTGAACGTGCCCGCACGGGCCGCCTCGTCCCGTGCGATACGGGGGCGGCCGCCCCCGCCCGTGAGGAAGTAGACGTAGAAGACGCCGGCCCGCGCATCCGGCGGCCGCGCGCGAAGCGGTTCGTAGGTCTCGCGGAGGCGTGGCAACAGGCCGAACAGCAGGTTGGGGCTGACGACCACCGTGCCGCTGAGCCGGCCGTCTGGAGAGTGCCGGGGATGGAGCTGCTGGCTGGGCAGGTCGTCGTGGGCGATCCCGAAGCGGCCGGGGTCGTCGGCCCCATGGTAGCCGAGCTGCACCCGCGCCACGCGGTTGAGCCTCATCCATGCCGCCAACCGCGGCAGGTCCTGCCCCCAGTCGAGGTTCGAATCGAGCAGCGGCGGTTCGCCGCCGCGCGCGAGAACGTTGAAGTACGCGAGGTAGCCCCCCCGCGCCGCGGCGAGAGCCGGACCTGCGTGCAGGACGGCGAGGAGCCCGAGGAGCACCCGCCCCCGGTGCGTCCGGGAGAGCGGTGCCAGAGCCGAGGCGCAAAGCATCATCAGATAGGGATACATCGGCAGGATGTACCGTTCGCCGAGCTGGAGCGCCCCCAGAGAGGCGACCGCGAACACCAGCACCGCAGGTGCGGACCAGTGGAGGGTGTCGGCCGTATGGTGGCGGGATCGCCAGGCGGCGACGGCACCCGCCGCGATGGCGATGAGGAAGCCCGGCGTGTTCTTGACGGCAAAGGCCACGAGGTAGTAGTGCGGCCAGCCGAGGTCCGACCAGTGCCCGAGGAGGTAGGCCGGATGCCCGCGGCGGCTGTGGTCGATCTGGTAGCGGATGCCTTCGAGGTAGGTCGCGGGGAAGAGCCGAGCCGAGTCGGCGGCGGCAAGGACCTCGCCCGGGATCCCGAGGTTGGGCTTGATCTCCGGAAGCAACGCGGCTCCGGGCCAGGGTGTCCGCCGGAAGCCGTAGGACGCCCAGATCACCGCGGGCGGGAGGATCGCAAGCGACAGAAAGAGGGTAACGAGCGCGCGCCTGGCGCTCGCACCCGCGCCCGCTCGCGGCCGACGCGCCAGCGCCAGGCCCGCGAGGACGGGGAGCAGGAGCCACGCGCTCAACCGGGTGGCCACCGCCGCTCCGAACGCGAGACCCACCACGGCCGCCCGGCCGCTGGCGGGTGCCCTGCACCAGCGCCAGCACCCCCATGAAGCCACCAGCATCCACAGGGCGGCTTGCATGTCGGTCGTCGCGAGGTGGCCGTGTGCCAGCACCGCGGGGTGGAACGCGGTCATGCCCAGGGCGATGAGCGCGGCGCGAGCTCCCGACGCCTGGCGTGCCCAGGCGTACACGACCGCGGCCAGTCCGCAGGTCAGCAGCACGACCGGCAGCCGAGCCCGCGGGATCAAGCGCGCGGGATCGTTGTCCCGGAACACGAACCGGTGCGACCAGGGCAGCTCGTCCACGGGGGACGGCGCCGCGGACACCTGCACGGGGAGACCCAGCAGGCCGGCAGCCAAGACCATCTTCCCGAGGGCGGGCTGGGACGGATTGAGCCGGTAGTCGCGCGCGGTCAGGTGGCGGTAGCCGGCCGGAATGTAGGCCACCTCGTCGCTGGTGAGCCCGTCCGCGCTCACCGCGGAGGCGAGTTGGACCGCCAGCGCCAGAAGCAGGGCGGCCGCTGCCGGAGCCTCCCAGGCCTTCGGTAGCGGGTCGCCACGGCGCGATTCGGCCCGCGCCACGGCCGTCCGCGTCACGGGCGGCAGACCGCGCGAAGCAAGGGAGCCAAGGCCGCCGTCAGTCCTACGGGCCGCGGATCTTCTGGATCGCTTCCTCGGCCGCGGGCCGCACGGGGTCGAACTTGGCGGCCTGCACCAGGGCGGGGACGGCCTCGACCGCCTCCGGGCCGATCGCGCCCAGGGCCTTGGCGGCCCACTGGCGCACCTCGGTGTCCTGGTCCTTGAGCCCGCGGACGAGGTCGGGCAGGGCGGCCTTGGCATCCGGCCCCATGTTCTCGAGCGCCATCGCCGCGGCCACACGGATCGAGGGATCGGCATCGCCGAGGGTTGCCGCCAGGGCCGGGGCGGCGGTCCGCGCCCTGCGGCCCATGCCCCAGAGCGTGATGGCGGCGGTCCGCCTGATCCGCGGGTCCTCGCTGCCGAGCAGCTCGGCGATCGCCGGCACGGCCGGCTCGCCCATTCCGATCAGGGCCAGGTTGGCGCGACCCGACACCGTCGTGTCGGAGCTCTGGAGGTCGCGGACCAGCGCGGCAAGGTCCGGCTGTGCGGGACGGCTGCGACAGGCGACGAGCACCCCGATCGTCAGGACGGCCAAGACGCGACGCGATCGACGCATGGGGACCCCCGCTCTGCGAGCCTCTCCGGAGGCGGGCGCCCCGGCGTCCGCCCCCATCAACCTTCGCCCCGCCCGTGTCCCTACAGTATCTGGGATTCCGGGAGGTCAGGCCAGGCCAGGACGCGTCTCGTCTGAGCGGGCGTCGGCCACGTCACCCTTGGCTTGACCCGCGAGGTTGCCCGGGGGATCCTGCCCCGTGGAGATGGGCATGACCCCGAACCTCGCGCGCCGCCCCGATCCGGGCGAACACGTCCCCTACTACGCCCCCTACGTCCAGCTCGTCCCCGATGGGGACGTCCTGGCCACGCTCGCTGCCCAGATCGGCGAAACCGTCTCGCTCCTCGACGGCCTGGCTGCCGAGCGCGCCGCCCACCGCTACGCTCCCGGGAAGTGGAGCCTCCGGCAGGTGGTGGGCCACGTCGCCGACGCCGAGCGGGTCTTCGCCTACCGCGCCCTCGCCTTCGCCCGCGGCGACCGTGGCGAGCTCCCCGGCTTCGACGAAAACGCGTACGCGGAGGCGTCCCCCTCGGTCGAGCGGCCGCTGGCCGAGGCCGTGGCCGACCTGGCCGCCGTACGCGGCGCCACCCTTTCGCTGTTCCGCGCGCTCGCGCCGGAGGCCTGGTCGCGGCGTGGGGTCGCGAACGGCAATCCGATCACGGTCCGGGCCCTCGCCTGGATCATCGCAGGCCACGAGCGGCACCACGTCGGCGTCCTGCGGGAGCGCTACCTGGAGAGAGGCGGTCCAGGCTAGCGCCCTTCGCCTCGACGCCTCGGCGCCGCTCAGGAGCCCCCGCCCGCGCTCACGTCGCGGACCTGGGTCAGGCGCACCGGCTCGATCTCGTAGTTCTCGATCTCGACCAGGTGCCTCGAGTGCGCCTCCACCTTCGCGAGTGGGAGCAATTTGCCCTCGCCCTTTCCGTCCGGACCGAGCCGGATGTCGATCACGGCGAAGGGATACTCGAGCGTCCGCGCCTGCGACCGGGCCTCCAGGAACGAGATCGGCCGGTCGGTCGCCAGGAGCAGCCGCCGCCCACCGTCGGGGAGCGGGATCTCGTGCGCGAAGCGCAGGGGATAGCCGAGGGTGCCCGGGCTCTGGAGGTGCCCGATCCGGTCGATGTCCTGCAGGGCTTCCAGCAGGGCCTCCGTGCCGCCTTCCCTCAGGGCTGCAAACAGGCGGTCCCGCTCCGCGTCGGTTGACCAGCGCTCTATGACGATGTCGACGGTCCCGGTCCGGGCGCGGCCGGTCGGCGCGGCGAGGTCCACAGCGAAGGCGGTGAGCCTCTCCACCGGATCGCCGGCCGCAAGCGGGGCCGCGGTCGCCAAGCTGACGATCAGTAACGCCGCTAGGAACGGCCCCAGTCGTTTCACGGCAGCCTCCTTGCCGGCGCAGGCGGCGAACACGAGCCCCAGCGACAGTCTCGACGGCAATCGCCGGGCCGGAACAAGGGGGTCTCGTACGGCTCGGCCCTGGAAGCGCCGGGACCAAAAGGCGAACGTCCGCCTCGCGAAGGGGCTTGTAACTTGTAATCGGAGGCGGAAGGATCGGACACAGGGCGTAAGAAAGGGCTTCTGGCCACACTTTGGAACGTTAGGATGCGTCCCCCCTAGACGGCCGGCGATGCAGGATGCGTGCCCGGCGCGTTGGCGAAGGTCCGCTAGTGGCCGGGGGGCGTTACGGCGGCCTTGTCGTACCGGACCTTCCCGTCCACGATGGTGTAAAGCACCTCCGCCTGCAGGATCTCGTGGTCGGGCACGCTCATGATGTCGCGCGACAGCACGGTCATGTCCGCCAGCTTGCCCGGTACGAGTGAGCCTTTCTGATCCTCCTCGAAGGAAGCGTAGGCGCCGTCCAGCGTGTAGGAGCGCAGGGCCTGCTCGCGCGTCATCCGCTGCCCGGGGTCGAAGCCTCCGGGAGGCCGGCCCGACTCGTCCTGCCGGGTGACCGAGGCGTAGAACGATTTCACCGGGTCCACGTCCTCGACGGGCGCGTCGGTCCCGTTGGCGATCACCGCCCCGCTCTGGAGCAGCTTCCGCCACACGTAGGCTCCTTCGGCCACGCGCTGCGGGCCCAGCCGGTCGATGGCCCAGGGACGGTCCGAGGTGGCGTGGATCCCCTGCATCGATGCGATCACGCCCATCCTCGCGAGCCTGGGGATGTCGGCCTCGTCCAGGATCTGCGTGTGCTCGTCTCGGAACCGCGGATCCTTCACCGCGGGGAGCTCGCGGAACGCTCGTTCGAAGGCGTCGAGCACCATCCGGTTGGCGCGGTCTCCGATCGCGTGGACGCAGAGCTGGAACCCGTTCCTGAGGCAGAAGCGCGCGGTCTCGAGCACGGTGTCGGGCGGTGTCGTGAAGAAGCCCGAGTTCCCGGGGTCGTCGGAGTAGGGCTCGAGGAGGGCGGCGCCGCGCGACCCCAGGGCGCCGTCCGCCGAGAGCTTGACCGCGCGCACGGTGAGGAAACCGTCACCCAGCGCCACTTCCGGCCGGCCGTAGCGCCGGACCGCATCCAGCCCCCGGATCATCGCGTATACCCTTGGGACCAGCCGGCCCTCGGCCGCGTACTCCTTGTACAGGGCGATAGTCTCGAGGTCGACTCCGGCGTCGTCGAAGCTCGTGACCCCCTTGCGCAGGCACTCCTCCAGGGCCAGCTCCAGCGCCTTGCGGTCCTCCTCCGGCGTCGGGTCCGGTGCTTTCACCAGGTCCCGCGCGCGGTCCACCAAGACGCCGGTCGGGGCCCCGTCCCGGTCTTTGATGACGTCGCCCCCCTCGGGTGAGACCGTCGCGGCGGTGATCCCCATCAGGGCCATCGCCCGGGCGTTGGCGAAGCCCGCGTGGCCGTCGGCGCGGGTGAGATAGACCGGGTGGTCCGGCGTGGCGGCCGAGAGGGCATGGTGCGTGGGGAAGCCGCGCACGGTGAGCGAGCTCGTGTCGGTCCACTTCCCCTCGTGCCAGCCACGCCCCACGATCCATTCGCCCAGCCGCCGGCCCTCGCGGGCGGCGGCCACTCGATCGATCACCTCCTGGTAGCTGCGCGTACCGACCAGGTCGACGGTGAGCCGGGCGTGGCCGATGCCGAGCAGGTGGCCGTGGCTCTCCTTGAACCCGGGGACGACCGTCGCCCCGCCCAGGTCGATCACCCGGGTGGCCGGTCCCACGAGCGACGCGACCTCGGCGTCCGTTCCCACCGCGGCGATCGTGTTCCCGGCCACCGCGACGGCTGCCGCCCCCGGCCGGCGGGAGTCCATGGTGTGGACGACGCCGTTCCGGAGGACGAGGTCCGCCCGGCTCGCCTGGCCCAGGGCCGGGCGGCCGGCGGACGGGATCGCGAGTGCGAGGAGGAGAAGCGCGGCGTGGCCGCGTCGCATGGGACCTCCTATTCCAGCACGTTCTCGACGGCGTCGGTCAGCGTCTTCAGTACCTTCAGCCGGGCATACAGCTTGTCGTTCGCCTCCACCACGGTCCAGGGGGCGTGGGGCGTCGACGTCCGGGAGATCATCTCCTCGACGGCGCGGGTGTACTCGTCCCAGCGGGCCCGGTTCCGCCAGTCCTCGGCCGTGATCTTGTGCGAGCGGAACGGGTCGCGCTCGCGGTCCCGGAAGCGCCGGAGCTGCTCCTCGGGCGAGATCTGGAGCCAGAACTTGCGGACCACCATGCCGAACGAGGCCTGGTGGGCCTCGAACTCGTTGATCTCCCGGTAGGCCCGTTGCCACTCGTCCGCGGAGCAGAAGCCCTCCACCCGTTCCACCAGCACCCGCCCGTAGTAGGAGCGGTCGAAGATGCCCAGGTGCCCCGCCCGGGGGAGGGCACGCCAGAAGCGCCACAGGTAGTGGTGGGACTTCTCCTCCCCCCGGGGAGCCGCGAACGAGGAGACGGTGTAGCCTCGGGGTTCCAGGGTCTCGGTGACCCGCTTGATCGCGCCGCCCTTGCCTGCCGCGTCCCAGCCCTCGAAGAGGGCGAGGACGGGCATCTTGCGCTCGTACATGCGGAACTGGAGCCCGCGCAACCGGAGCTGCTGCTCGGCCACGCGCTTCCGGTACGCCTTCGGCCCGAGGCGGCGGGTCAGGTCGACCGACTCGAGCACGTTCAGTCCTTCCGCCCCGGGTTGCCGCCGCCGCCGGCCGCGCCGGCGTCTCCCGGAGTCGGTCCGCCGGCGTGGTCCCCCTCGTCGAGAGGAAGCCCGGCCTCGGCGGCGACGGAGCGCATCCGGGCCGCATCGGCGTGGTCGCGGCGCTGGCGGTCGGCGTGCGTAGCCTCGGCGGCACGATGCGTCCTGCTCACCAGCGCGGGAGACAGCTCGCGGGCGGCGAGGGTGTCCTCCATACGGCGGACCAGCGTCTCGAACACCTTGACTCGCGTCCAGCGGGCGTCGGTACCCTCCACCACCGTCCACGGGCACAGCGGCGTGTCGGTCCGGGCCAGCATCTCCTCGATCGCCTCCACCCAGCGGTCGTAACGGCGGTTCCGCCGCCAGTCCTCCTTCTCGACCTTCCACCGCTCCAGGGGGTCGCGATGCATCCTCTCGAGGCGGCGGCGCTGCTCGGGGCGGGAGATGTGGAGGAAGAACTTGACCAGCACCTGTCCGTCGTCGACCAGCCAGCGTTCGAGCTCGTTGATCTGCTGGTAGGCCTGCCGCCAGACCTTCTTCTTCACCACGCGCTCGACGCGCTCCACCAGGACGCGCCCGTACCAGGAGTGGTCGAAGACGGCCATGTGGCCGTCGTCGGGCAGGCGGACCTGGTACCGCCAGAGCCAGTGGTAGCGCGCTTCGAGCTCGGAGGGCGCCGCTCCCGGCCAGGCCTGGAACGCCCGCGGGTCGAGCCCCTCGCTCAGCCGGCGGATCACCGTGCCCTTCCCGGCTGCGTCCCAGCCTTCGAACAGGACGATGGTGGGGATCTCGGCGTCGTGGAGCCGGTACTGGAGCCGGCGCAGGCGCTCCTTCAGCCCCGGGAACACCCGGTCGTGCCGAGATCGCGACAGGGTGCGCCGCAGGTCGACGCTCTCGAGCAGCGCGGGACCTCCGTTGAGTGGCCGCCCTGGCGGACCCGGTCGTGGCGGCTCGCGAAGGATACTCCGGGCCCCGGTGGCGGCCAACCCCGACGTGTTATGATCGGCGCTCGCGTCGGAGGCCCCATGCCCTTCTTCGATCTCGATCCGCTCCTCGAGACCATGCTGGACGCGGCCCCGAACATCTCCGACCTGAACCTCTCGGTGGGCCGGCCGCCCCAGGTCGAGGTCGACGGCCAGCTGCGCTCCGTCCCGTATGCGGGGATCGAGCGGCTCCTGCCCTACCAGACCGAGCTGATCGCCATGCGGCTGCTGGCGAACAAGCGCGATCTCGCCGACAAGCTGGTGAAGACCGGATCGGTGGACCTCTCGTACAGCCTGGCCAGGCGGACGCGGTTCCGGGTCAACGTCTTCGCCCAGCGCGGCACCTACTCCATCGTGCTCCGGGTGATCCCGAACAAGATCCCCACCGTGGAGGAGCTGGGGATCCCGCCCCAGCTCAACCAGATCGGCGAGGAGCGCAACGGGATCGTGCTCGTCACCGGGCCGACCGGATCGGGCAAGTCCACCACTCTGGCCGCGATCATCAACAAGATCAACCGCGAGAAGGCGATCCACATCATCACCATCGAGGACCCGATCGAGTACCTGCACCCCCACAACCTCGCCACCATCAACCAGCGCGAGGTGGGCGCCGACACCCAGACCTTCGCCCTGGCCCTCCGCGCCGCCCTGCGCCAGGCCCCCAAGGTCATCCTGGTCGGGGAGATGCGCGACGTCGAGACCATCTCGATCGCCCTGGAGGCCTCGGAAACGGGCCACCTGGTGCTCTCGACTCTCCACACCATCGACGCGTCCAAGACCGTGGACCGCATCGTGGGCGTGTTCCCGAAGAACGAGGAACGGCAGATCCGGACCCGGTTCTCCCAGTCGTTCAAGTGGATCGTCAGCCAGCGGCTGGTCCCCAAGGTGGGCGGCGGGCGCATGGCGCTGTGCGAGGTCCTGCGCTCCACCTCGCGCACGAAGGAGTACATCCAGGAGGGCGAGCGGGAGGGCAAGAGCCTCACCGACGCCATGAACGACGGCATCCTGGAGGGCATGCAGACGTTCGACTACGAGCTGGAGCGGCTGATCCACGCGGGCGTGCTGGATCGCGAGGTCGCGCTCTCCTACGCGACCAACCGGACTAACCTCCAGCTCCGGCTGGAGACGCAGAGTGGCGGCGACGCCGGGCCGCAGACGATCCCGGTCGCCAAGGGGACGGGGTCGAGGCCGGGCGCTGCCGGTCGGCCCGCCCCCAACTCGGAGATGGACGACCTGATCGAGAGGTAGACGGTGCAGGCCAGTTGTCCGCAGTGCTCCCAGAGGATCGTGATCGACGACTCGAAGGTCCCTGACCGCGCCTTCAGCGTCAAGTGTCCCAAGTGCCAGTCCGTGGTGAAGTTCCCAGGCCGCTCCGCCGGAGCGCCTGAGCCGGGGGGGCTCCCCGAGCCTCCGGCGGTGGCCCCGGCAGGCCCGAGCGCGGAGGAGATGCGCGCCCAGCTCATGGCGCAGCTCCGGCGGGAGGTGGGAGAGTCGGCCGGCGCGTCCGGCCGCGCCCTCGTGGCCATCCCCGACCGGACCCTCGCGGGCGCGATCACCGTGCCGCTCACGCGCCAGGGCTACGGCGTCGACACGCTGGACGACTGGGAGGAGGGGGCTCGCCTGCTCGAGCAGGGGGTCTACAACCTCGTCGCCACGTCCCGAGCGCCGGCCGCCAAGGGAGAGAGCCTCTTCCAGCGAATGAGCCGTCTCAGCCCGGAGGGCCGGCGGCGCGTCTTCCTCATCCTGATCGGCGACGAGTTCAAGACGGGGGACGGCGCCCAGGCCTTCGCGGTCACCGCGGACCTCGTCGTCAACAGCCGCGACGTCGGGTCCGCCGACGCCGTCCTCCGGAGCAGCCTTGCCGAGCGCGCCCGCCTTTACCAGGTGTTCCTGGACGCGCGCCACCGCTTCGAGGTATCCACGGGATGACGGCCGCGGCCCGGCGGCCCCCTCAGGGCCGCAGAGGCTCGGGAGAGGCCGCGTCGTCCGACAGCGGCTCCGGCACCCCCGCGCCCACCGCCCCGCGTCTCCCGCCCGCGGGCAGGTACACGCTCTCGACGTAGTCCCGTACCATCCGATGCGCGCTGAACCGCGGCACCACCGCCTCGACCGAGGCCTTCATGGTCTCGATCCAGCGGTGGGGGAGCCCGTCGGCGGCGCGCTCGAAGAAGCGTGGCACGACCTCCTCCTCGAGGACCCGGTAGAGCGAGGCCGCGTCCTCGCGGTCCTGGGCCTCGGCGTCCGAACCGTCCGTCGCCTGGCCGATTACCCACCCGTTGTCGCCCCGGAACCCTTCCGCCCACCAGCCGTCGAGGATGCTCACGTTGATCCCGCCGTTGATGGGCGACTTCTGGCCGCTGGTGCCGCTCGCCTCCTGGGGACGGCGCGGGGTGTTCAGCCAGACGTCGCAGCCCTGGACGAGCATCCGTCCCATCTCGATGTCGTAGTCCTCGAGGAAGACCAGCTTCCCGCGGAACTCTCCCTGGGTCAGGAGGAACAGCCGCCGGATGACGTCCTGGCCGGCGCGGTCGGCCGGGTGGGCCTTGCCGGCGAAGATGATCTGGACCGGCCGCGCCGGATCCGCGAGCAGGCCGCGCAGGCGGTCCAGGTCGGACATGACCAGCACCGCCCGCTTGTAGGTGGCGAAGCGCCGGGCGAACCCGATGGTGAGGGCCTGGGGGTCGAGGAGGCGCTCCACCCACCTGAGCTCGTCCGGGGACAGCCCATGGCGGGCCGACTGCTGCCTGACCTTCTCCCGCACGAACCGGATCAGCCGCTCCTTCTGGGAGCGGTGGGCCGACCACAACTCGGCGTCGCCGATCCCCTTCACCTTCGACCAGAACTCGGGCTCCAGCAGGTGGTCCTCCCAGGCGGGATCCAGGTGCTGCGCATAGAGGTTGCGCATCTCCGGTCCCACCCAGCTCTCGGTGTGGACGCCGTTGGTGATGGCCGAGACCGGCCGCTCCGGCGCGCCCGGCCAGAGGTGCCGCCACATCGACGAGGAGACCTCGCTGTGGAGCTGGCTCACGCCGTTGACGCTCGACGAGAGCCGGATCGCCAGGGCGGTCAGGTTGAAGCTGCCGTTCTCGGCCCCGAGGGAAAGCGCCTCCTCGGGGTCGCAGCCGACCTCCTGCGTCCAGGGCTCCAGGTACCGGCGGACGAGGTCCATCTCGAAGGACTCGTTCCCCGCGGGCACCGGCGTATGGGTCGTGAAGACCGAGTTCCGGCTCACCGCGCGCAGCGCTTCCCCGAGGCCCTCGCCCTGGCGCACCCGCTCGCGCGCCCGCTCGAGGCCCAGGAACGCGACGTGACCCTCGTTCATGTGCCACACCGTGGGAGAGACCCCCAGGGCGCGCAGCGTTCGCACCCCGCCCACGCCGAGGACGATCTCCTGGCACAGCCGCATCTCACGTCCGCGCACGTAGAGGATGCCGGTGATGGGCCGGTCGGCGGGATCGTTCAAGGGGATGTCGGTGTCGAGCATCAGGACGGGCACCAGGCCGACCTGCGCCTTCCAGACCGCCGCCTGCACGACGCGACCCGGCAGGTCGATCGGCACGGTGAGGACGCCGCCTCCCGGCGCCTGAACCGGCCGCACCGGCAGCCGCGCGAAGTCGTAGTTGGGATAGATGTGCTGCTGGAAGCCGTCGGCGTCCACGGTCTGGCGGAAGTAGCCCGACTGGTACAGCAGCCCCACGCCTACCAGCGGCACCCCCAGGTCGCTGGCCGCCTTGCAGTGGTCGCCGGAGAGGACGCCCAGGCCACCCGAGTACACGCCGAGGGACTCGTGGATGCCGAACTCCATCGAGAAGTAGGCGATCGGGCCGGGGAAGCGAGGGTGCTGGGATGCGAACCAGCGCCGGCGGGCGCGATAGGCGTCGTAGGCCGCCACCAGCGCGGCGTAGGCGGCCCGGAACTCCGGATCGGCGAGCAGGCGGCTCCATTGCTGCGGCTCTATGTTGATGAGGAGCTGCACCGGGTTGTGGTACCGGCGCCAGTGATCCGGGTCGATCCAGGTGAACAGCCGCGTCGCCTGCGGTGACCAGCTCCACCAGAGGTCGTAGGCGAGGTCGCGGAGCCGGTCCATCTCCTCGGGGAGCTCGATGTCCGCGATCTGCAACGTCCGGATCTCCATCTGGTCCTTTCGGCTCGCGAGGGCTAGAGGCGGAGGGGGGTCAGCATCGCCGACGGCCGCCTGGGCCGGTGAGGGCGCCGGCCGTCCAGATCTTGTGCCTCCGGCTGCGCTGGGTCAAGCACCACCTCGGAGCCGGCCCCAACCCAGCCGGAGGAGGCGGATTATAAGCCGGGCCGCCGCCGGCGTCTTCCTGACGCGAGGCGAACAGCCGCTCCATCCCCTCCCGCCGGACGAGCGTATGGCGCAGCTCGGCGGCGAGGTCCGAGGGCGAGCAGCTCAGGGCGACGGGCATTGGGGCGGTACTCTGCCGCGGAGGCCCGCTCCTGCCATGTCGGGCCCGGATCCGCGGGCGCCAGGGCGCCGCCCCGCTCAACCGGCGCGCCGGCGGACCCCGGCGCGGGCGGCGCGCGGGGTTCGTGCCGCGGTGGCGCGCCTGGGCGAAGACCCTCGGGACGGGCGGCGCCCGCTCGCGGCCGCTCCCTTGCCGGTCCGCCCGAGGCTGGCCTTCAGCGCCTCCATCAGGTCCACCACCTTCCCCCGGGGCGTCTCCGCCGCCGGCGCCTCGGTGATGTCCTCCCCTTCCACTTTGCGGGCGATGAGGGCCTCCACCCGCTTCCGCACCTCGTCCTCGTAGCGCCTGGGGTCGAAGCGCGCCGAGGCGATCTGCTCGACGAGCTGGCGGGCGAGCCTCAGCTCCGCTTCCCGCACCGGCCGCTTGTCCGCCGGGACCTCCGCGATCGGACGGACCTCGTCCGAGTGGTAGAGCTGCTGCATCGACAGGCGTCCGTCCTCGGCGGGACGGAGCAGTACCAGGTAATCCTTGCCGCGGGTGGCGTAGCGCGCCAGCGCCTGCAGGCGGGTGTCCTCCATGGCCGCGGCCAGGAGGGAGTAGGCTTTCTCGCCCCCCTTGTCGGGGCCCAGGTAATAGGTGCGCTCGAAGTACACCGGATCGACCGAGTCGGCGGGGACGAACTCGGCGATCTCGATGCCCTGCGTGGCCTTCTCCCCCAGGGCCTCGAGCTCCTCGTCGGTGAAGGTCACGTAGCGTCCCCTCGCGAACTCGAAGCCACGGACCATGTCGGAGCGCGGAACGACCTCGCCGTCCTTCTCGCAGACGTACTGCTGTTTCAGCCGTGAGCCGTCCCGGGCGTGGAGGAAGTGGAAGCGGACGCCGGCCGAGGGCCGCACCGCCGGGTATATCCGCACCGGCACCGTCACCAGACCGAACGAGATCGACGCCCGCGCGATCGATCGCGCCGCCATGGATCCAATCTAGCACCCCGGTCGCGGGTGTGGCGGGAAACGCCCGAGTCCGGGCCGCCCGCCGCCACCCGCCGCCACCCCCCGGCGCATTGACGCCCCAGCGGACCGGCCGTAGCCTGGAAGCGGAGGCGAGCGCCTCGATCAGGATGGATTCGACCCTCTTCGTAGTCCTCTCGCTGGCGGCCATCCTCTTGCTCAGCCTGATGCTTTTCCTGGCCCTGTTCGAGCCAGGGCTCAAGTACTCGATCGCCCGCCTGCCGGAGGCCTCGCTCGGCACGCCCTACTTCGTCCCCGACCGCAGCGCGCGGGAGGAGCTGGTCCGGGCCATCCGCGACCGCGGGGTCGCCGTCCGCATCCTGACTCCGGGGCGCCACAGCGACCAGTTCCTGACCCGGCGGTCGAGCCGCCGGCTGTACGGGGACCTCCTGGAAGCCGGGGCCGAGATCCGGGAGTACCGGCCGGCCATGATCCACGTGAAGTCCCTCGTGGTGGACGAGCTGTGGAGCGTCGTCGGCTCCACCAACTTCGACAACCGCTCCTTCGGCCTCAACGACGAGGTGAACCTCGCCGCCTGCGACGCAACGCTCGCGCGGCGGCTCCTCGAGGACTTCGCCCGGGACCTGGCACACAGCCGGGCCGTCTCTTACCAGGACTGGCGGCGCCGTCCCCTGACCGAGCGGAGCCAGGAGCTGGTGGGTTGGCTCCTGGAGCGCCAGCAGTAGCCCGGGGCGTGACGAGCCTCCGCATCGCCACCTACAACGTGCATCGGTGCCGGGGCATGGACGGCCGGGTCCGCCCGCAGCGGATCGCGTCGGTGCTCCACGAGGTGGCAGCGGACGTGGTCGCCCTCCAGGAGGTGCACAGCGTGGGCGGCCGGCGGAAGGAGGACGACCAGGCCCGCTACCTCGCCGACGAGCTGGGGATGCATCTCCAGCTCGGGACCAACCGGCGGTGGCGGGGTGGCACCTACGGCAACGTGGTCCTGAGCCGCTTCCCCCTGGGCGACAGCTGCAACTACGACTTGACCGTCACCGGGCGCGAGGCGCGGGGCTGCCTGCGGGTCGACGTCGATGTCGCCCCGGGAATGCTCCTCCAGGTCTTCAACGTCCACCTGGGCACCTCGTATTTCGAACGCCGTCGGCAGGGGAAGAGGCTGATCGAGGAGGTGATAGTCCGCTCCGACGGCCGCGCCGGACCGCTGGTGGTGCTGGGAGACTTCAACGAGTGGACCCCCGGCTTGGCCTCGCGCCTCCTGGCCTCGCGGCTCAACAGCATCGACGTGAGGATGCACTTGAACAGGGGCTGGACGTATCCCGGGTTGTTGCCGTTCCTCCACCTCGACCACATCTACTTCGACGAGCGCCTCGAGCTGGCGAGTCTGACCCTGCTGCGCAGCCGTACCGCGCTGGTCGCCTCGGACCACTTGCCGCTGGTGGGGGAGTTCACGCTCCTGCCTCGTGCGCCAAGCTCCCGTTGAGGCGCACCAGGCAGGGAGGCCGATGCAGCCCGGGCCCGCGCCGGCCCGCCCTGTCCGTCTGCTGCTCCGTTCCCCAAGCGTGCGTCGATCGTCCCGGACCCCTAGGGCTCGTCCAGCTCCCGCAGCCAAGCCTCGGCCGACGCGTCGCTGGGCATCCGCCAGTCGCCCCGGGGGGAGAGGCTCACCGAGCCCACCTTGGTGCCGTCCGGCATCACCGAGCGCTTGAACTGCTGGCCGAAGAAGCGGGTCACGAAGATGCGCAGCCAGGACCGCAGCGTGCCCGAGTCGTAGCGCCGTCCGAAGGCCTGCTCGGCCAGGAACAGGATCTTCCGCGGCCCGGCGCCGAGTCGCACCAGGGCGAACAGGAAGAAGTCGTGGAGCTCGTACGGCCCGACGATGTCCTCCGTCTTCTGGGCGATGGCCCCGTCGGCGCCGGGGGGGATCAGCTCCGGGGAGACCGGGGTGTCGAGGATGGACTCGAGGACCTCGGCCTCGGAGCCGGTCGTCTGGTGCCCGGCAACCCAACGTACCAGCTCGCGGACCAGCGTCTTGGGCACGCCCCCGTTGACGTTGTACATGGAGATGTGGTCGCCGGCGAAGGTCGAGAAGCCGAGGGCCAGTTCCGAAAGATCGCCGGTGCCGACGACCAGGCCTTGCTCCATGTTGGCGAGGTCCATGAGCACTTGCGTGCGCTCCCGCGCCTGGAGGTTCTGGAAGGTCACGCTGGAGGTGTCGGACGGGTCCAGGCCGATGTCGCGGATGTGCTGGGTGCAGGCGGCCCGGATGTCGATCTCCCGAAGCTCCGCTCCCATGGCCGCAGCCAGCCTCCGCGCGTTGGTCAGGGTGCGCTCGGTGGTCCCGAACCCGGGCAGGGTGACCGCGAGCACGTGCCGGCGCGGCTGGTCCAGGAGATCGGCGGCCCGGACCGCCACCAGCAAGGCGAGGGTCGAGTCGAGGCCGCCGGACAGCCCGACGATCGGCCGGCGCAGTCCGGTGTGCTCGAGGCGCTTGGCCAGGCCGGCGGTCTGGATCGAGAAGATCTCCGCGCAGCGGTCGTCCCGCGTCTGTGGGTCCCGCGGCACGAACGGGTGCGGATCCACCGGACGGAGCAGGACGTGCGGCCGCGGGTGCGGGATCGGCCGGACGACGCTCCGGCGGTACGGGCCGGGCAGCAGGGAGGCGCCGTCGAGGAACGTCCCCTGTCGGGCCCGCTCCACGCGGAGCCACTCCAGGTCCACGTCGGTCGCCACCAGCTCGCCCTCGCGGCGGAAACGCTCCCCTTCGGCGAGCAGGGTGCCGTTCTCGGCGATCAGGAGCTGGCCGTCGTAGGCGAGGTCGGTCGTCGACTCGTGGACACCGCAGTTGGAATAGACGTAGGCGCACAGCGCCCGGCCGGACTGCACCCGGACCAGCTGGCGGCGGTACTCGGCCTTGGTCACCAGCGCGTTCGAGGCCGAAAGGTTCAGGACGACCGTCGCCCCGGCCATCGCATGCAGGCTGCTCGGAGGAACCGGAGCCCAGAGGTCCTCGCAGATCTCCACCGCCAGCTCCACGCCCGGCTCCGCCTCGAGAGAGAAGAGCAGATCCGTCCCGAACGGGGCGGTCGCACCGGCGAGGCGCACCTCCGGCGTGGAGGCCCCCCGGGCGGAAGAGAACCAGCGCTCCTCGTAGTACTCCTTGTAGCCCGGGAGATAGGTCTTCGGGACGACGCCGAGGATACGCCCGCCCTGGAGCACCGCCGCGGCGTTGAAGAGCCGCCCCGCGGCCGCGACCGGCAAGCCGACCGCGATGACGATGTCGGTGTCCGCGGTCTCCCGGAGGAGACGGTCGAGGGCGCGCTCGACGCCTCCGACGAGCGTGGTCAGGCTGAAGAAGAGGTCGGCGGACGTGTACCCGGCGAGCCCCAGCTCCGGGAAGGCGAGCACCTGCACGCCTCTCTCCCGGGCGGTCCGCACGGTGCGGAGGATTTCGTCCGCGTTGCGCTCCGGGTCCGCAACCGACAACGGCGGACAGGCGGCCCCCACACGCAGGAAACCGTGGGGCGCGGTGCTGCTGGTAGGCACGAGGCAAGGATACTGCCTCCGCCGGTCCGGCGTGTCCCGGGCCGGGCGGAGCGGGAACGCCCCGCTCGGCGCGTCAGAAGCGCCCGGCCGCGCCGGATCGGGTTCCGGACGCGGCGGACTCGCTCGCCTTCGGAAGAGGCGAGAGGGCCGACCTGAAGGCCCGCACGGCCGAGCCGTCGAGCCTCAGGCCCTCGCGAAGGAGGGCGTCGCGGCCGAGGGTGGAGTTCATCAGGCCGGTCGAGTGCGGGTGGTCCGGTGCGAGGGCGTGGACGAGCTCGTGGGTGATGACACGTCCCAGCGCGCGGGCCAGCTCGCGCCGCTGCCGCTGCGACCAGAGCTCGGGCCGGGCCGGCATTCCGAGCGTCCAGGCCACGTTGGGCACGAAGACCCAGATGGCCTTGATGCTCCGATCCTTGGGCGTCGCTCCCATCGTGCGGGGGGACAGGCTGGGTGACGACGGCGGCGAGGCCAGGAGGATCACCTGGGTCTCGTCGGCCCCGCTGGCCCCGCCAGCTTCGGCCTGCCGCCACGCGACCTGCGCTCCGAGGCCCTGGAGCAGCCGCGCCACCTCCCCGGTCACGGAGTCGTAGGCGAAGGGAGCCGCACCTTGGACGTCGAACCAGGCCAGCCGCAGCACCGGGAGGCCGGCGTCGGCGTCGGCCGACCTGAGGACGAAAACCAGCGCGAGAGATATCAGGCCTGCCCGCGCCGCCGTCCGCTTCGACTCGCGTCGACCCCGATCCTCCATGTGTCCCTCCCGGGCCGTGCTCTCGACCCTTGCCCCCTGGGCGCTTTAGCTCTACGACGCCGGGGGAGGCGACAAGGTTCGTGGGAAAACGCAGTCGTGGTCGATTCCATCCAGGAGCCTGGACTCGTGATTGACATATCCAAACGTATGACTGACGAAAGAACGCCGAGGCGTTAACTGGACGTGTACACAGATTTGATTCTGCTATCAATGGCTCCCATCCTCGTCGCGCGGCCAGGCCGGCGTGATCCATCGGTGGTGTGCGCTCCCGTAAGTGCCGTCCCGCCTGGCGTCCCATCCGTCCCCGGCCGAGCGCGCCTCGGCCGCGGCTCCGCCCCACTCGGCCCACCAGTGTTCTTCGGCGGCCCGGGCTGGTCTAAGCTGCCTGCCGTGCCGAGCTCAGCGCCCCCGGTCCTGCCGCACGGAGTCCCACCGGCGGGACGGCTGCGCCCGCCGTCGGCGCTCAGGCGGTGGGGACGCCGCGTGGGCCCGAGCGCGCTGGTGTGGACGGTGATGTGGGCGTTCGCCAGCATGCCAACCTTCCTCTACCTGCGCGAGAGGGGTGAGGCGCTGCCGTGGCCGCGCCTCCTGGGCGCGCTCGCGGGCTACTGGGTCACGGCCCTGTTCACTCCCCTGGTACTCGACCTGGTACGGAGGCTGCCGCTCGAGCGGCGCCGCTGGGTGCGCCACCTCCCTGCCCTCGCCGCGTGCCTGTGCGGCCTCATCGCGATCGACATCGTCCTGACCCAGACGCTCCGCCTGGGCCTGAGCCAGCTCCTGGGCGACCCCCGCTGGGTCGAGCCCCTGACCCGAGCCCGGGCGTGGGGGATGGGCGTGATGACGATGCTGGCCTATGCCGAGATCGCCGCGGTCGGCCATGCGATCCACTACTACCGCGAATCGCGCGGGAAGGACCTCCGCGCATCGCGCCTCGAGGCGCAGCTCGCCCAGGCGCAGCTCGACGTGCTGAAGATGCAGCTCCAGCCACACTTCCTGTTCAACACCCTTCACGCCATCTCCTCGCTGATGCACCGCGACGTCGAGGCCGCCGACCGCATGATCACCCTGCTCAGCGACCTCCTGCGCCAGTCGCTCGAGAACGTGTCCGCGGCAGTGGTGCCGTTGAAGCAGGAGCTGGAGCTCCTGGAGAAGTACCTGGAGATCGAGCGGACGCGCTTCCGTGACCGGCTCGCGGTGAGGATCGACGTGGACCCTGAGGCCCTCGACGCGCCCGTGCCCAACCTCATCCTCCAGCCGCTGGTCGAGAATGCGGTGCGGCACGGCATCGCCCGGCGCTCCGAGGCCGGGCTGATCGAGATCACGGCCTGCCGCGAGGGCGCCACGCTGGTCTTGCACGTGAGGGACGACGGCCCCGGGCTCAGGATGGTCCCGGAGGTCGCCCTGCGTCGCGGCGTGGGCCTCGCCAACACCCAGGCCCGGCTGCGCCAGACCTACGGCCCCGGCCATGGGTTCGAGCTGCGCAACCGGGCCGAGGGAGGTCTCGAGGTCGCGCTGCGGATCCCTCT